>Ga0207796_1000130_pt1 | contig 32764 bp, 22 predicted proteins | sample Pon1CUnioCityCA_6_FD_187274 | JGI IMG/M metagenome (GOLD analysis project Ga0207796, IMG submission 187274) | Marine sediment microbial community from Union City, CA, USA - Pond 1C Sediment 1 (SPAdes) | ecosystem: Environmental > Aquatic > Marine > Intertidal zone > Salt pond sediment ... | reverse complement strand
TTTCGGCGCGCTGGGGCCGACATCATTATCGCCCCGTTGGCGCCCATCCTCGGGGCAGATGCAGTGCCGATTGCTGAGCAACTCGTGGAGCTATTGGCCGCTCGGTTGGCGCTCGGCAGCGAAGTCGCGTTCGGCGAGCTCCTGCGAGACATCCGTCGCGAGCTACTGGCCAAGGGGCACCCAGGTGTGCTGGGGCTCGTGGGTTTCGGTGACGCAGATTGGCGTTTCGGAGGCTGACATGCTGAGGCTAGAGGTATTATCAGCCGGACCTGGCGACTGCCTATGGCTCGAGTATGGTGAGCCAGGGCGAACACATATCGTCCTAATTGACGGGGGGCTAAAGGGCACCTTCAATCATCTGGAGCGCCGGATCGGTGAAGCCATGCAAGCCCGGGGGACTGCTACGTTGCATATCGATCTGTTGGTGGTCACGCACATTGACAACGATCACATCAATGGCATCCTAAAGCTACTGGAAGACATGAGGCACTCTATCTCTTATGGTGACATTTGGTTTAACGGCGATTATCAGCTCGTGAACCTGCCGCCCCCTACCGCAGAGGAAGCACGTAGCGATATGCTAGGTGACGGGGTCTCGCTGCCCCGGCCTGACTTGCTGGGCCTGAGGGAAGCAGACCAACTGTCAAGGCTGCTACGCACTCGCGAACTGCCGTGGAATGTTGCCTTTGGCGGTGGAGCGGCGATGACACCCGTGACCGGGGAACTGCCAGCCCGTGAGTTGGAAGGCGGTCTCAAGTTGACGTTGCTCGGGCCGCCGCTCCTGCGCTTGCGCGAGCTAGCTGCATCCTGGAAGCCGGTGCTGGAAGAGTATGAGCGCCTGGAGCGGTCCGGACCCGTGCCCGAGCGAGGGGATCTGCTCGGGCGGGGCGATACATGGCCGCCCACCTGGAGAGAGACGATCTCCCCGGACGACACCGTCGCCAACGGATCGAGCATTGCCCTGCTGGCCGAACTCGGCGAGCGGTCGCTGCTACTCACCGGCGATGCCTATTCCGAGGACCTGAGCAGCGCGCTGGTCAGATTGCGGGCCGAGCGTAAAATGGAGCGAAACTCCCTGCCGGTCACCGTCTTCAAACTCGCGCACCATGGCAGTGCCCGTAACATGTCCCAGGATCTCATGTCTCAAATTCAATGCAGGCGTTATGTGATCTCGACCAATGGTTCAACCCACAAACACCCGGATCATCAGGCGCTGTTGAGCGTCCTGAGGTACAGCACGATCCAGCCGTGCCTGGCGTTCAACTATGATTCGGACACAACTCGCAACTGGCGCGACCGGCGTCAAGACGTGATCCGGCTCGGCTATCGCAGTTACGACACTGTCTATGCCGACCGCCGGCACCGACGCCTGGTATTGACGCTGGACTAGGGATTGGAACATCGTCACCGCAAACTCGGGTGAGAGGGTGTGCTGACCGGTAAGCACATCCGTTCGGGACAGACGATCGATGCCCATTACCATGAGGTCGCAACTATCAAGCTGGGAGTTGACTGCGTAGTTCTCAGATCAAGCTCCCGCGCCGACCAAGCTCGACACGCTGTGCGTCTGATACGACGAGAGCAGGTTTCGCCAGGCACTCCTGGTGCCATTGATCAAGGGAGGTAAACCATGAGAGTCCGTCTACCGTTGATGATCCAGGACCCAAAGCTGTCCGGCTACGAGCACCTCAAGCGGATTGTGGAGCGACCCTACCTCAAAGAGGACGAGTTTCTCGATGGCCCAGCCTGCAGCCGGCTGGTGGTCCGCGATCGCGATCCGGCAACAGGCGAAGAAGTGCCTGGGGTGTCCTACGTGCCGCCCTCAGGCGGCCGGAAGCTGGGGCGCTATCCAATTGCCAATGAAAAGGACATCTACTCCGCAGACTTCTTGGCGGTCAGCGCCTTTGGCATGGTGCTACACACCATGCACATGTTCGAGGAAGAGGACACCCTCGGCCGGCCGCTCAACTGGGCTTTTGATGGACCGTTGTCCATTGTGCCACGCGCGGGCTACGATGCCAACGCCCGCTACAACCGCGGAACGCGAAGCCTCAAGTTCTACTACTTTGGCAAGCCCGAGAAAAGGGTGTACACTGCCCTCTCGCGCGACATCATCTGCCACGAGACCGGACACGCCGTACTCGACGGCCTCGCGCCCCATCTGATGGCGGCCAGGCTCGAGAAGAACCCCCAGACCTGGGCGCTGCACGAGTCGGTTTCCGACCTGACCTCGGTCGTGATGTCCTTCCGCAGCGGGCACCTTCGCGAGGCGATCTTGGAGGAGACCAGAGGTTCCATCGACGATGTCAGCGCCTTCAGCTCGCTGGCCGAGGAGCTTGGGCAGGAGTACTTTAGCCTGGATTGCCTGCGCGATCTGCGCAGCCCGCTGCGCATCGCTGACGTGAGCCCCGGCGATGGGTACGGACTTAGCCAGGTGCTCAGCGCCGCACTGTACAAGATGATCATCGGCATGCACAAACGGTGGTGGCAAAAGTTCTCCGGCGAAGGTGCTGCCCTTGACTACTCCCTTTCGGGCAAAGCGCTGGCGATCGCGGTCGAGCACTTTAAGCGGATGATTTTCCGTGCCCTGGACTACCTGCCGCCTGTCAATGTCTCTTTTGCTGACTATGGCCGGGCCATCATCGCTGCCGACCAGGCCTCGCACCCCAATGACCCCGAGGAACGCGAGTTTATCTGCCAGGAGTTCACAGAGCGGGGGATCGTGGCCAGCCCTGAGGAGATGGAGGTCGAGACCGACTACGAGCACCCCGCGGTGAAGGAGCTGGACTTGGAGGCCGTGAAGGGCGACGACGCGGCTGCCCATGCGTTTGTCGAGCAAAATCGGGACCTGCTCAACATCCCAGCCGGCGTCGCCTTTACCCTGGCGCCCCGACTGGATGTCACCAAGCTGTACTATCACCGTGGTGGCAGGAGGCGGCGCGTCCGCGAGTGCCTGGTCAAGGTCTGGTGGGAGCTGAGCAAGCAGAAATCATCCGGAGGCGAACCATCGGTCAAAGCTGGCACTACGCTGGCGATCGACTGGAAGACGCGGCGGGTGCGCGCGGTGTTGACGTCAGATCCTGGCACGGCCTGAGGCACTTGAAAGAGCTCTCCTTGCGCATCGCCGTGCTTGTTCTAGCCCAATATTGACGTCCGTTCAGGAAAAGTGACCTTGGCTGGTCCTGATCGTTTCCGCTGGACGGGCAGTACCGCGCGCTCCCTGTTCACAGGCTAACTGCTACCAGTCCAATACCGCTCTATCTTACACGTACATCTGTTCTTGGTGCACCCAGCGCAGTAGGCAGCACTGGCAATAACCATTAGCGCCACTGAGCGGTGCGGTTCGTTGCCTCCAGGCGAAGGCAAAGCTGGCTACGGGAGCTGCTGGAAGGAGTCCCTCAACGGCAGCAACTGGGAGCTGACCACCGGATTCAGGATCACGGCCTGGCAAAACCTCGCCGAGGCGCCCGACCAGCTCATGGAGTTCGACTCGCTGGGGGCCGCCACAAATTCGCCTTGCGCAGGGATGCGATCCATGCTATACTGGTCCGTGGAGGCAGATATGTCGCGGTCTCCGCGACTTGATCTCAAGCAGGATCGGGTCCAGCATGGAGGAGTAGACTTTCTCCATCCCCACCACAGCTGGCCGGGATCCGCGGTCGGTTCGCCACACGCGAGATCAGGCCTGCACCGATCTGCGTGTATCGAGCTGGTATAAGCTCTGACTCATCAAGAGAGGGTATGAGAATCAGTGAGTGCGATGGAGCCCCTGGATCTGCACGCCGATGACTGGGAACGCCACAGCACGGATTCCCCAGAAGATCGCCCCGATGCAGGGGCTAGCTCATGACGAAGCGACTCTGACGGCGGCCTGCTGACCACTTGGAGGAACAATGACCGATGACCACCTCAGTACCGTGAATCTGGTTCGCGAGCGCCTGGAGCGCCTATCGCAGGTCTGTGAAGATCTGAATCCTGCGCACCAGGAGCTGGTGCAGGATGTATTGGATGCCTGTTCCGCCAGCGCGGACCAGCTGCAGGCAGCCGCAGAGGAGCGCGAGCGCTTGATGGCTCAGAGCCGTGAGGATCAGGGACTGCTCAAGGAGCTGAGGGCCGAACTGGAGCACGAGCGTAAAATCCAGAAGGGGATTCTTCAACACACCGAAGCCCACCTGGCATACCTGGACGCCGAGTTCAACTTTGTCCGGGTGAATGAGAGCTATGCTCAGGATTCCGGCCATACAGAAGAGGATCTGATCGGCCGCAACCACTTTGACTTATTTCCCCATGAGGAGAATCAAGCTCGCTTTGAGCAGGTTCGAGATACAGGAGAACCCTTCCGTGTCCGCGCCAAGCCCTTCGAGTTCGCCGACCAGCCAGAGCGTGGGACCACCTGCTGGGACTGGACACTGGAACCGGCAAAGGACGAGAATGGCCGTGTCGAGGGTCTGATCCTCTCGCTGCTGGACGTGACCGAGACTGTGAAGGTAGAGCAAGCACTGCGCGAGGAGAGGGACAGGGCTCAGGGCTACCTCGACATTGCGGGCGTCATCATCGTAGTCATCGGATCCGACGAAACAGTAGCCCAGATCAACAGGCGTGGGTGCGAGATTCTGGGTTGTGCGGAGGAGGAAATCGTCGGAAGGAACTGGTTTGACTCGTTCATCCCGGAGCGAATGAGAGAACGTATACGATCCGTCTTCCGTGCGAACGTCTCTGGAGAGGATGTAGTCCTTGAACGATTCGAGAATCCTATTCTCACCCAAAGCGGCGAGGAGAGATTGATCTGGTGGCACAACGCGCTCTTACGGGACGGCAGCGGCAAGGTCACGGGCGCCCTCAGTTCCGGGGAAGACATCACCGAGCGAAGGCGGGCCGAGGAGGAGTTGCATAGTCTGGCCCACGATCTTGGCAAAAGGGTCAGGGAACTCGACTGCCTCTACAGACTGACCGATCTTGTAGAGACTCCTGGCATCTCCCTTGAGCAGATCTGTGCGGGAGCCGTCGAGCTCATCCCACCCGCCTGGCAACACCCGGAGGTGGCCTGTGCGCGGATCATCGTGAACGGGAAGGAGTACAGCACCGCGACCTTTGCCCACAGCCCCTGGCAGCAGAGAGCCGAGATCTTGGCACAAGGCGAGCAGATCGGCAGCGTTGAAGTGGGGTATCTACAGGAGATGCCCGAGCATGATCAGGGTCCCTTCCTGAATGAAGAGAGAGAACTGCTACTCACTATTGCCCGGCGCCTGGGCGAAGTGACGGAGAGGATGTGTGCCCACCAGCAACTTGAGCAGCAGCATCGCTTTGTGCAGTTGGTGCTGGACTCGCTGCCACATCCCTTCTACGTCATAAATGTCGATGATTACACAGTGGCCATGGCCAACCAGGCTGCGCGCGTTGGTGCTTCGCGAGGAGAGCACACATGCTACGCCCTGGCGCATGGCAGGACGCGGCCCTGTGACGCCTCGCACGAACCTTGCCCCCTCCGCGAGGTTTTCAGGACAAAGGAGCCGGTGGTGGTGGAACACGTACACCTGGATGAGGGGGACCGGCCTCGAGCCGTCGAGGTGCGCGGCTATCCCATCACCGATCGAGAGGGCAACGTGGTCCAGATGATCGAGTATGTTCTGGACATTACGGAACGCAAAGAGGCAGAGCAGGCACTGCGCGAGTCGGAGGCAAACTGGCGCTCGCTGACGGAGACCTCCCCCGATCACATCCTGATGCTGGACACCGAGCAGAAGATCCAGTTCGCCAACTTTGCCTCGCCAGGGCTAAGCTTGAACGAACTGATTGGCACGCCCCTGTATACCCTCGTTGATGAGCAGGCCCAGTCCGAAGTCAGGGCAGTCCTGGAAACCGCCCTGGCAACCGGGACATCCGCCCAGTACGAGACAGTCTATCACAGCCCCTGTGGAGACGACTTCTACTACGAGTCGCGGGTCGCACCTCGAAAACTATCTGGCAGTGACGAAATCGTGGGTCTGACCGTCAGCTCCCGCGACATCACCGAGCGCAAGCACTCGGAGCAGGCATTGCGCGACAGCGAGGAGAAGTTGCGGACGTTATTTGAGATTCTGCCTGTGGGCGTGTCTGTCCTGGACGAATCACGCAAGATCCGGTTGGCGAATCCGGCCATGGGCCGCATTCTGCGCCTTTCGCACGAGCAATTGCTGAGCGGCCAGTACGAGCGGCGCACCTATCTCCGGGCCGATGGCGCCAAAATGCAGCCCGACGAGTTTCCCACCCAACGAGCATTTCAGGAAGACCGGCTTGTCCGGGACGTGGAGATCTGCGTGGTCACGGAGGACGAAGAGCGGATCTGGACCAGCGTCAGCGCCGTCCCGCTGGCGTCGAGGGACTGGCGCATCATCGCTACCACGATCGACATCACCGGCAGGAAGCTGGCGGAAGCAGCTCTGATGCAAGCCCGGGATGAACTGGAGATGCGCGTCGAGGAACGCACTGCTGCGCTCAAGCACCTGAACAAGGCTTTGCGAGCCGAGATTGCCGAGCGACTGCGCGCGGAAGAGAACCTGCGGGCCAGCGAGGAGCGATTCCGCCAGTTAGCCGAGAACACCGAGGACATCATCTGGCTCATGGAGCCGGATAGCGGCCAGTTGTTGTACATCAGCCCGACCTGCGAAGCGATTCTGGGACCCATCGGCTCCAACCCGCCCGAAACGATCGAGCAGCTCTGGACTGGCGCGCACCCCGACGACCGGAACAGCATCCCTGGAAATCGGGCGGACGATTGGCTCGGACAGGAGGTAGAGTTTCGGGTCGCCGTGCCTGACGGCAGCCTGCGCTGGATACGGGCCCGTGCCTTCCCTATTCGCAACGACGTGGGGCAGATCTATCGCCTTGGCGGTATCGCTACCGACATCACCGAGGAGAAACAGGCATTTGCGGCCCTCATCGAGGCCGAGCAACTGGCCATGGCAGGCAGGATGGCAGCTTCGCTGGCCCACGAGATCAACAATCCACTGCAGGCGGCGATCGGCTGCCTGGACCTGAGCCTGGAGCAGATCACCGCGGGCAAAGTCCCGCACCAGCATCTCCAGGTGACGGCCCAGGCTCTCGACCGGGCGTCCCGTGTGGTCGCCCAGTTGCGGGCTCTGCATTATCCGCTGGAGACGGAGAGCAGGCAGCCATCGGATCTGAACCAACTCTTGCAGAACATGCTGCTGCTGACAGAGAAACGCTGCGTCGATCAGGGTGTCGAGGTGGATTGGCAAGCGAACGCAGACCTACCCCCGGTGATGCTGGTACCCGATGCGATGGAGCAGGTGTGCCTGAATCTGCTGCTCAACGCTCTGGAGGCCATGCCCCAGGGGGGACGGCTGGTGGTCGGCATTCGCAGAACCAAGGACCCCGACGGCATCCGGATCGAGGTCAGCGACAGCGGACACGGCATCCCGGCTGATGAGCTTGAGCATGTGTTCGAGCCATTCTACAGCACCAAGCCACACAGCCTGGGCTTGGGCTTGTTCATCAGCCACAACATCGTACTGGAGCACGGAGGCCACATGGAGGTGGACAGCCAGGAAGGGGCAGGAACTATCTTTGGTATCTGGCTGCCACTGTCGGAGCCGGAGGTCGAACCGCCATCCTGAGCCAACTGCTGAGCCGAGGAGCAGCCCGAATCCAGAAAGGAATTGCCATGGGAGACCAGATCCAAACCCTGATCGTGGACGACGACGAAGGTATCCGCTACTTCCTGCAGGAGGTGCTGTCGGGTGAAGGGCACGCTGTGGTCGCGGCGTCTTCCGGGGAGGAAGCACTCGAGAAGTTGCGGGACGCGCGCTATCATCTGGCTTTTCTGGACCTGAACCTGGGCGGCCGCATCGATGGTATACGGGTCCTGGAGGCCATCAGCTGGCGTTGGCCCCAGATGGCCACCGTGATTCTGACAGGGCATGGGACTTTGGAATCAGCCATGAGCGCCATCCGCGAGGGCGTGGATGCCTACCTGCTCAAGCCGGTCAAGGCTGCCCAGGTGCGCCAGGTCGCTGCCGAGGTCCTCCTGAAACGAAAAGAACGAGATCCGGGTCTTGAGACCAGAGCCAGTTCATCACACCTGGAGCGTGGTGCCTTTGCCGTGAACCTGGACACCAGTGAGGTGAAGAAAAACGCCCAGACACTGGAGCTGAATACCTGCGAATACAGCCTTCTGGTCCACCTCATGGAGAACGATGAACGCCCCGTAGATGTTCAGGAATTGGTCCAGGTTGTGAGGGGGTATCGCTGCGAGCACGTACATGAGGCGCGAGACATCATCAAGTGGTATGTCTACTCGTTGCGGCAAAAGGTTGAGCAGAACCCCTCTGCCCCCCGCCACATCCTGAATGTGCGAGGTGTGGGGTATACGTTCAAGGGCTAGGCTGGGAGCACGCCATCCTGCCAACTTGGCCAACGCAAGCAAGCAAAAACCAACCCTCTCCCCCCTATTCCCGGCATCTTGTAGCCCGCTTCTGTGCTATACTTGAGATAACCGATAGGTGCACGCTCCCAGCCCTCGAGCACAGACGGCAATGGAGGCCAGAGGATCGGGGATAGCGAGGAGGACTTTATGACGTCGGGTACCGCCAAGGAACGCAAGAGAATACTGGTAGTCGACGACGATGACCAGATTCTGTACGTCTGGCGCGGCGCGCTGGAGGGGCACGTAAAGGAGTGGCAGGTCGATACCGCGATGGACGGATTTGAAGCGCTGGAAAAGATCAGGACCACATCCTTTGATCTAATCGTCACCGACCTGAGGATGGAGGGTATGGATGGCTGCGATCTCACAGTGGCGGTACGTCGCCTCGCCGGGAACGTCCCGGTGATCTGGATCACGGCTTATCCCGAGCCAGGAGCCCAGGCCAGGGCAGACGCGCTCGGGGTGGCTCGATTCGTGAACAAGCCGATCGGGATCGCCCGGATACGGCAGATCGTGGCCCAGACACTGGAGGAGATTACCTGAAGCTGCGGTCGCCGCGCTGACCGCCGTTCTCACGAGCGAGCAGGGCAAGTGCCTTGCTCGCTCTTTGATTTGAATAGGCACAAGTAAGCGAGTCGAACAGAGACGTTCGAGTTGGCGTTGGCGCCACCCTCTGCAGCCAACTTTTGGCCAACTGAAGTCCCAACCCTGCCAACGTAATCCGTCAGCTGGTTGGCCCATCTTTGATGTACTATAAGGCAGTGTCCAGTTGAGATCCATTGCGCGCAACCTGCCGCAATCCGCCACCCTCTGTTGCGTATCGGATTCGGCACAACCCATGTTCCTTGTGCTGGTTTCTGGCCAGAGACCACCAGGGTAGAAAGGAGCAGCCCATCGACATGATAGACGCCGCGACAGCCTGGAAGCATCTGCGCTTCCGCAGCTGGGAGAGCAATCGCTCCCGGGATCCGCAGTTCGGTTCATGCCGGGGCTTCCCCGCAACAAGCCCGGAGCTCACGAACCGGCAAGCAGCGAACCTCAATATGCACAGAAATCTGTTTGTTTTGTGAGGAGGAGTGCACATGATCCAAAGTAAAGAAAAAGTCGGCAGAGATAGCCGGTTCAGGCATCCAGCCTGGGCCGTATTGCTGGCTCTACTGCCCGCTTTGCTGTTGGGCCTGCTGTTGCAGACCACGCTGAACACTGCCGCAGCGGAGCAGGAGCCGGCGGCCGTGCAGGCCGCGGCCGCGACCAACACGCTCAGCCTGCAAGTGGTCAGCGCGCGCACCGAGCCACGCGCCGGCGTAGTGAAGGGAGACCCTGTCACCGAGTTCCTCTTCCAGATCGTGGAGGATAACTCCGGCAACCCCTTTGATGACACCGACTGCTGGGCCTACATCGATCCCCCGGCGAACACGATCCGAAACCCGAACTATCCCGACGGCTGCGACTGGCCAGGGGTGCACACGACCCCCGGCTGGGCGCCCATCGTCACTCAGGGTACCCAGGATGACCTGCCAGTCACCCTGCCGGACGGCAACTACCTGATTTCAATTCTGGCCGACGGCTACAAGGTTGACGGCGAGCACTTTGCGATGCCACTGCCCGATCCGGGCTTGGTCCAAGTCGCCGTCCATCCTCTGCCCTTGCCTCCGGCCGAGATGGTCATCAAGGTCTTTAACGACAACTCGATGACCAATAGCCAGTTCGACGCGCCCGTCGAGCAGCCAGAGCCGGGTCCCACCAGCATGGCCGGCTTCCGGGTCAGTCTCAACGACATCGCCGGCGAGATTACGACCGACCTGTTCGGCAACCCGCTGTGCACCGAGTACGAAAAAGACACTGCCGGCAACGTCTTGGTCGATGAGGATGGCATGCCGCTCAACATCGTCAAGATCGGGGGCGAATGCCTGAGCGATGACTATGGCACCATCGTCATCCCCAATATTGGCCCCATGCGCTACGACGTACTCGTAACCCCGCCCGACGGGACGGACTGGATCCAGACCACGACACTCGAAGGTTCCCACGGCTGGGACACCTGGCTGCAAGAGGCCGGCACCGGCCTCGACAACGAGTTCATCGTCGCCGGCGAGCCCTTCCCCTGGACCATCTTTGGCTTTGTAGCCCCGACGAACACGCTGACGGTGATTGATGCAACGTACGGCAGCATCACCGGCGTAATTATGGGCATCACCACCTACAGTCCATCCCAGGGCGGGCTGCCGCACCAGGGCGACATCTGGGGCGGGCTCATGGGCGCCAAGCTGGACGAACCGATCGCCTATCCGTGGCTCTCGCTGAACAGCCTACAAGGCGGCGACACCGCGGTCTGGGTGGGCCGGGGCGAGGCCGATGGCAGCTTCCAGATCGATAACGTCCCGCCGGGCACCTATTTCCTGTCCTACTGGGACGAGAACCAGCACTATATCCTGGACTGGGTGCAGGTCGAGGTCGAGGCGGCGACGACGACCGACGTCGGCGTGCGAACCATGACCAATTGGTTCACCAAGTGGTTCGGCACCGTCTTCTTGGACTATAACGAGAACGGCTACCGGGACGAGGGTGAGCCTGGTGTGCCAGACTATCTGGTGGTCCTACGCGATCGTGACAACACCGAGATCGACCGCATGTCCATCGCCTCCGCGACCGACGAAAATGGCGACTGGGCCCTGGAAAAGGGCTATCCCATGAGTTCCTGGATGGTGCTGGAGGCCTACAGCGACGTCTACCACACCACCGGAGTGACCTACCAGGCCAGCAATGCCACGGAGCCGACGACGGTCCTGGGCAACATCGTAGATGTGGGTGTGCTACCCATCTTTAGCCAGTGGGGCCGCCTGGACTGGGGCGTCCACCCCTATGAGCCGGGGACCCACGGCGACATCGCCGGTTCGGTGTTCTATGACACTGTACGGGCTGAGGACGATGCCCGCTACGCCGGCGCCGAACCATGGCAGCCCGGCATCCCCGACCTGGAGATGCGGCTCTATGACACGGTAAAAAATCCCGACGGCAGCTTCGTGTTCGAGGCCGACGGCTCGTACAGCAAGGGAGCCTTGCTCGCCACCACCGTCACTGAGCGCTTTGAGCGGCCCAAGAATTGCCAGCCGCTGGACTTGTACGGCGACCCCGTGGACTTTCCGTCCTTCCCGCCTGCAACCGGCGACTATGACTGCCTGGAAGGGCCGCCCATGGGCGTCCAGTTCAGCCACGGACAGCAGTCGCTGCCCGGCAACTGGGGCTTTGGTGAGGCCTGCCTGACCGGAACACTGGATGTAACGGATCCCGCAGCGCCCACGTGTCTGGATGGCTTGGGCAATCCGGTACCGTTCGAGCCCCTACCACTCGGCGACTACCTGGTAGAGGTGGTCATCCCCAATGACCCCATCACCGGCCTGCCGATGTACGAGCTGACCAAGGAAGAGGACCTGAACATCTATGACGGCGACACCTTCATCCCCCAGATCCCGCCCCCGGCCTGCGCCGGAGCGCTGCACGTCGTCGACGTGGCTGGCATCGATGCCGATGGGGATCTGGCAACTTTGCCTGACGGTAGCCCAAATCCTGCTTTTGACGGAGACGGTCCGGATGCCATCGAGAACCCGGGCTACGTTGAAGTGGGTGGCAGCCGCTTTGAGGGCCAAGAGATGCCTCTCTGCGATGTCAAAGTGGTCAACGTCGCCGATCAAAAGGGTGTGGCGCCCACCTTTGAGCTGTGGACCAAGGTACCCATCCCGGGGCGCTGGCGAGGATACATCATCGACGACCTGAACGTGTCGACCAACCCTCTGGAACTGTTCTTTGGCGAAAAGGCCGGCCTGGCAAACATGCCCATGGGCATCTATGACTTTACCGGCCGGCTCGTCCACACCGTCCATTCCGACTTTCACGGGGTGTATGAGGTGCTCCTGCCCTCCGACGCGACCTACAATGCGCCGGCACCCAGTGGCATGCTGGCCAGCGTCTACTATATCTATGGTAACGATCCGGGCCAGCAGGGCAACTTTAACGCCAACTATCACCCCGGCTACCGCTCCATCGGCACCAGCTTTGAGGTCTATCCCGGCGTCATCGTGCCCTCGGACCTGGCCCCAACGCAGAACGGGGCGCTGATCTGGAACCCCAACTCCAACGTCAGCCAACTGGCGGCATGCAAACTGGAGGATACCACGCCCCAGATATATGCCGTGGACAAACCCTATATCGAGGATCAGGGCAACCTCACCATCCGTGGTCTGGGCTTTGGCGCCTACGATCCTGATAGCCGCTCCGCGGTATGGCTGGGCACCAACAGGCTGGATATCGTGAGCTGGACCGATCGCGAGATCGTGGCCTCGGTCGGGAGAAATGTCGATCCCGGCCCGCACCAGCTCACCATCATGGCCAGCAACGAACAGACCACGGTAAACGGCCTGACGATCCACGTCCTGCGGGTACCCAACAATCCGAATCAAACCCCATACAACCCCACGCTATATGAGGTGGGTGTGGGCAGGACCTACGACCCCAGCGACGCGCTCTACGACCGCCCCGCTCTCGGACCGATCCAGCACGCCATCGACGACGCCTATGTTGCCGGCGGCGAAGCGCTGGTGGTGGTCTATCCTGGCCTCACCAACACCTTTACCAACCCGCTGGGCTTTTACCTGGAGAACCCGGTCATCTACTCGCCGGTCAAACTGCAGGGCGTCGGGCCTGGTGGTGTCTACACCGACGGCACCGGAGTGCTGGGCTCGATCATCGATGGCCGCGGCGTGGGCGGTAACGAGAACTATGCCGGAACCTGGCGCACGCTGGTGGGCGATATATGGCTCAACCGTGGTGGCTGGGACGGAAGCCCGGTAGACGAAGACGAGAACCCGCGCATCTACGAAGGGCCGGTCCTTACCGTCTTTGCCGAGGATCTCGAGTTCACCGACGAGTTCCAGGTGTCCATCGATGGCTTCAAGATCCAGGGCGGCGATCAGCAGGGCTTCCCCAATAACCTGAACCAGGTCGGCGGCGAACCGATCCCAGGTGTGGCCGCCGAGGTGGTGATCCAGGGCGGCGGCATCTTTGTGAACGGCTATGCCCGGCACATGCGCATCACAAACAACCAGATCGAGAACAACGGCGGTGCCTATGCCGGCGCCATCCGGCTGGGGACGCCGGACAGGGCTGAACCCTACAAGGACAATCAGAACGACGACATTCTCATCGGCCGCAACCGCATCGTGGGCAATGGCGGCACCAACCTGGCCGGCGCCATCGGCGTCTTTGCCGGTACCGAGAACTATGAGATTGCGGGCAACGATATCTGCGGCAACTTTTCCGCAGAGTATGGCGGTGGAATCAGCCACTATGGCGAAAGCCCAGGCGGCAGCATCCACCACAACCGTATCTACTTCAACCGCTCCTACGACGAGGGTGGCGGCATCATGATCGCCGGCGAGCTGCCGGTCGACCCCACCATCCTTTCGCCCGGGGCGGGACCCGTGGACATCCATGCCAACCTGCTCCAGGGTAACCTGGCCAACGACGACGGCGGCGGCCTGCGCTTCTTGATGGCCGGCAACTTCCCCTTTAACGTCTACAACAATATGATCGCCAACAACATCTCGACTCACGAGGGCGGCGGTGTGTCGCTGAACGACGCACCCGACGTACGATTCTACAATAACACAGTTATGAACAACCTCACCACGGCCACGGCCATGACCAGCAACGGCCTGGCGGCACCGGCTGGCTTTAGCAGCAGCGGGAATAGCGACTTGCTCAACGAGCAGCTCTACGGTGAAGCCTACGACTGCACCGTGGTCGACTGCTTCTCCAACGCGCTGATGTTCAACAACATCTTCTGGGACAACCGGGCCGGAACATGGACCGGTGACGGAGTGGTTGGCATTGGCCTCGACGGAGACCCCAGCCCCATCTTTTACTGGGACCTGGGGGTGGCAGGCAATGCTGGCGAGCTGAGCCCCACCTACACGCTGATGCAGTCGGGGGACGGCGAGGACGGCGAGGGGAACGTGCTGGACCAGGATCCGCTGGTCGTGGCGGAGTATGACTCCACAGTGCGGGTCTTCCCCTGGCGGGGCAACCCCAACTTTGTGGGGGCCGACATAGTGGCTGTGGAGCTGCCTGTAACGCTCCTGGGCGACTATCACCTGACCACCGACTCGCCAGCTAACCGTGCCGGAATCGACCCGGCAGAACTAATCGCTGAGCTGAACCAGGACTATGACCGGCAGCCGCGTCCCTCGCAGGGCGCCTTCGAGATCGGTGCTGACGAGATCAGTGCCCAATTCCCGAACACGCCGGTGCTCTACCCCTTGCCAGCGGACGTCCTGGCTGACCAGGCTCCCAGGGATGTGGCGAGCGTAGAAGATGTCGGAGACTATGTGATCTACCTGCCCATCATCTTGAACAGTTTCAACATGGCAGCCATTGACTGGGAAGGCGACATCTCGAGCTTTGGTTTCGACCTGAGCACTGGTATCGAGGCAATCGATAGCGGCAACATCTACTGGAAAGACGGCGTCTTCGACATCGACCAGGAGGCCTACTTCAGCTTCACGGACGTATCGGCCACTGCCGTGCGCCAGGACCTGTTGCTCAAAGCAAACGGCCTGGACGCAGAGGGTCTCATAGGCGTGGACACCTATCTGATCGACATCGTCTTCGATGCCTCGACCAGGACGGTCCAGGTGGCGACCCTGTCACCTGGCAACGTGTGGCAGACCCACGTGACCTTTGGTGGGATCTCCTTCGCCGTCGGCGACCAGTTTGGGGCGCGGGCCACGCAGGGTGGCCTGATCGAGGTCTATCAGAACGGACTGCTGATCGGCAGCGCCGACCTCAGCGCCGGGGACAATCCCTGGCCGTTCTACGCGGAATCTGGCAACATCGGGCTGTGGTTCGAATGGCCCGAATCGGTAATACCAGACGGAGCCGGCCTGACCGACTTTGGCGGCGGCACGATGCCCTGGTAGGGCAAGCTCGGGCTGGGAACCGGCTTCCGAGCCGGTTCCCAGCCCCGCCGAACTAGTTATGAGGAGATGCAAAATGAGAAAAGAGAATCCGACGGAACAACTCAGTCGCAGGAAACTGCTCAAGCTGGGCGCAGGTCTGGTCGGAGCTGCCGCAGCCGGTACCGTCCTGCCCAGAGCCCTGCTCAGGCCGTCCAAGGTCAAAGCCGCCCTTTCCGCCGATGCAATCACACCCATGGGCGTTTACCGGCACTTTGCTGCCAGCGATGGCTGGGCCTACCTGCCAGGGGAGAACCTCCCTTACCACCCCGACAACCTGGCCCCTGACGGACTGACGACCTACATCTTTGGCTTCCGCGATGTGACCTCACTGGACCCGCTGCCCGACGGCCGCGACCTCATCTTTCAGCAAAAGATGAAATGCCAGCTCACGTCGCCCATGTTCTGGCTCGACGAGTGGCGAGGCACAGACTTTGAGAGCGTGACAGACTTTACCCTGAAGTTGACCAACTTGGGCCTGCAGGTCCGGCCGGACCTGATCGACGCCCATACGCTGCACTTTCACGGCTTTCGCAACGCCATCCCCATCTTTGATGGCGAGCCCCACTCGTCGGTGGGCGTGCCCATCTCTCGCGACTTGACCTATTTCTACCGGGCCCGCGACCCTGGAACCTACATGTACCACTGTCACTTTGAGGAGACGGAGCACGTGCATATGGGCATGGTCGGCGGCGTCTTTGTCCGGCCCAGACAGAACTTTTCAACGGGAGGATTCGCTGTACCGCCCGCACGGCTGGGTGACGGCGGCCCCGATGCCCCTGCCATGGGCTACGTCTACAACGACGGCGACGGCTCGACGGCCTACGACCGCGAATTCGTCCTGGTGATGAACGAGGTCTGGACCCTGGCCCACTGGTGCGACTCGCACGTGCAACTTCCCGAGTGGAGTGACTATAACCCTGATATCTATCTGATGAACGGCCGGGTCTACCCCGACACCATTGCCCCCAACGGCGGCTATGTGGATGGTGGTGGGGAGCTCTATCTCTGGGAACCAGACCCTGCCACCGGCGACATGGTGCACACAGAACGTCCCGAACTGCGCTACCAGCCCCTCTCGTCGCTTATCACCTGCAACGCGGGTGACCGGGTCCTGGTGCGCTTTATCAACCTGGGCTACGTCGCGCAGTCCATGCGCCTGACTGGCATTAAGATGCGGGTCGTGGGCCGCGACGCCACACTCTTGCGCGGCCGGGATGGCAAAGATCAGACCTACCTGACCGACAGTCTGCATATCGGTGCCGGCCAGAGCGTCGACGCCATCGTGGATGTGCCCGACGACATAACCGAGTTCACCAAGCTGTTGCTCTTTAGCCGCAACCTGGCCCACCTGAGCAATCCGGGCAGCCCCGGCCTTGGTGGACCCATGACCGAGTTTCACATCCACCCCGCTGGCACGCTGGGCCCGCAGGTCGCGGCCAACGATTGGGGGGTGGTGTTGTGATGGAGAGTGAGGTGAGATCAATGAAATCGCCAAGGTTTGTAAAACTTGTCCTGCTGCTTTCTCTGCCCCTGGTGTTGGCGGCCATCCTGCTGATCGTGACTGGCAGCGGTGGCGTCGTGACGGCAGGGCACGTGGACCTGCCCCCCCACGGCATCGTGTGCAGCGAGAATCCGTCCGCCACCTTTACACTGAACACCCGAACTGGCGCCATTAGCCTGCCTGACGGAAACCGGGTGTACATGTGGGGCTTTAGTGAAGGCGGCGATCCCTTCCAGCACCCCAGCCCGACCCTGTGCGTCACAGAGGGGGATACAGTGACCATCGTCGTGAACAACTCTTTGTCCCACGATATATCCCTCATCTTTCCCGGGCAGGAGAACGTGCTGGCCAACGGCGTGCCGTCCGAGCCGGTCTTTGACGCCGGGACCCTCGAGCTTCTCTCATTGGCGCCGGTGGCAGAAGCCAACGGCGGCAGCATGACCTATAGCTTTGTCGCCTCCGAGCCGGGCACCTATCTCTACGAGAGCGGCACCGATCCCGGCATCCAGGTCAACATGGGTCTCTTTGGCGGGCTGATCGTCCGGCCATCCGCCCATCCCGACTGGGCCTACAACGAGGTCGTCACCGAAACCGCGACCGTCACCTACACTACCCAGTTCGATCCCGATGAAGAGTTCCTGCTGATCTTTTCCGAGATCGACCCCATGCTGCACATGGCTGTCGAGCAGGATCTGCCCTACAACATGAACAACTACACCCCGCGATACTGGAACATCAACGGCCGCAGCTTCCCCGACACCATCGCGCCCAATGGGGCTGAATGGCTGCCGGATCAGCCGTACGGCTCGTTGATCCACATCTATCCCTTCAACGATGATCCGGCGGCCGGCGAGGCCTATCATCCATATCCGGCCCTGATCCGCTACCTGAGTGTGGGCAGCGATATCTATCCGCACCACCCCCACGGCAACCACGGCCGGATCATTGCCCGGGACGGAAACGTCCTCATCGACGCGGATGACCAGGACCTGTCCTATGAGCGCTTTACCATCACCCTCAACCCAGGCCAGACCACTGACGAGTTGTTCGTCTGGACAGACGTGGAGAACTGGCATCCTGTGGACAATCCCATTCCGGTAACCATCCCGCAGCTGCAGAACCTGACCTTCGGCACCTTTTACAGCGGTAGCCCCTACCTGGGCAACGTCGACATACTGCCGGTGGGCCACCAGGCGCTGAACGCCTGCGGCGAATACTATCATATCAGCCACAACCATGCCCTGCAACAGATCACTGCCTGGGGCGTGGTGTTGAGCGGCCACATCACCTTCACCCGCATCGACCCGCCGCTGCCCAATGACTGCCCATGAGGTGCCCAATGAACACGATAAGAATGAACGAACGTCGCTCTCCTGGCAGTCTGCAGAGAATGGAGAACAGTAATATGACAACAAGAATCCCTTCCCTGGTGCTTGTGGGCGGTCTGTTCCTGCTGCTGACAGTGGCAACCTTGCTCTTCGCCTCTCCGGCGCTGGCCGACCTGCCGCCCACCAGTGCCTGCGTAACCGATGGTACTACGACCACCTGCGATCTGTGGGCCACGACCGGGACGCTCACCATGCCCGACGGCACAATCGTCCCCACCTGGGGCTTTGCCAGTACCGCAGGTGTCTCGGCCACCGTGCCCGGCCCGCTGCTCTTGGGCACCGAGGGCGAGACGATGGTGGTGACCCTGCACAACGACCTGCCGGCCGAAACGGTCGCACTGGCCTTCCCCGGACAGGGCCTCATGCCAGACCTGGATGGCGTGGCAACTGGTCAGACAAAGGTCTACACCTTTGTCCTGAACAGCCCCGGCACCTTCCTATACGAGGCTGGCCTGACGTCCAACGGCGCCCGGCAGGTAGCCATGGGCCTCTACGGTGCCCTCGTCGTGCAGCCTATCACGCCCAACCAGGCCTATGCGGATGTGGACACAGCCTTTGACCAACAGGAGCTGTTGGTGCTGAGCGAGATCGATCCGGTCTTCCACAACGACCCGAACGCCTTTGCACTGCACGAGTACGCGCCGCGCTACTGGCTGATCAACGGCCAGGCCTTCTCGGATGTGCCCGAGATCGGCGTGGTGCCCGGCGAAACGCTCCTGCTCCGCTACGTCAACGCCGGCATCGAGAGCCATTGGCTCGGCCTGCTCGGCCTGCAGCAGCTGCGGATCGGTTCCGATGGCCAGCGTCTTCCGGCCTCCTATGGCACGGTGGTACAGAGCCTCGCAGCCGGTCAGACCGTCGACGCCCTGGCAACCATCCCGCCCACGGCTGTGCAGAACCAACGCTTCGCCCTGTACGACACGGGCCTGCTCCTGCACAATGCCAACCAGCGTCGCGCTTCGGGCGACCTGGCCTACGGCGGTATGATGACCTTCCTGCGTGCTCTTACTGGACCGGCGGTATTGCCGGTGGGCCCGGCAACAACCCTGGTGAACGTAGCTCCCAGCCCCACTGCCGGCGACGAACTGGTGACCCTCAACGCTGGGTTTGTCTCAGCGGTGACTGCTGCCGAGTTCTTCACAGACACGCTGGGCGCGGCCGGAACCGGGACCGCTATGACAGCAGGCGGCAATGCGGCCAGCTACGACTTCCCGATAGGAGATCTGTCCCCCTGGCCCAGCGGCTTTGTCACCTTCTACGTGCGCGGCTATAATGATGTCAATGGCTGGGGTCCGGTGGGCTCGGCGGTGCTGAACCTGGACAAGCTCGGCCCGGTGATAAGGGGCATGAGCCTTCAGCCTGAGCCCAGCAACGGTTCACAATCGGTACTCCTGCGCGCCACCGGCGACGACCAGAGCACCGGCCGTAGCAACGTCATAACTGCCACCTACACGATTGACGGTGGGCTGGCAGAAACCATGACCCTGGCCCGCATCGACGACCCCATCACGGCCATGACCGCCACCTTGACGATCACGACCGTCGGGGGTCTGGACGAGGGCTTGCATCTCATCGAAATCACGGCTGAGGACGAGCTGGGCAACCTGGGCGTCCCGGGCATCGTCACCCTGACCCTCGACCTGACGGGACCCTCAGCCTCTGTGTCTAGCCTGACGCCGGACTTTTTGGATCTGACCGGCGCGCCGCAGGTGACCTCCGTACGACTGGATGCCGCCATCACCGACGACCCGTCTAACGACGCCCAGTCTTTGCTGGCCAACGCCGAAGGCTTTGTCGACACCGTGGGCCCCGATGGCAGCGGCTTTGACCTCTTCCCCACGGACGGCCTGTTCGACGAGTTCACAGAGGCCGCCTACTTTGATATCCCCATCTCCGCCTTCCTGTACCTGTCCCAGGGCGACCATCTCGTCTGCGTGCACGGCCTGGACAGCGCGGGCAACTGGGGCGTTGTCGACCCAATCACCGATTGCGGGACGATCACCATCGACCGAGGCGTAGCCGTCGACACGGTGGCCCCCGTGGTCAATGCCATCAACGTGACGCCGAACGTGGTTGCACGGGCGACGTTGATCGACGTTACGGCGACAGCTTCCGATCCGGATCTGATCTCGAATATCGCCCTGGCGGAATGGTTCGTGGGCGCCGATCCGGGTGAAGGGAACGGTACGCCACTCGAGGCGGCTGACGGCACCTTTGACCGCCCGACCGAAACGCTGGCGGCAACGATCGACTATGGCACCTGGGACTTGAGCATTCATACTGTCTACGTGCGTGCCCAGGACAGCGCTGGCAACTGGGGTGTCCCGTTGTCTGCCGATGTGCAAGTGCTGAAAGTGATATATCTGCCGCTTGTCATGCGGAACCACTAAACGATCGGGATGCCAGGACTTGCGGGCCGAGGCTCGCGAGTCCTGGCCCCATCAAGCCTACGATAGGGCGGCATGAGGAGAAACCCATGATGAATAATGCAGTTGGTACGGTAAGAGAATGGCGCGGACCCCTGGGACTCAGATTCAGCCATCTGGCACTGGCCCTCCTGGGCCTGCTGGTGCTGGCAGGCGCCAGCCTGATGGCATGGCAGCTCTTTGGCCCCGAGAAACAATGGGAGGCGGGCACCATGCCAGTCAGCCCCGAGATCGAAGAAAAGTTCGGCGTGCGCTTTTCGTTGTTGGCCGTGACCGCCGACGGTGGCATGATCGAGTTGCGCTACCGGGTCATCGATGAAGGCAAGGCGGCCAACTTTGGTCACTATACCGAGACAGCCCCCTTGCTGATCGCGGAGGACACGGGCGAGATGGTGGACGTGACCATCATGGGTCTGCACAATCACCGTGTGGAACCTGGGCGCCAATACTATGTACTCTATCGCAACACCAGCGGGGCCATCGAATCTGGCCGGCCGGTGACCATCGCCCTTGGCGATCTCAAGTTGGAGCATGTCGTGGCCTGGTAAAACACCATAGCCACCGGGATAGCATATCTACCGGCACTCAACCTGAACGCAGACGAGAAAGGAGCCTTAAACATGAAAGTCGCAGCACTCTCTCTCATCATCCTGGCACTACTGATCGCCATCGTACCCATCTTTTCCGATTGTCTCTCGGCCGGCCGCATGCTCACCCTGGCCGACGGCCGCGAGATCCCTATGAAGTGCCACTGGACCGGTCGGGCCGAGTTGGGCCTGGGCCTGCCCCTGCTGGCCGTAGGCCTGACCATGTTCTTCAGCCGCCGCAAAGAGTCCAAACGGAATCTGGGCATCGTTGGGGTCACGCTCGGGGTGGTGACCATCCTACTGCCCACCGTCCTCATCGGCGTGTGTGGCATGCCCGACATGCCTTGCCACGCGATCATGCAGCCTGCCCTGACTCTGATGGGCATCCTGGTGATCGGCATCAGTCTGGCAGTCGTGATCCTTAATTGGCGCCGGGAGCAAGAGACTGCGTGAACCTGCAACGCCTGGTGCTGAGGAATCTCCTCGGCAACCTCTACCGTAGCGGAGCCATTCTTGTCTGTGCGATCCTGGTCGCGGGGCTGAGTCTCTCAGCAACGCTGGTCGTCCAGGGCGCACAGAGCGGCATGCGGCGCAACCTGAGCCGGATGGGGGCGGACATCATCGTCATCCCCTGGGGCACCATGTCAGTGGATCTCGACACTGCCCACCTGGCGGGCATGATGACCGAGCGCTGGATGCCCAAGATCTATATGGACCGACTCATGAGTGTCCACGGTATAGAGGTCGTGTCGCCACAGCTCTATCTAGCTACAATGGAGGATAGCCCCTACAGCTCGCTGCCCGAGCTGTACCTGGTTGCCTACGATCCAGCCACCGATTTCGTCCTGAAGCCCTGGCTGGAACATGATCCCATAGGCACACTACGCCTTGGGGAGGCTGTGGGCGGCTCAGCGGTGTCGGATCCCGACGGCGACGAGAAGATACAGATCTACGGCTATCCCATCCGGCTGATCCGCACGCTGGAAGAGACCGGCACCGATGTAGATCAGAGCCTGTTCATCACCTTTGACACGGCCCAGGCAATCGCAGACGCAATGCAGCACCAGCCTAAACCCGCGTTCGAGATTGCGCCGGAGAGCATCTCGACGGCCATGGTCAAGGTCCGGCTGGGCAGCGATCCTCACGAGATAGCCGTCCGCATACTCGAGCTGGTGCCCGGTGTAGTACCCATCGAAAGCACCGGATTCTTTCAGACACAGCGCTCCCAGATCGTGGGCCTGCTGCGCACCGTGCTCATCCTGGCGGGGCTCACCTGGTGCCTGGCCACCCTGTTCATGGGCCTGGTCTTTTCTCTTGCCGCCAACGAGCGCAGCAGGGAGATTGCCACGCTCCGGGCGCTGGGGGCGACCAGGCCGGTGATCCTCAAGACGCTGCTCCTGGAAGGCGTGATCCTGGCTGTCACAGGGGGAGCTACCGGCATTGGCCTGGCTGTGCTGATCGCCGGCCTCTTTGGCGAGCAGATCGCCGGGGCCACAGGCATCCACATCGCGCTGCCCGGGCCGCTGGCGCTGGCAGGATGGGCCGTAGCGGGTCTGGCCCTGGCCATCGGCAGCGTTGTACTGGCAGCCTGGCTGCCAGCATCGAGGTTGAGCCAACAGGAGCCAGCTCTCGCCATGCGAGAGTAGGACGATCGCAGATAACGAGTCAGGAACTTTTCATGAATCTTTTTGAACTAGCCAAGCGAAATATCACAGGCAGCTCATTCCGGAGTTGGATGGTCTTTTTCTGTGCGGCATTGATGGCTGGCTTTGTCATCGCAGCTACGCTGGTCATCCGCGGCGCCAACGACAGTCTCCGCCTGGCCCTGGACCGGCTGGGAGCGGACATCATCGTCATACCCGAGGGGGAGGAACAGCGGCTCAAGAGCGCGCTGCTCATGGGCATCCCGGTTCACTGCTGGATGCCCGACACGGTGGTAGACGACCTGGCGGCCCTGCCCGGCGTCCAGGCGGTTTCGCCCCAGCTCTACCTCTCGACACTGCGTGGCGCCACCTGCTGCTCGGTGCCCGAGATGTTCCTCATCGCCTACGAGCCGGAGACTGACTTTACGCTCAGACCGTGGTTGGAGGAGAATCTCGAGGGTGGCCTCGCCCTGGGGGAGGCCGTCGGCGGGAACCTGGTGTATGTGCCGGTGGAGCAGGGAGAACTCCTGGTCTACGGCTATGGGCTGGATCTGAAGGGCAGCCTGGAACCGACGGGGACCGGTCTGGACCAGAGCATGTTCTTCACCTTTGAGACGGCCCGGGAGATCGCGCGGATGTCTTCCGACCAGGCAGTCAAGGTCCTCGACATCCCCCCGCGCACCGTTTCGTCGGCCCTGATCAAGGTCGAGCTGGGTGTTGATCCCCAGCAGGTCGCCGCCGAGATCTCGAGTACGATACGCGGCGTGACCCCCCTGGAGACTGCGACGCTCTTTCGTGACCAGCGCGAGCAGCTACTGAGCCTGCTGAACAGCGTGGTCGCCCTGTTGGGCATCACCTGGGTCCTGGCCATGGCGCTCATCGCCGTGATCTTTTCGCTGGCCATCAACGAGCGACGGCGCCACATCGGCGTCATGCGGGCTCTTGGCGCCAGGCGCACCACGGTGCTCCAGTCGCTGCTGCTCGAGGCGATTCTCCTGGCTCTGGCCGGTGGTACTGTGGGCATTGCCGTGGCCAGTCTGGCTGTCTATCTGTTCAGGCCCTTGATCATGGGCTTGATGAACACGCCGTTCCTCTTCCCGGCGCCGCTGCAACTGGCGGGCCTCGGCCTGGGCGCGCTTGTCCTGGCCCTGCTTGGCGTTACGCTGGCTGCCCTGATTCCGGCGCTGCGGATCAGTTATCAGGATCCGGCCAACTCTATGAGGGAATAAGTCCATGATATCGATTCAGAACCTGAACAAGACCTATACCGTCAGCAAGGAATTGGTTGTCCCGGCCGTGCGCGACGTGTCGATGGAGGTTGAGAAGGGTGAGTTTGTGATCATCACCGGCCGGTCGGGTTCCGGCAAGACCACGCTGTTGAACCTGGTGGCTGGCCTGACCCGGCCAACCTCGGGCAAGGTGCTGCTGGACGGCACAGAGGTGTGGAGCCTGCCTGACAAGGAGCAGTCATTGCTGCGTAATGAACAGATCGGCTTTGTGTTCCAGTTTGCCAGCCTGCTTCCCACTCTGACCTCTATCGAGAATGTGATGCTGCCTGCGATGTTCGGGAAAAAGCAGGATGAGAAGTATAGCAAAGAACGGGCGGCATTCCTGCTGGACCAGGTGGACCTGAGCGACAAGCTTCAGGCCTTCCCGCGGCAGCTCTCAGGTGGGCAGCAGCAGCGGGTGGTGATCGCTCGAGCGTTGATGAACCAGCCCCAGCTCCTGCTGGCCGATGAGCCAACCAGCGACCTCGACGAGATGACGGAGCATGAGATCATGGACCAGTTTCGCGGCATCCACCAGGAGACTGGCGTCACCGTCCTGCTGGTGACCCATTCCGCAGAGCTGGGCAGCTACGGCACGCGCTCGATCCAGATGGCCAACGGCGAGATCGTGGCTGCCGGTGCCCAGCCTGACCCAAGGAGGGCCATGACGAACTAGACTGAACGCCGACCCAGCCACTCCCCCGGAGAAAGGAGCGAGACCTCAACTATGAAAGCCATCGGAGCCATCGTACTCATCCTGGCCCTGATCATCGGCATCGTGCCCCAATTCACCGATTGCCTGGCGCAGGGCAGCGCCATTGAGCTACCCAACGGGAGGACCATCCCCATGCGCTGTCATTGGACGCGGCAGGCCGAAGTTGCCGTCGCCCTGCCACTTGGCGTCGTCGGCATCCTGGTCCTATTGGGCCGCCGCCGCCATACGCTGCGCGCCCTGCTCTTTGTGGGGATGGCGCTGGGTGCAGCTGCCTTCCTGCTGCCCGCCTATCTGATTGGGGTCTGCGCCAGCGAAGGTATGATCTGCAATATGCTCATGAAGCCCACCCTGCTATTCGCCGGAATTCTCACCACAGCCACCTGCCTTGCCGGCGTGGTCTACCTGCGCGACGCGGGCGTGGAAAGCGCTAGAACCAGTCTGATCGTTGACGGGGAGGTGGGCGTATGAAAACGACGGTCAAGTGGGCACTGGCCCTGCTGGGCCTGGCCTTTGCTGTCGGCTTTGGCCTGTGGGCGCAGTCGCTCTTTGTCAAGTCCGAGTTAGTGCACTTTTCGGTAAACTTTCCCTCAGATGGCAGGGCAGAGACAATGTCCTGCTGCGACCTGGGAGGACCCTGGTCCCGGGATCGAGACCCCGAGTGGAATGACTATGCAGCCGGCGGTGTGCTGGCCTATGGCGAGGAGGGCGCCGTCGTGATCGACGTGGGGCAGCAGGGTCTCCTCAAGCGCTTCTTGCAGCCCAACTACATCAGCATCTCTACCCACTGGTTGAGGAACGTGGGAACCCAGCCCCGCCAGATCAGGCTGGCCATGGAGATGTGTGGCTGGGACCTGGAGTGGGTAACCTTTGAGCGCGACTGGGACGAGGTGGCCAAGATCTCTACCCGTTTCATCGAGCCGGGCGATGGCTACAACATGGACTGGTTTTTCACGATTCCTGCGAAAGAGCGGAACCAGACCACAATCTGCGAGGGTCAGCTCGACGTCTATGACGCCGAAACGGACGACCTGCTCACCGAACTTCCGATCAAGATCGTCAACTCGACAGCCAACTGAAGATGATGAGGAGCGCCATGTACCCCAAAGCCTATCGAACACTGCGCCGGCACTGGTTCTATCGCATACTGGCCTTCCTGGCAGGGATCGTATTGCTGTACGCGCCCTTTGCTCTGCTTACCCGGCTGATCCTGTGGGCCTCAGGTAGCCCGCTGCTGCCCGACGCGCACCGCATCTGCATGCGCATGCCGGTGCAGTGGCTGGCCCAACCCTGGATGTACGGGACCATGCTCGAGCAACCCGCCTACCTGGTGGTGATCCTGGTGCTGCCCGGTATAGCCCTCTTTGCAGGACCGCTGTTCTGCGGGTGGTTGTGCCCCGCCGGAGGGCTGACCGAGTATCTGAGTCGCATCGTCCCGCCACGCTTTCAGATAGACCTGGGTGGCAGGGTCAATCCTGTCCCCATCCGCTACGGTTTCACCGTGGGCATGATGGTTGCTTCGTTCATTGGGGGTAACGTCTGCTGCTCGTTCTGCAACTTTACCCATACGCAGAATATCATCAGCGCCGTCTTTGGCGATTTCACCGGAATTGCTTACTGGGCATCCTTTTCCGTGGTCAGCTTTGCGTTGTGGTTCGTGGTGCTGGGGATATTCACCAAGGGCGGGCGCGGCTGGTGCAACTTCTTGTGTCCCGCAGGCGCCTTGCAGGGCCTGACCCACTCCCTGGGCCGCTGGCTCCGGTTGGGCCGCTCGGTGCAGATAGAGCGGACCCGGTGCAGTGGATGCAAAGAGTGCCTGTCGCTGTGTCCCACCTGGGCCATCTCCGAAAAAGAAGACGTGTTGGAGGTCAACGCGCACGCTTGTAACGTCTGCATGGATTGCACTCAAGTCTGCAACCGCAATGCCATCGCCTACCGTCCGAACAAGGGAACGGCGCCTCAGCGCGCACCCGAGACGGCCGGCGCCAATTAGAGGATCCTTCGAACTCGAACCTGGGAGGTACCAGATGCTGGAAAAGTTGGGCCAACTCGCACAAAAGCTTGGCAACAGGCTCCACGCCTTTGCCTTCGGAACGACAGTCGCCCTGGGCACAGTGCTGTTCAGCCAGGTGGGCCAGACCTGCGCTATCTCGGGCCAATGAGCGAGCTGTGGAGCCTGCGTGCCCAGGCTACTGCCCGTTCTGGCCCTGCCCCTCGTGCTGGATGTCGTCGCGACAGCAACCGGAAAGATCCTGAGCGCTGGCTCTGTCGTCGATAGGGGTCAGCAGATCGATGACCGGTGATACTGCCTGGACCAGGCCATCGGGCCGCGCGCCAGCTCCCTCGCCCCGCGCGGGGGGAGAGGGCCGGGGTGAGGGGGGCGATCTTGCCTTGTCGAGACCACTATCGGAGAAAGCCAACTTTACAAACCAAACTCCGGCGGATCCCAACCAACTCCGTCCACAAGAAGGTCGTCCTGTATGGTACACTGAGGTTAGCGGAGTCACTGAAGTCCTACCATCAGGCGCAGCAGGAGCCCGCCACGAACACTGCGCGTCATAGCTTTGGAGCAGAGTCAAAGTTGCACCGTAATCAGTTACCCGCAAGAACCGCAAGGAGGCTTGAGAGGGAGGTGGTGCGCAAAGAGACCTTTGGCGTTACCGTCTGGTTGCTGCCCCCCACATAGCGTGACCAGACTGTCCACACCGTGACAGAAGTTGCGGGCGATGGGCTCCGGATATTCCCCAGTTACATCTGGAAAGGAGAAGCACGAATGTCGAAGAATGGTAAGAGATGGTTGACCGTAGTCGTACTCGCCACCCTGCTGCTGACCTTGTTGCTCGTTGGACAGGGATTGGCTCAGAGTGCCTTGACAGCGAAGGAGACGCTGGGAGAGTTCCTGTACTTTGACGAGAATCTGTCCGAACCCGATGGCCAGGCCTGCGCCAGTTGCCACACCCCGGAGGTGGGCTTTGACGACCCTGACGCGCATCTGCCCGTGTCCGAAGGCGTTATCTCTGGCCTCTTTGGCGGGCGCAATTCCCCGGCGTCAGCCTATGCCATGTACGCGCCCACCCGCTACTTTGACGAGGTTGAGGGCCTGTGGATCGGCGGCCAGTTCTGGGATAGCCGGGCCACGGGCGAGGTGCTCGGCGATCCCCTGGCCGATCAGGCCCTGGGACCCTTCCTGAATCCGGTGGAGATGGCCAACCTCGAAAAGTCCACCGTCGTTCGCGACGCAATGAGCGGACCATACGGAGGCCTGTTCGTAGAGGTGTGCGGCCGGGGGAATGTGCACAGCAAAAAGTACGTGGAGGCAGCTTACGACTGCATCGCCGAGGCGATCGGTCTCTTTGAGCGCACCAGCCTCTTTGCCCAGTTCGACTCCAAGTACGACGCCTACTTGCAGGCCTGCCTGATGGGCGGCGGTCTGCCGGATGAGTGCGCCATGGGGATCGGCAAGGAAGCAAAGATGGCGGGCAAGATCTTCACTCAAGAAGAGTGGAAGGGCCTGCAACTCTTCATGGGTGAGAACAACAACGACGGCGTCATGCGCCCGGGTGAGGGCGCGATGTGCGCGGCCTGCCACGTGGCCAACTTTACCCCGGATCCGGGCAACGTCGTTGTACCATCCTGGGCGCCTGCAGGCCTGGTGCCGCCTGTCTTTACCGATTTCACCTACGACAATCTGGGCGTGCCGGTGAACCCCGCGATCGCAGCCCTGATCGGCGAGCCGCAGCCCACCGACTTGGGTCTGGGCGCAGTCGTCGGCGCTGAGGCTGAGAACGGCAAGTTCAAGGTAATGACCCTGCGCAATATCGGGCTCACCGCGCCCTACACCCACAATGGCCTGTTCACGACCCTCGAGGAGATCACCCACTTTTACAACACCCGGGACGTCCCGGAGGAGGGGTGGGCAGCTGCTGAGGTTCCGGACACGGTCAACGTTGACGAGCTGGGCAACCTGGGCCTGAGTTCCCAGGATGAGGCTGCCCTGGTAGCCTTTATGAAGACGCTCAGCGACGGCTGGACCCCGTAGGCCATCTCTCTGGCCGAGCCAGCCAAGAGCCGTGCACTGGGGGCGGGGCACGCCCCGCCCCCCAATCCCATGGCTTTGTGAGGCTTGTCGCAGATCGCGGACGCTATGAAGAACTCCAAGATGATCCTGCGGGCGCTGGTTGTCATAACTTTCCTCACGTTCGCCGCCAGTGTGGGGGCACAGGGCCCCTTGCCCAAGCAACCTGCCAAGATCGCGCCCGAGCTGGGCCAGGCACTGGAGGTTCTGCAGGCTGGCGAGCGGCTGCCTGTCATCGTGACCTTGAGGACGCAGGCGGATCTGCGCCACCTGGACGGACGCGACCGCGCCGAGCGCCTGGAGCGGGTGGTAGCGACGTTGCAGGAGACAGCCAACGCCACCCAGGGCCCGATCCGCGCCCTGCTGCACGATCAACGCCTGGCGCGCGAGACCGGTGCCGTCTCCTTTTTCTGGATTTTCAACGGCCTGTCGCTGTCCGCCTCGGCGCAGGCCATCGCCGCGCTGGCGGCGCACCCCGAGGTCCGCACGATCGCGCTGGAGGGGACGATTCCCGCTCCTCCAGAGCTGGCCCGTTCACCGGCGGGGACAGCGGCATCAGCCAGCGAGTGGAATATCACGCTGATCAACGCCCCTGCCCTGTGGCAGCTTGGCTTTCAGGGCGAGGGCATTGTCGTCGCCAACATGGACACCGGCGTGTCGGCCTCCCACCCCGATCTTGCCGCCCAGTGGCGCGGCGGCACGAATAGCTGGTTCGATCCGTACGGCGAGCACCCGACGACCCCGGCGGATCTCAACGGTCATGGGACCGCCACGATGGGCGTCATGGTCGGCCGGGATGCAGGGGGTACCAATATCGGCGTTGCGCCGCTCGCCCAGTGGATCGCGGTGAAGATCTTTGACGACCGGGATCGAGCGACGACGACGGCCATTCACCAGGGCTTCCAGTGGCTCCTCGATCCCGACGGCGACCCGTCCACGCCCGACGCGCCCCACATTGTCAACAACTCGTGGAGCCTGTTGAACACCGATTGCGATCTCGGCTTCCAGCTTGACCTCCAGGCGCTGCGCGCGGCGGGCATCGTCCCGGTCTTTGCCGCTGGCAACAGCGGCCCGGCCGAGGCAACCAGCGTCAGCCCGGCCAATAACCCCGAGGCCTTTGCCACAGGCGCGACCGGTGATCTGGACCTGATCTGGTCGGGCAGCGCGCGCGGGCCCTCGGCCTGCGGGGAGGCTGAGACGCTCTATCCCGAGATGGTCGCGCCGGGCGTGGCAATCCGCACAACCGATCGGTACGGCACCTACCAGACGGCCACCGGCACATCCCTGGCAGCTCCCCACGTGGCGGGGGCGCTCGCGCTGCTGCTAAACGCGTTCCCGGATCTCACCATCGCCGAACAGGAGAACGGCCTGCTGGCGGGGGCGGTCGACCTGGGAGCTGTGGGGGCGGACAACACCTACGGGCAGGGCCGGCTTGACGCGCTGGCTGCGTACAGCTGGCTATCGGGGTCCGCACAGCTGTCGATCAGCAAGCTGGACACCCCCGACCCGGTTGAGGCTGGCGCCACGCTGACCTACACGCTGTCGGTGAGCAACCTGGGGCCGGCCAGTGCCAGCGTGATCACGGTGACCGATGAATTGCCACCCGGGGTGACATACGGCAACGCCTGGGGCGATGGCTGGGACTGTCTCTTTGTTGAGCCGGAGGCCATTTGCACACGGGACAGTCTCGGCGTGGACGTGACGTCGAGCATTGTACTCACGGTCACCGCGCCGAGCGTCAGCGGTCGCATTACGAACACCGCCTCCGTCCTGGGCCATGAACTCGATCTCGATCTGGGGGATAATGTAGCCAGCGCAGGCACCCTGATCCTATCTCACCACTATATCTACCTGCCGCTTGTGCTGCGGTAGCAGCACGCGACGGCAGGTCGCCGGCACTGGCGATAATCACTGTTAGCGGTCCTGGCTACCGCTCTCCAGTGAGGTGATGCCACTGAAGGCAAGGAGGCTAGAACAGAACAGACATCTCAGGGTTAGCTGGATCGCCGCCGGCGGGGAGCATATTGAGATACACATCCACGGGGCGGCCGCGGCGGCGCGGGTGTGAATGGAGAAGCGGCGGCTCCGCCTTGCAGCCACTCGAATACACCGATTTCCAAGAGGGGCAGTAAGCGAACGAGAAGAAGGGGGAATCGTTCGGCCTCTCTGACTGTTGTGGCTTCGATGTAGTCAGCTCTTGGGGTGTTACGGACTACTACGGCACCGACCTCTTCCTATTGACTCGATAGTTCAGCGAAGAGTTTGGCGGCTGTAGCTTTCAGGTCGCGCGTTCGGCCGCGCTCCCGCAGGACAGCGACGCGCTCGGCTGGTAGAGTAGCGGCGACCTCAGCTAGCGTGTTCCCTACCACGTCCTCGAACCAGCGCGAGTGGGTCACAAAGGGGTAGCGCGAGGCCAGGGCGTACAGCTCTATCGCGCGCTCGATCTGTCCCTCGTCGTTGAGTAGCAGGGCCGCAGCAGGGAGCGCATAGAGATACGGCTCCAAGGTCCGAATCTCCTCCAGCGCCCGCAGGATCTCGCAGATGAGTTGCCGCGCTTGGTTGGCTCGCTGTACACTCAGCTCCGCATAACTCGAAATGGCAATAGCCCAGCTCAGGTTGATCGGCTCTCCGATCTCTTTGAATGCGGCGACGCTTTCCTGAAGCAACCTCTGGGCCTCGACAGCTGCCCCTTCAGCCAGCGCCACGCAGCCCAGCAGAAGGAGAGTGCGTCCGATCTCGTGCCGAGTGCCTGCTCTTCGACCGCGAGCCAGAGCGGTCCGCGCCAGGAGCCGGGCCTCGTTGTAGCGCCCCAGGTGCAGTTCCGCACTGCTCAGCGCTGCGTACGCAGAAACGAGCAGGTGCGGCTTGGCCAGAACCCCATAGATCGCCAGACTTTCCTCCTGGGCCGCACGGGCCTCGGGAAACCTACCGAGCTTCTCGAGCGAGGTGCCCCATTGCAGCAGGGAGTAGGCCAATTCGGATCGGTCTTCCAGCTCCCGGCATGTGTCACTGCTCTCCCGCGCCAGGCGTTCGGCTTCTCTGAGTTGCCCATGCCTCAATGCGATCTTGGCCAGGCGGGCACGGACCCTGGCGATGCTTGAGGCGTGACCGAGTGTCTGAAACAACGCCAGGCTTTCTTCTAGACGGACTTGGCCGCCCAGGCATTCCAGCCTATTGGCCATCCCCCAGCGATCGTCGAGTTCCTGATGCAAATCCAAACTCTGCTGGAAGAAATGCTTGGCCTGCTCATCGTCAGACCCCGCCAGGGTGATGCCCATGAGACCGAGGAGGAGGGCTTTCTCTCGCCTGGTGTCCTGCCCAGCCAGAGCAGGGCCCTGCAGGATAGCCAGGCTCTGCTGCTGAAGTGCGCGTGCCCGGTCCCGGTTGCCCGTCAGCCGGCAGAAGTTGCTCCACCAGGCCAGGGCGCGGGCCAGGACTCTATGTCCTTCGGCAGAGTTCACATTGTTCCCAGCCGGAGTGCTCAGGGAAGGTCCCTGGCCTGAAGCTGCCGGTAGCTGGTCTCCCACGGCAGCCAGCGACGTGGCTGCCCTGCGGAATGCCATTTCCCCATCGGCAAAAGGCCCGCGCCACCAGTAGAACAGCGCAAGCGCTTCCATCGATCCATCCAGCCGCTCGAGCTGAAGCTTGCCTGCAGCCCGATTCCAGGCGGCGCGGAAATTCTCCCGATCTGCCTCCATCCGCGCCAGCATAGCAGGTTGTCGGGGG
>Ga0207796_1000129_pt1 | contig 32792 bp, 27 predicted proteins | sample Pon1CUnioCityCA_6_FD_187274 | JGI IMG/M metagenome (GOLD analysis project Ga0207796, IMG submission 187274) | Marine sediment microbial community from Union City, CA, USA - Pond 1C Sediment 1 (SPAdes) | ecosystem: Environmental > Aquatic > Marine > Intertidal zone > Salt pond sediment ... | reverse complement strand
CCATTAAAGGCATCCCCTGCAGCGGTCGTATCCACTGCGGTCACTTCAAAGGCAGGAAAATGCTTATCCATGCCCGCAGTGATCACACGGGTGCCGTTGTGTCCAAGTGTGATGATCAGATTTTTTACACCCCATTCTTTGATCTTCTTAATACTGGATTCAATATCTTTTTCACCGGTCATCATCTCCAACTCATGCTGGTTGGGTGTTAGGTAATCTATCTGGGCGAGAAGCTGCTTGGATAATTCTTGAGCAGGTGCAGGGTTCAATATCACCGGCACGTCATAAGCTTTGGCTAGCTCTACGGCTGCTGTGACGGTATCCAGTGGGCTTTCTAGTTGTAAAAGTAAGACATCCGCGTCACGCATCAGGGCGCGAGTATTATTAACATCCTCAACGCTGACTTTATGATTGGCTCCAGAAGCAACGACGATGATATTTTCACCATTTGATGCTACAGCAATCATGGCAACACCAGAAGGCGCTTCGGAGTCCTTGATGACATAGGTTGTTTTAATTTTATTCTCCACCAATCCCTGGATAAGCGTGTCTCCAAAATCATCATTACCAACACGCCCGACCATGGTCACCTCTCCCCCCATTCGAGAGGCAGCAACCGCCTGGTTAGCGCCTTTTCCCCCCGGGTAGGTCTCAAAATCACCGCCCAGGACGGTTTCGCCTGGATTGGGTGCATGCGGTACGCGCACAACGAGATCCATATTGATACTGCCAACTACAAGTATTTTCGCCATAAATCATTCCTCCTGAACCTTACCTGGCTTTAGGATTGAAAGTGAGGTTAGGTCATTTCCTCTTCTAAATCTTCAGAGTCATTGAATCCTTGATCGTCGATATCTTGAGGGGATTCTTCTCCTGACATTTGTTCAATTTGAGTCTCAGTAAGAATTTTCACCCCCTTTTCTCCATTATCCTTATCTTGCTGTCCCTCAACCTCAGACGCTTCCAAGGTCTCAGTTGATTCAGGGCGTTTTAGTGAACCAGAATTTATTGGTACTTCTGTTGCCTGAGATTCAGATTTCTCCACTATTGATTCTTCTGGAGACGCTTTTTTAGGTTGGCTGCTTGCCAACCAGATGGCAACGATAATACCAAACAAACCCCAGAACAACAGATAACGGGAATAAGGGACATTCAATACGGGATGATCCATTTGGCTGAGCGTGTGTACATTGTTTGTGGTGATTGAAGTCACACCTGATAACCAAAATTGAGAGAAAAGCCATGCTTGATCCACTGTGTAAACATTGACACCCAGACCTCTTTGTCGGTAACTCTGAATCTCTTGCGTTCGAATCCCCGTATCCACATTGATAATTTCATATTCCAGCTCTAACAACGTGGCAGGCTCTGGCAAATCACTGCTTGAAACACCGATTACCCGTGTAAATTGGGGCGCACCATCCAAAACTTCAGCTAGGCGATCCTCTTCAACCAAGAACCAGATCGCTTCGCTCAGACCTGATTCCCGGCATTGTCGGAGGACAATATCAAATGCCTCATCATGATAGGGATGCTCTTGGGCTGGCAAGCGCAAATCAAACAGGATCACCATCCCTTCCTCATCAACCAAGTCTAGGGCTTCTTGCAAGGTCGGGATAGATTGTCCCTGGTTGATACCAAGTTGAGATTGAGAGACCATGCCAGCATCAATCGTGCCATAAGGGTCTTTTTGTATGAACCATAAACCCGCATTCAATTGGCTAAGCTCATCCAATGTGAATTGTGAGGCTGGGTCATCCGCACGATTTGGAAACACCTCAGCTATGTTCGTCGTACGTGCCAGAGTCTCGTCATGCATCAAGAAGGGTACCCCATCCAGGCTGATCCTCACATCGGTTTCAAAACCAAAAGCCCCATATTCAGAAGATAATTCTGCCGCAGCCAGGGTATTTTCTGGCGCAAGCATTGAAGCACCACGGTGGGCAACCAGGGCTGGCTTTGCCGGAAGATCACCCTCATAAACCCAACTTGGCGGGAAAAGTGTCGGCAGCAGCCAAAATCCCACAAGAGATACCAAGCTGATGACGATCCCAGCCATCCACAGCCAGGATCGGGAAGCCTCCTGCATACGCCGGCGTTGATATACCACCAATCGACGCAACCAAATGCCTGCAAACAAGAATAATAAGGCATCACTGCCCAAGCGAATAAGATTACCCAAACTGAATATCACCCCCCTTTGGGCAGGATTCTCCCTGACAATTAACAGAAAAGTGATATAGAAAAGAATGAGAAAAAGAAGCCCGACACTTAAATAAATCCAATTCCAAAATACTGTTTTCCATTCCCCTTTACTGAGTGCCAACTGCATGCCGATAAACCGGAAAAAGCTCCATAACCCAAACAACGCTGTCAGGGACATGACAAGGATGGTATAAGGCAGCGTGAAATTGAGGGACTCCGAGAGGAAAATGTCTACATCCTTACGGAAATCTCCAATGGCAAACCAATACACAAGGAAAAGAATGGCGTGGACCAAAAAAATCAGAGCTAAGAAATAATGCAGTCGAATCTTCAAACGATTGCGTGATTTATCTTCATAATCCATTGGCTATGAACTCCATCCTATTGAAAAATGCCTACCTGTATTATAGCTAGAAAATTGAAATTATGAGAACACGATTCAAATCATCAACAGGATTTTGTTTTAATCAAACCTTACGGGAAATATTACGAAAAAACAGGGTGGTAAAATTAGAACATCTAATGATTTGAAAGTCTCTTTATGGATGCCATCGTCAAAAAAATCAAGCGCTATTTGCGTGGCAAGTTTCAATCGGATTTGTCAGCGGGTCTGACTGTTGCGATGGTCGTTATCCCTCAATCGATGGCTTATGCTGCCATCGCAGGGATCAACCCTATTTTCGGCTTATTTACAGCAATCATCCCAACCATCGTTGGTGCGATTTTCGGTAGCTTTCCCTTTTTGATTACCGGACCCACCAATCCAACTGCCTTGGTCACTGCCAGCGTCTTAATGAATGTGGCTAATCGAAGCGATTATTTCGAGTTTGTCGTCGCCCTAGCCATCATTGCTGGATTAATCAATATCCTTTTTGGCTTGCTGAAGCTAGGCTCACTCATTCGTTATATCTCTAATTCTGTCCTGGTGGGTTTCCTGACCGCTGTGGGCGTATTGATCATTGCTTACCAGCTCGGAAACCTATTTGGTCTTACCATTTCACGTGATGGAAGCGTTTGGAGCATCCTAACCAATCTTTACAACAGCCTTTCAGACATCAACCTTTTCACTTTAATCGTAAGTGTCTTCAGCTTTGGGTTAATGATCTTCACCCGGTCACTTAATCGCAAGCTTCCTTCAGCGCTCATCACTGTTGTGTTTGCCTCCCTGCTGGTCTTCCTGACGGGTTGGAGCACCACACAAGGTATTCGCCTTGTGAGCGATTATGGATTGCCCGAGGAAATATCTCTTGGTTTTCATCTCCCGGACATCTCTCTGGATGACTTCCTCTCTTTGATTGGACCCGGTGCCGCAGTAGCCCTTTTTGGCATCATGGAAACCCTTTCCATTGCAAAAGCAATGAGCCAGATGACCGGTGAACCCCTGGACCCATCCAAGCAGATGTTTGGGCAAGGGATGGCATCCCTGGTGGGTGGGTTTTTCCAATGCATGCCATCCTCAGGTTCGCCATCCCGAACAGTGATCAATGTTGTCAATGGTGCCAAAACTCGCTTTGCGGCTGTTTTTTCTGGATTGAGTGTTCTCATCTTTCTCCTGCTTTTCTCAAGTTTAATCGGCTACATCCCAATTGCGGCATTAGCCGCTGTGGTGATCATCTCGGCTGCGGGATTAATCAATGTCAACCTGATCAAGTTGACCTGGCAGAGCCGCCTGCAAAGCCGTGCAGTCATGGTCATCACCTTTGTTTCAACCCTTGTTCTCCCGCTGGAATATGCCATTTATTTGGGCATTCTCTCTACAATTTTGATCTACCTCGGCGAGAGCAGCCGTATGAATTTAAGCTACATCATTGAAGGAGAAGATGGCCAATTCATCGAGTTGCCCCTGGATGGGATCAAACGTGAAGAGCCAACCATCGCAATCGTCAACATTGAAGGAGACCTATACTTTGCGGCTGTGCAGGATCTGCAAACTGAAGTGGAAAAAGTCCTTGGCACCGATGTCAAGGTGCTCATTTTACGATTTCGCCGCACACATTTGCTGGCAAGCACCGGTGTGATGGCTTTAGACCGTCTTGTCCGTACCGCCAAGGATAAAAATGTAGAGGTCCTTTTCTGCGGCATCCAGAAAGATGTTTTAGAACCGCTAAAAGCAGCCGGATTGACCGAAATCGTTGGTGATTCCCATATCTTTCATGCCAGTTACAAGATTTTTGATTCCACTCAGAGCGCTTTGAAAGAAGCCAAGAGAATAGCCAAAAATAAGGGCTTATCCTAGTTTCAGTGGATTTCTAAATCGCTGCGCTTCTTAAACAAGTATCCCAGGGTAAGCAAAGATTGCAATTGGAGAGCAACAAGGCAGCCTGCGCAAACAATCAATTGCGTTTTTGGAGATCAATCGGGAAAGTATAACCCGGTAGTTTATCGATTTGCAGTAAAATTTTAATAATCAAAATCAATTATGGAGGCAAAATGGCAGAAAACAATCAGCAACGACTGAATTTACGCTTGATCCTCCCCATTGCCCTGTTGTTGGTCGAACTTATCGTGGTGATTGTATTGCTTGTTGCCGGATACGAGATCACAACCTTACTAACCTATTTCTTTATTTTGTTAGCGGTCTTTCTCATATATCAAATTGGCCGCCAGCTCATTCTCCGCTGGCGTATACAACGGGCTATTACCAAGATCGAGGATGCCGATAAACTTGCCCAAGCCGGTCACACCCTGGATGCGATTCGTCTATGGAAAAGCTTGCTCTTCAGCCTCCCGAGAGACCATTTCCTTTCCGTCCTTTCCAAAATGAAAGGAGCCTATCAGAACCAGGGGATGGAGGCGGCTGTCCAGCAAATAAACGCCATCCATTCCGAATCTGTTGAATATTTCCAGATGATCAATACTGTTGAAAAACCAACACCCAAAGACCGCAGAGATTGGCAGGCACGTGCTTTCGAATTGCAAAATATGATCAAAGCCCTCCCAACCGAACCCGGTCAGGACCTGTCAGATACCAAACCCGAAAACGAGTAAAGGAAAAACCCATGCCAAAACCCGAATTAACCTTTTTTACCGAACTCCCTGATGAGGAATTGGAGGAGTTATTCAAAAGCAGGTTTGTGATTGATGACCTTAAAGCCCTGAATGCCTCCCTCAGTCTGGGGATCCTGGACCTTTCTGAAAAACGAGCTGCTGTGATCAAACGCTTAAATGACGCAGAGATTCCTGTCATTGCCTGGTTATTGCTTCCAAAAGAAGACGGCTACTGGTTTAATATCACAAATTACGAAGAAGCCGCTGCAAGGTATGTATCCTTCAAAGCCTGGACAATGGCGCATGATTTAAAATGGGCTGGCGTTGGCCTGGATATCGAATTCGATATCCGTGAGGTTCAGCAATTAATGTCTGAAGAAGGATCTGAAAAATGGCTGTCCACCATGTTTCAGCGTTTTTGCAATAAAAAGCGATTTGAGCAGGCTCAAAGAAGGTACCAGGCTTTGGTGGAATTGATCCAGGCTGATGGCTTCACAGTTGAAAGCTACCAGCTCCCTTTGATATCTGAGGAGCGGAGAGCGAAATCCACCGTATTACAACGCACAACAGGGATCGTTGATATCGAAACCGACCGGGAAGTGTTCATGCTCTATTCGAGCTTTTTACGACCGGATGGTGCTGCCGCGCTGTGGAGTTACGCACCAGAAGCCGATTCGGTGGGCGTGGGCAGTACGGGCGGGGGGGTGGAGCTCGAGGGTGTGATCGATATTGAACCGCTCAATTGGGAAGAACTGACACGAGATCTCCGTTTATGCGTGATGCAAGGGAAACCCGTCCATATCTTCTCTCTGGAAGGGTGTGTGAAACAGGGCTTCCTTTCCAAGCTCAGCACCTTTGAATGGGACCAGCCAGCTGAAATTCCGAACACAGTCAATAAAGTCAAAGCGATCCGGACCGGGCTCGCCGCTGGTTTATGGGTTTTAGAACGGCCATGGGTGATCCTGATATCCCTGGCAGCCCTGATCGGTTTGGGTTTCCTCTTTAAACGTGGAAAATCAAAAACTTCCTAGTCGGGACGCTTAGTGATTGACGCCCACCACGGATTTTGATTCGCTAAGTAATATGAATCCGAATGAAATTGCAGCCCAATCAAAGGCATCAAAGATCACAATCCTTATCCAATCACTCAATATTCACAAATAAAGTGAGTATAATCATTCCTGAGATATGTGCAGTGGTTTTAAACACTCGAAATAAAAAATAAAAGAAAGTTGGTTTTGAATGAGAAAAAATAAAGTACCTGTTGTCAGTATTATTCTTTACGTTATTGCTCTTATCATGTTTGCTTATGCGATCTGGGCAGGGATTTACTCTGCTGGGATTGTCGCTGAAGCAGTCTCCCTCCAGCAGTTGGTCATTTCAGGCAACGAATTTGAGGTCATCAGTTACTATATGACAAATGTTGCCCAGTCGGCTTTATTTGCCGTTGTCCTATTTGCACTGGGATTCATCTTGCAAACGATCAAATCCCAAATACCCGTTGAAGCAGTGATGGAAGAAGAGGAAGAAACCTTTGAAGAAAGCCTTCCTGAAGAAACAGAACCTTCCGAAGCTGAAATGTAAAACAATCTGAAAATCACATTTGCACTGGTTAATCTCGAAACTCCAGTGCGGCGAATGTGCCGCACTGGAGTCTTTTATTAGTTCATGGTTCCCAATTAAGAATTAAAAAGGTTTTGGGTCAACCTTTCATTTCAGCTAATCGCGCCTTTTAATAATTCCTTCTTCTCATTAAGATTGATAGAACTAATCTTTATGTCGAAAGACCAATCTCAATCCGCCGGTTCCACCGAAGCGTAAATCTCGTTTGACAAAAAAGAACCATGCAAAAGCAATGAAAATGACCGATAAACCAAGAAGAATCAGCAGGTTTTGTCCATCCAACCCGTTTACAGCAGACCCACCTTGATAGTACTTCAGGGGTGAGAAACGATTGATCCCTTCTAAATCTTCGTCAATTCTCGCCAAAGAAGAGATAAAATAACTGGCTATTAAGATGAAGCCCGAGACCAAGCCTGCCGAACTGCTGGTCGGCAAAATCATACTCAAGAACAAAGCCAGGCTGAGGAAAACCATCAGAACCGCCAGCAGCGAAACTAAGGGAAATATCAGCGCCTCGAGGGTCAGATCAAAGTTGTTGAGTTCCAACCCAATGGCTAATCCACCCCACATCAGAGCCAGGATGAGGAGAAGGCTCAAAACCAGGGCTGCCAACCGGCTCCAAAACAAGGCACTGCGGCTGATTGGCTGGCTGAGGATCAATTCTAAGGTGCCGTTTTCCTCCTCCTTCGTGATCAAACTCGTGGCAGCCGAGATCACCATTATCCCGAGGATGATCGGCATGTAAGAGAAAAACTCAAGATGTAAAAAACCGCCGGGTGAGAATAAGTTCACATCCCCCCCAAAAAAAGCCAGCAGATCCTCAGGGAAAGCATTCAGCAATTGCTGTAGGTTGACATCGCGCTTAAAGAAGGTGTCATAGATGTCAAAAAGGTAATATCCCAACAATCCTAATCCCAATCCCCACCCCAGGATCATGAGCCAATTTTTCAGTAATTTTCGACGAAAGACCGCAAACATCCTTTAAGCCTCCTTTCCCCGATCTTGATAATAGTTCAAAAAGACTTCTTCCAGAGAAGGTCGGTTGATTTCCAGATCCACAACAGAATAATTAGCTAAAGTTTTAATCAGGCTATCCATTTCACCGGTGATTTCAAGCGTATAAGCATGCCGGTTGTCGTTCACACGCAAAATCTTAACATTTTCAAGGTTGTCAAAATCCGACTCTGGTACTACTTCACCAAATGAAATGGTAGCACGTGTCAGCGCACGTTGGATGAGATCATCCGTTTGGGCAATCTCAACCAGGCTGCCCTTGCGAATGATGCCCACTCGATCCGCAATCTTTTGAACCTCTGAAAGGATGTGAGAGGAGAAGAAAACCGTTATGCCTTTTTCGTTTTCTTCCCGGATGATATTCAAAACTTCTTGCTGCATCAGGGGGTCCAAGCCTAAAGTCGGCTCATCCAACACCAATAAGGGCACCTCCCCCAGCAATGCCTGGATTAACCCAACCTTCTGCTTGTTGCCCTGGGAAAGGGTTTTAATCTTTAAATCCAATGAGAGATCAATTCGATCTGCCAGATCTTCCACTTCCTTCCAGGCTTTATTTTTTCGGCGCAGCTTGCGAATGTGTTGAAAGAAACCACGGGCTGTAAAATCCCCTTCAAGCTTCAGATCACCGGGAAGGTAGCCAACTCCTGCTTTAACCTCCTGGGGGCTTTTTTGCGGATCAAGCCCTAAAACCCGGATAGCCCCCTGGTTTGGACGGATCAGGTCCAGCATGCAGCGGATGGTTGTCGTCTTTCCCGCCCCATTGGGACCTAAAAATCCAAAGATCTCGCCTGTCATAACCTCCAGGTTTAATCCCCGCAAGGCATGCACTTTGCCATAATATTTGTGGAGACCTTCAATTAATATTGCCGAATCTTCCATAATGTATCCTTATTCAAAACACAAAGGCCTTAAAATAATTCCAGATTAATGATACTCACAAACCAAGAAAAATGAGATTATTAATTTCTCGATTATAGATAGCCAGTTCATTATTCGTTAATAATCATCAGAATACCGGAAGCGATTGCCACAATTGCAAACGCAAGGCTCAAGTTCGCCAGGCTCACAAGACCGATTAACCCAACCAGGATCAGCCACACACAAAACAGAATAAACCCAATATGATGGCGGAACCCGGGCCAGCCAATCAAGAGCACAATCCCGCCTGCAATCGCCAGCACAGCCATCACAATTCCCATCCCGCTGAAGCTGAAATTGACAATGCCGGTTAACCCACTAAGGATCAAGTAAATGGCAGCCAGAATCCATCCCAACCTTTTGGATATCCCAGGGCTGGTAATCAAGATAAGTATCCCGGCAGCCAGCGCCAGGATAGCGGCAACAATGGTCAAAGCGCTTAAGCCTGGGATAAAATTCAACAAACCTGTCAGGATCAGATAAATACCCAAGACAATGTAGGTTGAACGTTTTGATAACATTTCGCCTTCCTTTCTAATAATAGTTCGATGATTAAGTTTACCCAAAGCTAATTCCCCTTTTAAACAAACCCCTCCCTGTCTTGACACCCCCACTGGGCTGTGCTAAAACTGATGAGTCCTTGTTAATACCCGATGAAATCCTATTGAATTTGTGAAGCCATGAAGATTGTCCAAGTAATCCCCACCTTCAATGAAGCCCAAAACCTACCTGTATTGGTTTCTGAGCTCTTTAAGCAGGATATTGCCGGCTTGAATATCTTGATTGTGGACGATAACAGCCCTGATGGCAGTGGCGGTGTCGCCGAAAACCTGGCAAAAGACTATGCTGGGAAAATAACGGTGCTTCACCGACAGGGCAAGGAAGGATTAGGAAAAGCCTATATCCAGGGGTTTCAACACGCCCTCAACCTGGGTGCGGATGTGATAGGGATGATGGACGCTGACCTGAGCCACCCACCCGAACGCCTGCCGGCGATGCTTGCTGCGCTGGATAGGGCAGATGTGGTGATCGGATCCCGATATGTGCCTGGGGGGAGTGTCGATAAAGACTGGCCGATATGGCGGAAGGGCCTTTCCTGGTTTGGTAACGTTTATGCCCGCACCATATTGAGACTGCCTATCCAGGATGCTACCGGCGGCTATCGCCTGTGGCGTCGTGCAGCGTTAACTGCGATCCCTTTCGCTGACTCTCGCTCCAATGGTTATGTCTTTATCGTGGAATTGGCTTATTTAGCCAGTCTGGTTGGATTGCGCTTTGCAGAAGTGCCGATTTATTTTGCCGAACGCACCCAGGGTGACTCCAAAATGTCTTTGCGGATCCAGATTGAAGCAGCCTTCAGGGTCTGGCAATTAAGAAGGATTTATAAAGGCCTTAAACCCGAACCTCGGTGATCACTTTTGGGGAATTAAGAATTTTTTCCAGGCGCTGTGGTAATTTTGATTAATCGAGGATATCTTTGCTATCCTCAGCAAGCTTGACCCATTCTCCAACGGATAAAGCCTCTGGCCTTCGACGGGGATCAATCCCCGCATTTCTGAGGACCTCTGAGACCGTTTCAACGTCATTTCCCAGGATCGGCCTCAGGGAACTGCGCAGCATTTTGCGCTTCTGGTTGAAGGCTGCATGTGCTAATCGAAACAACCTGTGCAACCCCGCTTCTGAAAGCTTGGGAGTCTCATAGACATCAATGACCAGCACGCTCGAATCAACTTGGGGCTGAGGATAAAAACAATTTGCAGGGATGTGACTGGTGATGGAAGCCTTACCGTAAACCTTCACAGACAACGAAAGCAAACTCATTTTCTCATCCCGGTTCAGGATGCGCTCCGCCACTTCACGCTGCATGGTCAGAACAATCCGCTCAGGTTTGACAGTTGCTTCCAGCAAGTGCCGAATGACAGCCGAGGTGATGTAATACGGGATATTGGCAACCACCTTATATCCGCTCTTGGAAAACAGACCTTCGAGGTCCATTTTCAGGATATCCCCCTGGATGACCTGGACGTTGTCAAAGGGACTAAGAACCTCAATCATCGCCGGGAAAAGCTTCTCATCGATCTCAATCGCAAGGACCTTTTCGGCATCCATCGCCAGGACACGCGTCAGGCTGCCCAAGCCCGCGCCGATCTCCAGTACGCGATCCCCCGGTCCTACTTCTGCATCGCGCACGATTTTCAGCAGGGCGTTATGATCCACCAGAAAATTTTGTCCCAGTGATTTTTTTGGTTGAAGGTGATAACGCTCAAGAATATCAGGGATGTGCAGCGGCGGTAGGCTCATGGGGTAATAATCGCAGGGTAATATGCGGGAACAGGCGTCAGGAAATACATCGTGGTCCAGTGATGCCAGGAGACGTAATTTTCTGGGCGGTATGCCAGGTCGATCCACGGCGTGCCAGGAATGCCGCCCCCCACGTCCCCGATGATGGCACGGCCGTAGCCTGGAATATAAACGGGCAGGTCCGCCATCGCCAAGCCGTTTGGCACAGAATACCACTGCGGGGTGACTGCGACAATCCCTTGCTGCAAAGGATAGCCCCCCGCAGTACCATCATGGCAGACACCTTGGTTATCACAGGGTTGATAGGAGGTGGCGTATACGGTCTTTTTGCGCCAGTATTCAAGCGTGATCCCGTCCACAACCTCTGTCCGAATCTCAACCTTTGTCCCAAATCCCATCACCCCATTTCTTGGTTCACTGGCTTGCCATTCCTCCTCCAGCATCCGCCTGATTTCCTCATCATTCACATAAGTAATGCGCTCACGTGTGGCGTAAATTCCGACCTGGCCAGGCTCAATCACGGAATATGTGTCGAGGAGGGTTTCGGGGTCCTCAACATATTCATTTTCATATGCCACTTCATCGGTAGAAAGTAAAACCGCTTCACGGACTTTCATCACCTGGATTTCACCATTTTCTGGCAAGGGTTCGTTTTCACCGGGCTGGCTGTAATCCATGTTTTGCAATGGCATGCCCATATCCTGGAGGGCTCCGCCAACCGTTTTGGCAGCGGAGAGTCCGCTGAGGACCATTTCCCCAGCGCTGACGGTCACCAGCCTGGCTCGCCGGATGATCACATCCAAGGACGCCTCGACCGGAACATTTAAATCTTCTGAGATGAAATCCTGCGGGTGAACTTCAATGGACGCTTCTTCCAGGGCGGCACCCAATGTGGGTTGAAGCGTTGAAAGGATCTCTTCCTGCCCATCAATTTCCACACGGATAGTGATTGGGGGGATATACTGGAGCAGAAGGGAACCGCCCTTGTCCAGGGGTTGGTGGGGGTCTATTTCACGACCATTAAGGAGGACACGGTCTTGCGGTGCATAGATGATCCCGGCTTCCAACAAAATACTCGCGGCGTCCTGTTCAGCAGTGAATAATGAATGCACATCCTCAGGTGTATGCAGGGTGACGGGTCGGGCTGTAAGCACCTGAATCACCGTCTCACCCTTAACTTTGCTATCCAAACTGGGCATGACCTGGTCATACTCGCCCAATGTTATCCCAGCGGATTGCAATACACCCTCAACAGTGAGGGCATTGGTTCGTACAGTTTGGTCTTCATCGTTAACAAAGATAAGCACCTCTCGAGCTGTGCCAAACCGAAGCAAGAGGAAGCCAGCCAAAAAAACGATGGCTAAAGCAAGGTATTTAATGTAAGGATTCTTTCTAAAAAATTGACTCATAATCCACAAAATGGATGCGTGGAGCAAATCTACGCATAGACCAAGCTTGAAATTCTTACCGTGCAGTATAACACACAGCTTTTTTTTGGCAAGCTGGCTACATTCTTGGGCATGGCAATCGCAAAGTGGGAGAAAATCTTCGTTGGCATATTTGACCCCCTCCCGCCCTTAGGGCACGATGGGGTGATTAATCAACAGGATCTCTTGAGTGTTCTCCAATTACCAACTTTGCGATTACTTTAAATTCTTGGGTTTTGACGGATTTTCTGCAAAACGAGCAATAAAACCTCTTTCCAGGGTTCCTGTTCTGGATCTCTAAACTGGATGCGGTAGGCATTCTTGCCAGCGATGATCTTTCCGCCCAGCTCGGGGAGCTCGCGTGAGGATATACCTTCTGGCAGTGGGGGATAACGCAGCACAAGCTGGCGTCCTTCAAAACCCACCGATGACAGACCTGCCATCGCAGCGAACAACTTCACCTTGATCTGGTAGATCAGGTTTCGCACCTCTGCAGGCAAGGGTCCAAAACGATCCTCGAACTCCATTTCTATCGAAGCCAATGCCGTTTCGTCCTTGATATCTGCCAGCCGGCGGTAAAGCTTGAGACGCAGTGCTTGATCGGTGATATATGTAGAAGGGATGCCAATGGAAAGGGGCAGGGTGACCGAAGTCGGTATCGTCAGGGAAGCATCCAGGATTGTGGTATCTGAGGGCCCGATGACGCCGGTTGCCAACCGAAACTGCTTGACGGCCTGGGCTAATAAACGGGTATAGAGATGAAAACCAACGGAGGCAATATACCCGGATTGGCGTGTGCCCAACATCTCCCCAGCACCGCGCATTTCAAGATCTCGCATGGCAATGGCATACCCTGAACCCAGTTGGGTGTTCTCTGCCAGGACTTCCAGCCGCTCCTGGCCCTCAAAGGTCGGCGCTTTGACCCGATGGCGGAACAGGTAGGCATAGGCGCGCTGGGCACCCCGGCCCACCCTGCCGCGCAGCTGGTAGAGCTGTGCCAACCCAAAGGTATCGGCGCGGTCTACGATCAGGGTGTTGGCATTGGGGATATCCAAGCCAGACTCAATAATGGAGGTGCACAACAGGAGTTCAATCTCGCCATCCGTAAAGCGGTGCATCATCTCCGCCAAATCGTCTTCATCTATCTGCCCATGGGCAATGCCGATGCGGGCTTCAGGGATCAGCTTCTCCAGGTGCTGCCGCATCGCACTTATGGTCTGAACCCGGTTGTGAACAAAGAATACCTGCCCACCTCGCTCCAACTCGCGCACCACAGCTTGACGGACCAGCTTGGGATCATAGGGTCCAATATGCGTTACGATCGGTAAACGTTCCTCAGGCGGCGAGTTGATCGTTGAAATATCCCTTACACCGGTTAACGCCATATAAAGGGTCCGCGGAATCGGCGTTGCCGTCAGCGTAAGCACATCCACAGAAGTCCGCAGTTTCTTCAGGTGTTCCTTGTGGGCAACACCAAAGCGTTGTTCCTCATCAATGACCACCAAACCAAGGTCTTTGAAGGCGACGTCCTGTGAAAGCAAACGATGTGTGCCGATCACAATGTCGATCTTGCCCTGGCGCAGGTCCTTGATAATACGGTTTTGCTGGCGCTGGGTTCTGAAACGCGAGAGCATTTCCACCTCAACCGGGAAGGTCGAGAGGCGCGAACGGAAGGTGTCATAGTGCTGCTGTGCCAGGACTGTCGTCGGGACCAGGACTGCCACCTGCTTGCCATCCATCACAGCTTTGAAGGCTGCTCTCAGGGTAACTTCGGTCTTGCCGTAACCCACATCCCCACATAAAAGCCGATCCATGGGTTGAGGTGCTTCCATATCCTGCTTGATTTCTTCTAAGGCTTGCAATTGATCTTCGGTTTCGATATAGGGGAAGCTAGCTTCAAGTTCCCGCTGCCAGGGTGTATCCGGGCTGAAAGCATAGCCTTCGGCAACCTGGCGCTTTGCATAGAGTTCGAGAAGCTCTCCAGCGATCTCCTGTACAGCTTCCCGCACCTTTCGCTTGGTGGTGTGCCAGCCTTCGCCGCCCAGGCGAGAGATGGCTGGTTGATGCCCATCGGCACCCACATAGCGTGTCAGGCGGTCTGCATGATGGATGGGAACAAAAAGCTGGTCTTGTTCCGCGTATTCAACGCACAGGTATTCCTGTTGGACATCACCTTGGGTGCGCTTTACCAACCCGACATATTTTCCGATCCCATGGTCCACATGCACCACCCAATCCCCGGATTGGAGATCCGCATAACCCGATTCCGGTGCCTCAGCCGTAGGTCGATAGCGCCGCCGAGGTTGCGGCCGTGACCAACCGAAGATCTCGCCATCGGTCAATAAGTGTATCGGTTCTTTATCCGGGAGTTTTAGGATCCAACCACCCGCCAGGGTGCCCTCAATGAACTGCGCATCCCACTGGGTTCCGGACGGCATTTCAGCAAGCAGGTGCTGTTCCTGCCAGAGATCACGTAAACGTTGCGATTGACGTGAGACGATCATCCAAGTCTGTTTATCCCTCTCTAATTGCTTGAGATAGTCCATAAAATCCCGCAACTTCCCAGCAAAGCGAGGTCCGGGCTCAAAGGCACGGGCTAAGGCTGGTCGTTCAGGGACATGGGAATACCCCAGCTCAACCACCCCACGCCCACCAAAGCGATCTTCTAATTCAGACCAGGTCAAAAATGGCACGGGAAAGTCCGGCGGAATCTCACCGGCTGCCGCAGCATCTCCTTTTCGAGAAAGGCTCTCTTCCTCGATATCCGTTACAGCCGCGGAGATAAACTCCCCACCATCCAGGATGATCAGGGCGTTTTCAGGGAGAAAATCCAGCATGCTGCCAGCCTGGGGATGAGCCACCGGGATATGAAACTCCTGCAGGTCCTTAAGCGGCAGACCGGCATTCTCTGCAGAAACCGGAAGAATTTCACGTGCTGGCGTGATGGTCAGCGTGTCAACCTGCTCGACAGTGCGCTGAGTGGCGGGGTCAAAAGAACGCATGGTGTCGATCTCATCACCGAAGAACTCAATACGCACAGGCTGTCTTTCCCCCGGTGTCCAAACATCCAGGATGCCGCCTCGCCTTGAGAACTGGCCGGACTGGACGACGATGTTAGCATATTCGTAACCGATATCAACCCAGGTCCGTGTGAGTTCACCCGGCGTAATGCGCTGGTCTAAACGCAGCGTGCGTGTGTATTTCAAAAATTCACGACGCGGCAGGGTGCGCGTCATGATCGCCCGGACAGGCGTCACCAGCACGGGAGGGTGATCTGGCTCAGGCACCCCGGGCATCAAGGTGCGTGCCAGCATCGTCAAGACTTGTAAACGATCACGTCGAGTGCCTTTTCCCCAGCCTGCTTTCTCATAAAATAAGGGGTTGGGTTCCGGGAAGTAATAAGCCGTCCGATCCCCCATCCAAAATTGCAACTCTTCGTAAAGCGCCAGGGCACGGTCTGCCCGGTTAGAGATCAACAGGATGGGTCGTCCTAAATCCTGCTGCAAGCGCGCCACCAGTGGAAGCCTGGCTGCGCGCGGCAGACCCAAGCCCTGGACGGTGTCCACAGTATCCAAACCTTCTTTTAGCCGGGATAGTAAGGTTCGATAAGCTGGTATAGCGCCAATTTTCTCCAGTAATTGCATCATGTCTCGTCGATCGCCCGCCCATTAAAATCATTCATCGCTTGTTCAATCCCGTCCTGGATGAAACGGCGGATAGCATCCGCTGCCCGGTCCAAAACTTCTGGCAACAATGCCTCCTCATCAGGGTCAAAATCATGTAAGACATAGTCACTGGGGTCCATCCGACCGGGTGGCCGACCAATCCCCACCCTCAGACGGGCAAATTCCTGGGTATTGAGTTGTTGAATGATCGAAGCCATCCCGCGCTGCCCGCCGGCACTGCCCTGTGGACGCAGGCGCAAGGTGCCAAAGGGAAGATCGAGGTCATCATGCGCCACCAGGAGCTGTTCAGGAGGAATTTTATAAAAACGCATGAGTGATGCCACCGCCCTTCCCGAATTGTTCATATAGGTCAGGGGTTTGGCTAAAATCACAGGCTCACCAACCAACGTGCCCTTGCCCATCAAAGCGCGAAAAGACATCCGCCGAATCGGGATCTGGGTAAGCGCTGCCAGGGCATCCACAACCATGAAACCCACATTATGGCGGTTTTGTTCATATTTTGACCCCGGGTTTCCGAGGCCAACGATCAGATACGGTGTTTGTTCATTCATCATATTTGACTCAATTACTCAAGAGATGATTTTACGTTCGAGCCATAAAACCTTCGTTTACATCACGCGCAAAATGGCCTCATTTTTCTAAATGAGGGCAATTTTTCAATTAAAGCTGACCTTTAAGTTTAGCACATCAGGGCTGAAAAGGTGAATGGCGGGAACATATGACAGGGCAATCGCAAAATTAGTGAATTCTTTATTAAGTTTCATTGGAGCAAATATCTGGCATCTTCAGCTCGAGGTTGATTAAAAAGAAAACAATAAGATTTCTGATTAAATACCTTTTCATGAATGAGCGTAGTGGCGACGCATGCGTCGCCACTACAATATTTGGACTTTACAATTGCCCTAAAAGATATGACCTAGGGGATTTAAGCATTGCGCAATTTTATTATTTCCCTATCGTAATCCCGGAAGGCTTTTGTTTTTATCAATCCCCAAGATTTATCGATCGCCTTTGTTGATTCCCATCCAAAATGTATTCCTAAGGGGAGCAAAGATTTTTACCCCCGCTTTTTAACCACAACCATTGTAAAGTCATCTTGTTGCGGAGATTCATTGCTGAAAGCCTGCACGTTTATATATATCTGTTGACAGATTTCCTGGGCAGCTTTTTTTCTATTCTCTCTAAGGGACTTCATAAGCGAAGCGATCCCAAATTCACATCCTTCGCAATTCTCAGGTTCACTTACGCCATCGCTGTAAAGCACCAACATCCCACCTTGAGGGAGCTGGATAGTTTGTTCATCCATCAGAGGGTCAGTGAAAAGCCCTAAGGGTTGTCCAGGCGAAATCGGGCTGTCCAAACCCTGGCCCCGTGCATCCAATAACACGGGGGAGGGATGTGCCATCCGGGTAAAATGAAAATCCCCGCTGTTGATATTGAGGATGCCGTAGACCAATGTGATATATAAGTTCATTGAATTCATTTCTAAAAGATGGGAATTCACACGCTTGAGCGTATTAACTGGCGAGTCATTGCGGAGAGCTTCAGCGCGAATCAGGCTGTAGGATAAAGCCATGAAGAGCGATGCTGGAACCCCTTTATCGCAGACATCCCCAACAACCATTCCCAGGCGATCCTTATCCAACTCAAAAAAGGTGTAGAAATCGCCGCCCACGTGACGGGCAGGTACCATCAAAGCACCCATATCGTATCCCTCAACCATGGGTAACTTCTCAGGCAGAATGCTCCTTTGGATTTCTGAGGCGATTTCCAGTTCCTTCTCAAGGCGCTCTTTCTCGATGATTTGTTCCTGGGCTGCTTTAAGTTCTTCATAGGCGACACGCAAACGTTCGTTTTTAGCGCGCAGATCGAGGATCGTCATGTTCTCCGAAGCCTGCAAACGGCGGCTGAACATACGGATAACCTCATAGGCCATCTTTGGGTGACGTTTTAGCAGCGCATCCAGATCTTCTCGCGAAATTTTGAGCAGGCTTAGGCGGGTTAATGCTCGAACACTGGCTGAATGACAACCATCCGGGCTAAAAAGACTCATTTCTCCCAGCAGGGTGCCTGCACTCCGTAAACCCAGGAATCGCTCGTCATCCTTCCCCAAGGATTTAATAATCTCCACCTGGCCATCAACCAGTATATAAAACTTGTCATCTGAATGTCCTTCGCGAAGGACAAATTCGCCGGCATCAATATTTATGATAGGTAAAGCCGACTGCAAATGCTCTATCTCATCTTCTGGAAGCAATGAAAATGGGGGGGTTGTGGCGAGGATATGCTTGGACATACGCATCCTTTTGATCTATTGAGATTGAAGGAATCGGGATGTCAATGGACTGATAAGCTATCTTTCAGGTTGTTGTACCCAAAGATATACTCTGTATTTATTATAAGATTATTTTGGATTGATTGCTATTTAAATTTGTATGTTTCTGGCTTTTCTCGCCTTTTGGTTGTATTGACAATAATCACAACCAGGATAGCGATCAGCCCGCTGGTCAAAAACCCGATCACGATATACGGGAAGAAAGTTTCCCAGGGGATAAACACACCCTCATAGGGCTCCAGGATATAATCCGCCTGGAGAAAGATGGTTTCCTCCCCTTGCATCAGATCCCCCAGAGTCACCTCCCACACGCTGGTTCCCGCTGCCTCCTGGAGTCCATTGGTGTTGATGAGCTGGGGTGTGATCAAGCGAATGGTATAACCTGCACCGGATAAATCCATGAGGTTGATCCCGGGGATGCGCATGTTGGAACCCACCAAATCGATCGTCTGCAAAAAAGTATAGGTCTCATCGTCCTGTTCAAATTCAAGGGTGATGGGTCCGAAGGTTCGTTCATCGGCAAAAACAACTGCAAAATTACTCACATCCATCTGGATGGTCTGCCAGGTAAAACCCTCGGATTCATAGATGTCCTGTTCCACATCGGTAATATTTTCATCCACAAGTAAATTGGTTAATAAATTTTCCAATTCCATCCCTTCAGGGAGGCGTTCGAGGAATTGGGGATAGGCAGCAGACTCCACCCCCAAGGCAAACCGCAGCGTGCCTGAGCCATCCTCCCGGATCGTCATCTCTTGCAGAACATTCACACAACCACTCAGGAATACCAAAACAAAAGCAGATGTCAATATAAGAATGATTTGTTTGCTTTTCATTATGATTTTTTCATTTTAGAGTCACAACTTATACATACTTCCTAAGAAATTTTAACGCAAGCCAACACAAAAGTCTTTATTTTTCATTCAAAATCTTTCTAAAATACAAGAAATTTTGAGACTATTAGGTTTTATTAATCCTAATTTTGAGACCCTATACTAGAATAGACTTGTCCTGGTAAACCAAAATAGGGCGCACATGTATCTCTACCATGGATTGATAATCTTTCCTTAACTAAAAAAATGGAGGTTCGAAACTTGAAAAACCTACGCACCCTGCTGAGTTCCCTTGTCGTTCCCATCTTGTTGAGCCTAATCGCCTGCAATACCCTAACTCCGAACCAAACAACTGACCTGGAGCCAGGTGAGACAACAACCCTATCTCAAGAAATCCAAGACCCAACCCAAAAGCTAGCGGGAAAAATCCTGGCGCTTTCCTCCGCTTCTGAATCGCCCACGGCAGTGATGGACCTTGGGGAGGAAGATGATCTCCAAGACGGGGAAAATGTGCCCAAAATGATGTTAATTGGCTCTGGAAACAACACTCCCATGGATGCTGGTCCCGATGTGGAACCTGAAGCGGTCAACCCCCTTACCGGGCAACCAGTGGAAGACCCAACATTGCTATCCCTGCCGCCTGCTTTGGTCTCAATTTCAAATTTCCCAGCCAGTGCCAGGCCGCAAGCAGGTTTGAATGTCAGCCCGATAACCTATGAGATCGCTATTGGCGAGGGGATGACCCGTTTCCTGTCCATTTTTTATGGGGATTTTCCCGAAGCTGTTGATGAAGAAATGGACAACCCATCCAATCAAAATGCCAATCCTGTCAGCGAAACTGCTGCGATTGGACCGATCCGCTCAGGTCGCTTACCCTATGAAGACCTGCGTGCCACCTATTCAGGTTTTCTGGTGATGGCTTCTGCCTGGAAAGGGGTTTCCCAGAATCTCAACAGTGCCAATTCGGTCTACGGGTCAGAAGATGATGATATCAACAGTGCCATGGTTACTACGGAAAAGTTATTTGATTTGGCTGAGAGTCAATCAGAAACCTTCGCTGGTTCCAATTTCAACCTGGAAGGGATGCGCTTTTCATCCACACCGCCCGCAGGGGGGAAGGATGCCGATACAATCTGGGTGTTTTACAGTGCCCTAAACCAGATCCAATGGCAGTATGATGAAAATCTTCAAGCCTACATCCGTTATGACATAAAAACTGACGGCAGCGGTGAATTTGTGATGGCGACAGACCGCCTGACCGGTGAACCTGTTGCCAAAGAAAATGTCATTGTCCTGTATGCCGAGCATAAATACATCGCCCCGACTTTGATTGACATCGATTTGATGAACAAACCAAGCACCAAAGCCTTGCTCTTCCGTAATGGGAAAGTCTACGATATCTTCTGGACATCCCAATTTGGGGATTACGAAAAGGAAACCGGTCGCTTGCGTCCCATACGATTTGTGGATGTAAGTGGTGAGCCTATTGCTCAAAAACCCGGACAGACCTGGATCCAGGTTGTATCAATGTCCAGTTACCACGTAGAATCGGCCCCCAGTGAACAACCCTTCTACCCGGTTATCGAGGAGAATGAGACCGGTTTGTGGCTCATTCGCTATCGCGGTAAATACTGATCCTTTTTGATCCTCATGAAACATCGTTGACATCATCCGCCTTCTTTCTCTAGTGAAGTTAAGGCGGATGATTCATATTTAAGTATCTGGCACGATTTCATTGTTAAGCTTGTGCTTTGTAAAACCCTGTTCTTGATTTTTTAACCAGTTGTCCACATAATTATCATAAAGCCAACATTAATTTATAATTGAGTCAGGATAACCAACTTAATTCAAGGAAAGGAAGATTGCTGAATGGCCAGGAAACCCGATACTCCAATTACCCCAACAAAACTTGAAAGAAGAACCCCCGTTCCACCCGATATTATCATCGCGCAGGAAGCGACATTAAAACCCATCACCCAGGTCGCTGAAGAATTGGGCTTGCTGAGCGAGGAATATGACCAATACGGCAAGTACATTGCCAAAGTCAGCCCAGCCGTGCTGGAACGCCTGGCTGACGTCCCTGATGGGAAATATGTGGATGTTACTGCCATCACACCCACACCGCTTGGAGAAGGAAAAACCACAACAACCGTGGGGCTCAGCCAGGCGCTGGGCGCGCACCTGGGGAAACGTGTGATCACCGCCATCCGCCAGCCCAGCCAGGGACCCACCTTTGGCATCAAAGGCGGTGCTGCAGGGGGTGGGTACAGCCAGGTGATCCCCATGGAGGAATTCAATCTGCACCTTACCGGCGACATTCATGCCATTACAGCCGCCAACAACCTGATTGCAGCGGCTGTGGAAACCCGCATGTACCACGAATCCTACCAGAGCGATGAAGCCCTTTTCCGCCGATTGTGCCCCCCTGGTGAAGACGGCAAACGAGAATTTGGGATTGCTATGCAGGGCAGGCTGCGCAACCTGGGGATCGATAAGACAGACCCCAATGAATTGACAGAAGAAGAACGACGACGATTTGTCCGCCTAAATATTGACCGAGACACCCTCACATGGCGCCGTGCCACCGACACCAATGACCGCTTGCTGCGGGAGATCACCGTTGGCCAGAGCCCAACTGAAAAAGACTTCAACCTTAAGACCAGTTTTTACATCACCGTTGCCAGTGAGTTGATGGCTGTCCTAGCCCTTTCCACCAGCCTGGAGGACATGCGCCAGCGGATCGGCCGGATGGTGGTCGCTTTGGACATGGACGGCAACCCTGTGACGGTTGAAGATATCGGTGTCGCTGGTGCTGCCACAGTTTTGATGAAGGACACCATCAAACCCACACTCATGCAAACCCTGGAAGGCACACCCGTTTTCGTGCATGCCGGACCCTTCGCCAACATCGCCCACGGCAACAGTTCCATCATGGCGGATATGATCGGTCTCAAACTGGCAGATTACGTCATCACCGAATCCGGATTTGGCTCCGATATGGGCATGGAAAAATTCTTTGACATTAAATGCCGCTATTCCGGCAATGTTCCCGATGTGGTTGTTTTAGTTGCCACCATCCGTGCTCTCAAGATGCACGGCGGCGGCCCCAAGGTCTCGGCTGGTTCCCCACTGGCACCGGAATACGAAACAGAAAACCTTGACCTGGTTCAAAAAGGGCTGGAGAACTTGAGAAAGCATTGCGACAATGCCCATAAGTTCGGGGTGCCGATTGTTCTGGCGATCAACCGCTTCCATACTGACACTGATGCAGAGCTTGAGCTCGTTCAAAAGGTCTGCCGTGAAAGCGGCCATGTGGTTGACGCTGTCATCACCAATCACTGGGAAGAAGGTGGCGCAGGTGCAGTGGATTTGGGTAAAGCCGTGATCAAAGCCGCTGAACAAAAGTCGAATTTCGAGTTCCTCTATCCCCTGGATATCCCCATCAAAGAGAAAATTGAGACCATTGCCAAAGAAATTTATGGCGCAGATGGCGTGGATTACACACCTCAGGCAGAAAAACATATCGAAGAATATCAACGATTGGGGTATGACAACCTGCCGATATGTATGGCAAAGACTCACCTCAGCCTCAGCCATGACCCTTCACTAAAAGGACGCCCAGAAGGTTTCCGCATTCCCATTCGTGCGGTACGAGCCTCGATCGGCGCAGGATTCTTATACCCCATTGCCGGCCCCATCCGCTTGATGCCCGGGCTTCCCACCCGTCCCGCTTACTATGATATCGATATCGAGCTTGAAACTGGCCGCATCCTGGGTCTTTCATAGAATCCAAGACAATAAAGGCGCCCTGGAGTATTTCTTCCGGGGCGTTTTACTTTTTAGGTGGCAACCATCAATCCTTAATCAATCGTCTAAAAATGTGATTCAAAGGTAAAATAAATTCAATGTAACACCACTGACTTCAAGATCAGAACATAAAATATCAAAAAATAGGCACAGATCAAAGAAGTAACCTATGAAAAATTTGAATATAAATGAAAAATATCTGGTTGATAAGGATGGCCACCGTGTGGGCGTCTTTCTCAGCATGCAAGAATATCGATCCCTGATCAAACGATTGGAGGAACTGGAAGCCTTTAAAGATGCTCGCGAGGAAATCAATATTGTTGATCAGCTTCTTTCTGAAGGTCAAAGAGAAAAAACACAGGAAAATGTCCCTACATTCAGACGCAGGCAAGGACCGGGTGGAATGGTTGTTGTCTAGGATGTCAATTAAAGGAGATTAGCTATGGAAAAACGTCGTTTTGGTCGGACAAATCATATGAGTACACTTGCCGTATTTGGGGCGGTTGCTTTGGGGCAGCTTGATCAACCCCAGGCAGACCAGGTGGTGCAGCAAGTGATCGATGCAGGTATCAACCACATCGACATTGCACCCAGCTATGGGCAGGCAGAAGCCCGTTTGGGACCCTGGATGCCTGAATTTCGAGAGCGTTTTTTCCTGGGTTGCAAGACAATGGAACGGACCCGTCAGGGCTTGATCGATGAGTTCCATGAATCACTGGATCGGCTGCAGGTGAATAAGTTTGACCTTTACCAGCTTCATGCGATCACGACCATGGAAGAACTGGATGCCTGCACGCAGCCCGGCGGCGCATTGGAGGGAGCCAGGGAAATGCGTGAAGAGGGATTGACCACCTATATTGGCATAACCGGACATGGCATGCAAGCACCTGAAATCTTCCTAGAGGCCCTCTCACGCTTTGATTTTGATTCTGTGCTTTTCCCCATCTACCCCGCCTTATTTGACAATGAGGGTTATCGGACGGATGCATTGGCATTATTGGAAGCCTGCGAAGAGAAGGATGTGGGCGTGATGGCGATCAAATCCATTGCCAAAGAACTCTGGGGCGATCGCGAACACCGCTATCACACCTGGTATGTCCCCTTTGAAGAGGAAGAAATCATCCAGAAGAATGTGAATTTTGTCCTCTCTCAAAAGCTCACCCACATATGCACAGCGGGAGATTACCGCCTTCTGGGAAAAATCATCGAAGCTTGTGAGAATTTCGAAGAGATGACCCCAAAGGAACAGGCTGAGGTCATTGAACAGCAGGCTGATCTGGAATTGATTTTTTAATCAATATTCATAGATTGATGATTTTGTCTGCTCGCTTATAAAGAGATTTTTGACTATCTAAATAAAAAAGTAACAAACTGCTTCCTTAGAAGCATAACATTTCGGTGTTTTTGTAAAGTGAAGTGCGGTTACCTGCAAAGAAGACAAAAGGCGCAGGTGTGATTGCACTAAAATAATTTTGTCATCGCGAACACCTGAACGCAGTGAGGGTGTGTGGCGATATCATCCACTTATCCCCTCATCCCTCATCCATCACGTCGTGTCTACTCTTCACCTGAAGGTGTTTCGCTAGGCTCCAGTCAGGCCGTCACGCCTTCGGCGTGCCACCTCCCCCCCCAGGGAAGGCTTTTTAAGGTTGCAGAAGATGGAACACCGCACCAATATTCAGGCGTCTTGGCTGTCACACAAGCGGATGCCTACATCACATTCACAACCTTCGAATCCACTTCAGGCAATAAAGCCTGGACACGTTCAACATCAAAGGTGCTGACGCCCTCCGTCTCTACCGAGGCTGTAGCAGTCGCCACCGCCCAACGTGCTACCTCCACCAGTGACATTTCTTTTAAGAGAGCATAGATCAATCCAGCCAGGAGGGAATCGCCAGATCCCGTTGCATTACGCTCTTTGACCTTTGGCGGGATCGCTAAAACCATTTTTCGCTGTGTGGCAAGCAGCAGACCCGCACCCCCCATTGTCAGGGCACAATAGGTTACGCCCATGCGCAGGAAGGGTAGGGCTGCCCGTTTGGCATCCTCCTTGTCAGCCACCCGGAAGCCAACAATTTCTGATGCTTCATCAAGATTGGGTTTCACCAAATAAGGAACAGCGTCAAGACCATGGCGCAATGCCCCACCACTGGTGTCAAGATAAACCCAGGCACCTCGCGATTTGATCAGACGGATCAAATCCGCATAAAAATGCTCCGGCACACCGGGCGGCAAACTGCCCGAGAGGATCCAGACATCGCCCTTCTTGGCATAAGTTTCAATTTTTAGGAAAAGTTGATCAATATCTTCTTTTGAAAGTGAAGGTCCAGGTTCATTAACTTTGATATGCCAATCACTGGACTCTTCGATAATCATGGTATTGGTACGGGTATCCTTATCCACCCAGACAAAATCTGTTTGAATACCCAAAGCTTGCAAGCCATCGGAAAGCATTTTCCCCGTACCACCCCCCACCCATGCCAGGGCTAATGACTCCATGCCAAACTGCTGGAGTGAGCGTGAAACGTTAAAGCCCTTCCCACCCCAATCCAAATGCAGGTTTTGGCTGCGCATGACCCAATTGAAGCGGATCTCCGGCACTTTTATCGTTCGATCAATGCAAGGATTTGGTGTTAGGGTGTAAATCATCCGACGGAAAACACCATCCTTTACAGGGGCTGAACGCTGCCGAGGCCGGTCGTAGACTTTTCGACTTCTGGGCTGCCGCGGTACTTAATACTGCCAACACCGGGCACTGCAGCTTTAAGTTTCTCCTCAACCCAAACACGTGCCGATCCCGCACCAGATACGATCACCTCGGCTTCCTGGCTTTGGAGGTCATCCGCCAGATAACGGCCTGCGCCACCAATTTTCACCTTTTGTGATTGGACTGCACCCCCTAGTTGTAATTTTCCCAGCCCATCCATCTCGACCTTTAAATCGGAATATTGAAGCCCGGAAAGGATTATATTCCCAGCACCAGCATGATCAATTTCTAGGGTCTCTCCCTGGAAAGACTCCCCACTAAGATCGCCAACACCGTCAAGATCAAGCTTTTTCAGTGTTTGAAGCCTTACAAAATACTTGATATCTTTCTTTTGTTGAATGGACCGTAGAACAACCCAATTTTCAGCATCACTTTTCATGGTTATCCGGAGTACGTCACCCTCAACTTGTGTTTCAATCCTTTCCACGAGTTCCGGGTCTCCCTCAATTTTCAGACCGCAATCCTCACCTTGAACAATGCTAAGATCTCCCAGCCCGTCGAATTGCACGCCTGTGAATGAAACATCTCCTGGTAAAATTTCCACTGCTTCAGCCTCAGGTTCCGATGCAGGTTCATTCTCCTGTACAACGCCCTCCACGACAGGTTCTGGCACTTCCGCCTGCCTTTCAGCTCGTTTTTCCCGTTTCGAAAACAGGGGTCGGCTGAGAATGATAAACAATCCTAAAAGTACCAAACCACCACCCAGGAAGATACCCGTTTGCATATTTGTCCCGGAGATGTTGAGGATGATTTCAAATAACACACCGAAGAGGACAAACAAAGTCAACCCTATGCCAATAATCAACCCACCGACGCGTCTTAGCCCCACTCGTTTGTGGTAAATATTCATGATAACCAAGCCCAAACCCGTCGCACTGATCAGCAGCGCCCAGGCATATGCCCAGGTCACCCATAAATCAAAGGTATTTTGGATGAAGAGCAGTAAACCACTAACGGTGATAATCGAACCCGGAATCGCCAGGCCTGAACCTCGCTTCCCAGCCAGCACCATCCCGATGAAAAACGTGATTCCGAACAAAACCACCAATAGAGGCCAGAAAAATCGCATCAAATTCAGATCCAGGATTTGGTCCGCCAGGAAAAGACCTCCCGTAACGATTAAGACAAATCCCAGAAATAACTGCCAATTAAATACAGCGCGTTTGTTTTCCATTGCTTTCATCCTTTCATAATCAGAATCTTAATGTATTGTAACATGCATGCAAACCAATTTTTTATTCAGACTAAATACAAACCAACTCATTTATTGATAGGCTGGGAGCATATCCTGGTGGGCATCAAGCAGGGCATCGACCACTGCCCAGATCTGCTCCAGGTCAAGTTCTGCTGCAGTATGGGGATCTAACATGGCGGCATGGTAGATATACTGACGCTGTTGTGTTAGGGCTGCCTCCACAGTAAGGGCTTGAACATTGATATTGGTTTGAATAAGGGCTGCCAGGTGTGGCGGTAAGCTGCCAATACGCGTCGGTTGGACACCGTTTTTATCCACCAGGCAGGGCACTTCAACACAACTTCCTTCGGGCAGGTTATCTATTAGAAGATGATTCATGACATTGCCATAAATCACACGCGGCTGACCGGTCTCCATGGCATGGATAATTCCCGCACCGTATTCATTGGAGACTTGCGGTGAACTAAACTCAGCGATCATCTTCTTCACGTAATCAATATCTTCTCCGATCGCCCCTGCCTTTTCTAGTTTCTGAACCAGATCTGCCTGGTCAATCTCCTCCCCTTCAATTAAATGATGGGCGACTTCCCATCCCGCAATTTGGACTTCACAACGACGGAGGTACTCATCCAGCGGGATATTGAATGTTTCGATCAAATCCGGCCTGTCCTGCTTAATAAACCAGGGAACATATTCCGAGAAATGTTCACTGGATTCCGTCACAAAATATCCCAAGCGCTTGAGCATTTCAAAGCGCACACAGTCGCCCTCGGGGATACGCCCTTCCTCGATCACCTTATGGATCAAAGGATAAAGATCTGCACCCTGGCGCTCAAAGCGTAAATAGAAAGCCATATGGTTGATCCCCGCGCAGAGGTAATTGATCTCATCAATCGGCACATGGATCAAATTTGCCAGCATTTTCGCTGTGCCCTGGACGGAATGACATAATCCGACCGTTTTGATCGAGGTTGCGCGGTTGATCGCCCAGGTGACGATTGCCATGGGGTTGACATAATTCAGCAAGAACACATCGGGACAAACCGCCTCCATATCCCGGCACATTTCAAGATATACCGGGATGGTCCGCAAGCCGCGCATGATCCCCCCTAATCCCAGGGTATCGGCAATGGTCTGACGCAGACCAAACTGCTTTGGGATCTCAAAATCACGGATCGTCCCCGGGTCATACCCACCCACCTGGAACATGCCGATAGCATAGTCAGCGCCGTCAAGCGCAGAACGCCGATCTAAATGTGTTTCAATCACAGGATGCACCCCGATAATATTCGCCAGTCTTTCACCAACGACGCGTGTCATTTCCAGTCGCTCGGGGTCAATGTCATGGAGAGCAATAGTCGATTCTGCCAGTTCAGGAAAGCTGAGAATGTCGGTTAATAAATTCTTGGCGAATACGGTGCTGCCAGCCCCCAGGAAAACGATTTTTGGCATCGAAGTGTCTCCTTATCTCCTTGTTAATTATCCAGATTCAATATCAATAGCCCTATCAATCCCTTGTCAATTATATCTCGCAATATTGTATAATGATTACGGAAGAAAAATATCCTATTCATCAGAAATAAGATCGGGAAGAACAACGTTGACTTCGAATAATATGGACCCCAAGAGAAGAAAACACACCTCAGAATCACCCAATTGGAATTGGACGACCAAATTAGTCATCGGCTTGGCATTGGTAGCCCTGGCGGTCTGGGTCCTGATCCAATTTCAAAATTTTCTCGGACCTTTAATTTCAGCTTTTATCCTGGCTTACCTGATCCACCCCATTGCCAGGTTTCTGAAAGAAAAAATCAAAATTCCCTGGAACCTAGGTGTTACCCTGATATACTTCATCCTGGTTCTAGCGATATTGGGCTTGCTAACCTGGGGTGGGTTTACACTGGTTGAGCAGGTTCAAAACCTGATCCGCTTCATTGAAAATAATATTGATCAATTGCCCGATTTGGTCGATCAGTTAACATCCCAAACCTACCAAATTGGCCCTTTCACGATCTCACCTTCTGGTTTTAATTGGGAGGAAATTGCCAGTCAGATCGTTGGCGCCATTCAACCCATCCTGGGTCAGCTCGGGACATTGGCTGGTTCCATTGCCACCGGGGCATTCAATGTCGTCACCTGGTTGGTATTGATCCTCTTGGTCTCCTATTTTCTAGTGATCGAATCTGAAGGCATCCCCAGCCGGCTTTTGAATATTGATATTCCCGGCTACACCTATGACCTTAAAAAAATGGGGCAGGAACTTAACCGTATTTGGAATGCCTTTATTCGTGGTGAAATCGTCGTCGTCTTATTATCTTTAATTATTTACACTATAATGCTTGGAATTCTCGGTGTGCAATTTTTCTTCGGTTTAGCAGTTATCGCGGCGATCGGCCAATTGATCCCTTATGTGGGCGCCTGGATCACCTGGATTTCTTTCGGCCTGGTGGCACTTTTCCAAGCCAATGTGCCCTTTGATATCGCCTCCGGTATTTATATGATCATCGTCCTGGGTGTTTCCATGGTGATCAATTATTTCATTGACAATATCCTCCGAACCAATGTGATGGCGTCAAATCTAAAAGTCCACCCAGCACTGGTGCTGATTGGTGCATTGATTGGTGTGCAATTATTCGGTTTTGTGGGAATTATTATTGCCGCCCCGGTCATGGCAACCTTCAAACTACTATTGGATTACATCATCCACAAGCTGAACGATCAAAATCCCTGGGAAGAGCTTGATTTAAGAGAACCGATTGAACCCCCAAAATGGGTCCAATTTCTTCAAACGCAGTGGGAAAAAGTCCGCGAGTGGATTAAGCTATCTTGGAAGAGACTGAGCCAGAAATATTTCAAAAAAAACAGGAAAACATCACCAGATTCGAGCAATGCGGAGGAGACCACAAAAAAAGAATAAACAGAAAGCCTAAATTAATGAGATTGAACAGTCAGGTGAAAATAACCTTTGACTAGCCCCCTGAATGTGTTATAAATATTTTTATACACTTGGAAAATATTCACGAAGAGGAGAAATCACAATGGACGAATCAAACGAACCAAAGACAACCACAATCGCTGAAACGGATACCTATCTTGCCTGGAAGGCAGAGGAACCGGATGGTGAAACCACCTACCACCTGGAATTAAATAACGTGACGCTGCATTTCTTTGAAGAAGAATGGCAGGAGTTCCTGGACCTTGTGGATCTGGTGTTGGACGAAGAGCTCTGATCTTCCGGGACGACAGAAAAATCATTTAGCAAGCAGCCTGGTTTTGGCTGCTTTTTGTTTACAAACGACACTTCATCCAAATTAACGTGCGAAAATCCTCAAAACCCATTGATTCAAATTGGTGCTGCGACCGACCCTGGGGGTAATCAATAGAAAGGGGATGGCGGGGGGATAATCGATTGAGCACATCCTCGAGGGCAGCAGGCAGGTAATCTGCTTCCTTCTCCTCCTCAAAAGCCAACCACAAGCTGTTAGCAAAGGTAGTCGTTTTCTGCCAGGTGATCACACCAACGACTTCACCAGCAGCCTTCACACACCAGTGCTTTAAATGAACCCCATCGAGAATATTCGCCAGCCACTGGAAGAATCCCAGGCCAAAGCGGTTGAAATCCACCCCAAAATTCCAGCGCAGGTTGAGAGGATAGGCACGCTCAAGCCAGGTTTGATATTTCTGCCTGTCACCTGATTTACCACGGATTACCTGTACTGAATTCTGCAGAGCAACTCGGCGCTCCTGAATCTCCAAAGGACGGATACGCCAGGTGGTGCGAACAACCTGTTCCTTGAAACCAACAGCACGGTAAAGGGCTACCGCCCCGGGATTGTCCTGGCGCACCTGCAACCAAGCCTCCTGCTCACCCCTTCGGCGTAAATAATTGAGCGCGTGCAGGGTCAAGGCGCGCCCAATACCGCTGCGGCGATGGTCTCGGTGTACTGCAACATTAGCAATCAGGTGGATTCGCTGGTTTTTGTACTGGAAAGGGATCAGGCTTAAGTTGCCAATGATAGCACCATGCTCATCCCATACAAAGCCTGCCGATTTTTGTGTCCCCATCTCTGCCAGATTGTTCAGCCAACCCAAAACACGCATATCTCGTGCGGCTTTGCGCATTTCATGGACGTAGCTCTGACCATCCGGGTCACGGTGGATCGGAAAACACATTTCAATCAAATCTGCAACCGCATCGAGGTCCTTAGAGAGATCTAACCGACGAATAGGTTCGGGATGGCTTTTTGAGAGTGTGCTGGCAACCATGTGCCCATTTTACCTCACTAAGTTTTTAGATGACATATTCCTTCCACTTGCTCAATGACTCATTAAACACGAACAGCAGTAGAATCCGAAGAATTCTATGGGGAGCGTTGGAGATTAATAAAAAAAATCCTGCCTAAGCAGGATTAATTTTTGAACACTAAATAAGGATTAGGAAGAACTTGGGCGAGCAGAGTGGCGGCGATAACGATAGACAATCCTTCCACGCGTCAGGTCGTAGGGGGAAATTTCCAAACGGACCCGATCTCCCAACAGGATGCGGATATAGTGCCGCCGCATTTTCCCGGAGAGATAAGCCAGGATTTCCGATCCATTCTCCAATTCGACCTTAAACTGCGTACCGGGTAAGGCTTCCACAACGGTGCCTTCTACGGTAATTTTATCGTCATCTTTTGCCATAAAACCTCCATCAACTTTCGTTGATCCGATCATTCAGCAGGATTATTCCTGCCTGTGAGCACGTCGGATCGCTTTTTTCTTCTCTATACGCCGCTGTTCACTTTTCGAGATGAACCAACGTTTTTTACGGAGTGTGCTCAACACGCCGTCCTTGACAACCTGCTTACGAAATCTTCGCAGCAGTGATTCTTGTGATTCATTTGGTCGCAAGACCACACGAGCCAAGACCCTCACCTCCTCTCAAAAAGGTGCTATTGGAACCAGGGGTGTGTTGACAAGTTAAGCGTGTAAAACCACTCAGGTTCCAAAACGAATGCGCGCCTCGTCATTCTCAGGACGCATCGGTAAGTATTATACTTGAATTTTATAATAATTGCAGGATTGACGACTCACTTATCTGACCGCTGCGTGCTGTGATGGTGCGCCTATTAAAAAGAAAAAGTCCTTTGGCAATGACCTACTCTCCCAGGGGGTCGCCCCCCAAGTACCATCAGCGCTGGTGAGCTTAACGACCGGGTTCGGGATGTTACCGGGTGTAATCCTCACCGCTCAAATCACCAAAGGACAATTCTTACAAAGTAAATGTTAAAAATACCATCGAATAATCATGACAAGAAATTGAGTTGAAAAAGCAACGAGTTCTCCACATCACGGTGAAGCCCTCGATCATTAGTACAGTTTAGCTAAACATATTGCTACGCTTACACTTACTGCCTATCAAGCAGGTGGTCTACCTGCGATCTTACTCCATTTACTGGAATTCAGGGATCTAATCTTGAAGCGAGTTTCCCACTTAGATGCTTTCAGCGGTTATCTCTGCCAGACGTAGCTACCCAGCGATGCCGTTGGAACGACAACTGGAACACTAGAGGTCTGTCCACTCCGGTCCTCTCGTACTAGGAGCAGCTCTTCTCAAATCCCTTACGCCCACAGTGGATAGAGACCGACCTGTCTCACGACGGTCTGAACCCAGCTCGCGTACCGCTTTAACGGGCGAACAGCCCGACCCT
>Ga0207796_1000128_pt1 | contig 32830 bp, 33 predicted proteins | sample Pon1CUnioCityCA_6_FD_187274 | JGI IMG/M metagenome (GOLD analysis project Ga0207796, IMG submission 187274) | Marine sediment microbial community from Union City, CA, USA - Pond 1C Sediment 1 (SPAdes) | ecosystem: Environmental > Aquatic > Marine > Intertidal zone > Salt pond sediment ... | reverse complement strand
TGAGCAGCCCTACTAAGCTTGCCTCCTGGGCCTGTACTGAATCGCCTCCGCCAGGTGCGCCGTCTCGATGGGTTCGCTCCCCGCCAGGTCTGCGATCGTCCGCGCCAGCTTCAGGATGCGGTGGTACGCCCGGGCGCTCATGTGCAGCTGCTGCATCGCCGCCCGCAGCAGGCTCTTGCCCACCTGTGCTGTTTTTGGGCACAGGCATCGTCCACCTGGCAGAACTCGCGCACCTCCGCGGGCCCCATATCGGCATTCGACATCAGCTTCGTGCCCTCAAAGCGGCGCCTCTGCACCTTCCGCGCCGCCTCCACCCGCACCTGGATCGCCGACGAAGGCTCGCCCAGCCGCTCGTCCGACAGCTTTTCGTATTCGACCCGCGGCACGTCGATGTGGATATCGATGCGGTCCAGCAGGGGACCCGAGATCCGCTTCTGGTAGCGGCTGACCATCGCATTACTGCAGGTGCACTCCTTCACCGGATCGCCATACCAGCCGCAGGGGCAGGGGTTCATAGCGCCGATTAACATGAAATTCGACGGAAAAGTCAGTGTACCGGCGCTGCGGGCGATGGTCAGCTGCTTGTCCTCCATCGGCTGGCGCAGCATCTCCAGCAGGCGCGTCCCAAACTCGGGCAGCTCGTCCAAAAAGAGCACCCCCCGGTGCGCCAGCGATATCTCGCCTGGCCCCGGAATCTTGCCGCCACCCACCAAACCGGCGAAACTGATCGTGTGGTGCGGCGCGCGATAGGGGCGATGGCGGATCAGTGGCGTATTGGGCGGCAACATACCCGAGATGCTATAGATCTTGGTCACCGTCAGCGACTCTTCAAAGGTCATCCGTGGCAGAATCGAGGGAACGCCCCGGGCCAGCAGCGTCTTCCCTGACCCTGGAGGCCCATCCATAAGCACATTGTGCGACCCAGCCGCCGCGACCTCCAGCGCCCGCTTGACGTGCTCCTGCCCCTTCACATCGCGAAAGTCGACCGGATAGATGGGCACGTCATCTTCGCCCGACGGGGGTGCGTAGGGTGGGATCGGCGCATATCCGTGGAGATGGCCCACCAGGCTTGCCAGGCTGGCTACCGGCACCACCTCCAGCCCCTGCACCAGCGCCGCCTCAGCTGCGTTCGACTCTGGCACGTATAGCTCGGAGATGCCCCGCTCCTTGGCAGCAACCGCCATCGGCAGCACGCCCGTCACGCCGCGCACCTCCCCATCCAGCGAGAGCTCCCCCACAAGGCCAGCAGAGGACAGATCGGCACCTACCTGCTCTGATGCCAGCAGGATACCCACGGCAATGGGCAGGTCGTAGGCCGGGCCCGCTTTGCGCAGGTCGGCAGGGGCCAGATTCACCGTCAGTCTGGCACGGGGATGGACCAGGCCCGAGTTCACGAGAGCAGCCCTCACACGCTCGCTCGACTCGCGCACCGCAGCGTCGGGCAAGCCTACAATAACCTGCGACGGCAGCCCGCGGCTGATGTCGACTTCTACATCGACTAGGGTGCTCTCCAGACCGATCAAGGCAAAACTGGTGACTTTGGCTAGCATGCGTCGCTCCACCGTGGAGTTCGAGGTATCAGGGTCCAGTGCCCGCCACCGGCATGGTATGCCCAAGCTCTGAACCTCGAATATTATACTTGACATGGCAGAAAATGTCCAACGGTGCCGGCATTTCCCGACGCCGCGCGCCTGCCGCAGGTCGAGACTTGACAAGATCCAACTGACTGAGTATACTATATTCAGTTATCTGAATATTCAAGAGAAGGCATACAATCATGATCACTGTCGACGGTTACGAGAAACAGGCTCAGCTTTTCCAGGCGCTATCGCACCCTGTGCGCTTGCGCATCCTGGACATCCTGGCGCGGCAGGAGGCATGCGTCTGTCACCTGACTGCCATCCTCGACCAACGCCAGCCGTACGTATCGCAGCAACTGGCCACCCTGCGAGATGCTGGCCTGGTGGCTGACCGCCGCGATGGGACGCTGATCTACTACCGCCTGGCTGACGAGCATTTGGTCAAGCTCCTCAGTGAAGGGAGGGCCGTGGTCGAGGACCTGGAAGAGGAGAGGCTGGACTTCACGGCCATCCCGGAGGGGGCGCTGGACAACTGTCCCTGCCCGCGCTGCCAGAGCTGAATTCTGTTTCGGACTGAACATCCATCTTGCCGGAGCCTGGCAAAGCAGCAGGTGTTGGTGAACGCCGCTGAGGGCAAGACGGGATCCAATGGAGGATAGTGTGGCAATTGGTGAGTATATCATTAGCATGATGCAATCTGGCGTAGCTAGCCTGGCCTCGTACCTGGCGGCCCACGTTCTGCTCTGCCTGGTGCCGGCCTTTTTCATCGCCGGGGCCATGACAGCCCTGATTCCCAAGGAGGCCATCACCCGCTACCTGGGAAGAAGCGCGCCCAGGTGGCTTTCCTATCCTATGGCTGCTCTGGGTGGATTCGTACTGGCCGTCTGCTCCTGCACCATCCTGCCACTCTTTGCCAGCATCTACAGCCAGGGAGCCGGACTGGGGCCAGCCATCACCTTCCTATTCGTCGGCCCGGCCATCAATATCCTTGCCGTCTCTTACACCGGCGTGGCCATCGGCATGGACATCGCCGTTGCCCGCATCATCCTCTCAGCGGTGTTTGGCATCGGCATCGGCCTCATCATGGCCTTCCTGTACCGCCGCGATGACCAAGACCACGCCCAAGCCACCACCGGTAGCGGGGCATTCGCTGCCACGGCTACTCTCAAACCGGCGGTCGCGATATTTCTGCTCCTTCTGCTGGCAGTATTGATCGTCGGCACGCTCAAGGTGGACTTGTTCACTAACACCTACAGCACGGTTACCCTGCCTTTCAATGGGGCCACCGGCTGGCAGGATGCCCTGGACAAGCTCGTGCCCTACGACGCCAGCCAGGGTCAGGAGGGCGTATCAGTCCAGGGTGTGCTGCTCATCGCCCTGCTGGGGCTGATTGGCGTCACCGCCTGGTTCGGGCTGAACAAGATCGACGAGGGGTTCAATGGCTCGTCGTGGGCAGCGCTGGGCCTCATCGCCCTCACCCTGCTGGTAGCTGCCTTGCAGGTCACCCCTGTGCCAGACGGTTTGCTGGTCGGCTTTACCGGACGCTTTATCGGAGAAGTCGTGGTCATCGCCGCCGTATTGCTCGTTGCCTGGAAGGGACTGGACCCATATGATGTTCAGGAATGGCTGTGGGAGACCTGGCGTTTCGTCAAACAGATCTTTCCCCTGCTCGTTGTCGGCGTCTTTTTGGCTGGCATGGTGCGCGTGCTGATCCCGCCTTCGCTCATCGAGGCCATCGCCGGGAGTAATACGTTGCTCGCCAATCTTGCCGGAGTCCTGTTCGGCGTGTTCATGTACTTTCCCACGCTCGTCGAGGTACCCATCGCCAACATGTTCCTGGGCTTGGGCATGCACCGCGGCCCGCTGCTGGCCTACCTGATTGCCGACCCGGCACTGAGCATCCAGAGCATCCTGATCACGGCCAAGATCATCGGTTCGAAAAAGACCTGGGTCTATGTCGGGTGGGTGACTCTCTTTAGCACACTTGCAGGACTGCTCTTCGGGGCCTGGGTAAATGGCACCAGCGTCTGGCTCATCCTCGCTGGATTGGGCGTCTTCCTGGCCTTGTTGTCCGTGGGCATCTGGTTGCTCGGCAGGCGTCGCCAGGCGATCGAGGTCGCAACCGAGACACATCAGCCCTGACTGGGCCAAGTTAGCATACACCGTACAGCACAAGGAGGTTTTCACAATGGAGATCAAGATACTGGGTGGCGGATGCGCCAACTGCAAGAGGCTGGAAAAGATCACGCGGCAGGCTCTTGGGGAGATGGGTCTCGAGGCAGACGTTGCCAAGGTGACCGACTTTACTGAGATCATGACCTACGATATTCTCACCACCCCCGGGCTTGTCATTGACGGCAAGGTCGTCTCGTCAGGTCGGGTACCGAGCAAGGCCGAGGTGACCACGCTGCTCACCACTGCCCTCTCGGAAACGGGGGAGTAACACCCCCAAAGGAGTGGATAGATGCTGCAGATCAAGGTCTTTGGCACAACGCCGCCGTGCGCCAACTGCAAGCGGGCAGAACGGGAGGCCCTCAAGGCGGCCGAGCAGTTCCCTGGGCAGGTGGAAGTCGTCCATCTGGATGCGCTGGGACCAGAGGCAGCGCAATACGGACTGATGGTTACCCCGATGGTAGTCATCGGCGATGACATAGTGTCGAGTGGCAGGGTGGCGCCGGCAGCAAAGCTGGTGCCCATTATCGAGGCAGCGCTGGCGACCGCGTCAGGCGCTCAAGGAGGATAGAATGGTCAAGCTGGAGGTCTTTAGCGGCGATCCACCGTGTCCGGGCTGTGTCGCCATTATTGCACTGGCCGAGCAAGTAGCAACAAGGTATCCGGACGAGTTGGAACTCAGCATTCTGCAGGGGGCCGACGCCATGGAAAAGTTCGAGGAGTACAGGCTCTTTTGCGTGCCAGCAGCAGTAGTGAACGGTTCTATCCGTATCGAGGGGATCTGTCCCAGCGAGGCAACCCTCAACAACGCGCTGCGGGAGGGTGGGCTATGTCTCAAGTAAGAGTCGAAGCCTTCGTCTCAATACCCCCGTGCTCCGGTGGTGTCGCTGTCAAGCGCCTTCTGAAAGAGATCGAGGCCGAGTTCGGAGACCAGGTAGAAGTCGTCATGCACACCGGACCCGGCGATTCCGAGTGGGAGGAGTATGCCATCGACAACGCCCCGGCCCTGGTGATCGGTGACCTGGTCAAGTTCGTCGGGCTCGCCCCCAGCAAGGACAGCCTGGTGGGCGCGTTGCGCGAAGCGGGACTGGAATAGCTGAAGGTACAATGGCAAGGCCAGCGTCTGGGCTCCATGACGACAGGAGGCACTACTTTGCCTGATCTAGTTTGCTATTGCTTTGGCTTCACGGCTGAGGATATCGAGGCGGACGTCATAGCGAATAATGGCCGTTCTCTCATACGCGAGAAGATCATCGCCGCAAAGAGGAGCGGCGGTTGCCGCTGCGGAGAACTGCATCCTGAGGGGCGCTGATGCCTGGCTGATGTCGGCCGTGTAGTCGACAACGCCATCAATCCAGCCTAGCTCACAGAACGACCCCCCTCACGCAGAGGATAGGCTTTCCTTCGGGACCCCGCACAAAGATAGCGGGGTCCCATAGCTTCTGGCAGAGTCGCCGCCCTAGTTGAGCTGGCGAATGACGCACACCACCTTGCCCTTGACCTCGACATTCTCCGCCGGGAAGAACATCGCTTTCATGGTCGGGTTGGCGGGCTGCAACCGCACTTGCCTGCCCTCAAGGTAGAAGCGCTTGAGGGTTGTCTCCTCCTCATCGCGCAGCCAGACCGCCGCCAGCTCGCCGTTCTCCACCCGCTCCTGGCTCCTCATCAGCACAATGTCCCCATCGTGGATGAGGGCATCGATCATCGAGTCACCCTGGACTTCCAGGGCATAGATGCCCCGGTCATCCTTGACAATATCACGGGTCAGCTCTACTGACTCGTCATAGCCAAAGGGGGAGAAATCCGAGTCGGGCACAGGAATGGGACTGCCTGCCGCAATCCGGCCCAGTAGCGGGACCTGGATCACCTCAGCCAGCCGATCCGCGACCAACCGGATACCGCGCGAGATCTCGGGATCGCGTTCGATCAGGTTCTCCCGCTCCAGGATATCCAGATTGTACTTGACCACGGACGTGGACGAAATGCCCACATTCTTCCCTATCTGGCGGATAGTCGGCGGGAAGCGGTTCTCCGTGATAAATTCCCGGAGAAATGCCAGGATCTTCTGCTGTCGTTCAGACAGTGGCTTTGCCATGATTTGGCCTCCTTTCGCTGTCGAACGGTGCACGTCTTTAGCTCATCTGTTCGATACCCATTATACACGAACATTCGTTCTGTGTCAAGTCCCCAATTTGCCGAAACTTCACGATAATCGGCCTCGCCTCGCGGTAGCAGCGCCGCGCGGAGCGATTCCCTGTCAAACTTGAGCCTTTTTTCTAGCCGTGCTACAATAGCAGCAGTCCAGCGGCACCAAACGGAGAAGGCAAATCATGAGGATCATAGTAACCGGCGGGGCCGGGTTCGTCGGCTCGCACATCGTCGACGCGTATATCACGGCGGGCCACCAGGTCATCGTCGTCGACAACTTGAGCACCGGAAAGAGGGAGAACGTCCACCCCGAGGCGAGGCTGGTGGAGATGGACGTCGGCGATCCGGGTCTGGTCGATCTCTTTTGCACGGAAAAGCCCGACGTGGTCAACCACCACGCCGCCAATGCCAGCGTATCTCTCTCGGTCCGCGAGCCGCTCTTTGACGCCGGGCAAAATGTGCTGGGCACTCTGAATATTCTGGAGGCAGCGCGCCAGGCTGACGTGGGCAAGGTCATCTACATCTCGTCCGGCGGAGCCATGTATGGTACAGTTGAGTACCTGCCTATGGATGAAGATCACCCGGCAAGCCCAGTCTCGCCCTATGCACTGAGCAAGTACACAGGCGAGCGATATGTGCGGCTTTACGGCGAGATCCATGGTCTGCGCTGGACCAGCCTGCGATACGCCAACGTCTACGGGCCTCGTCAGGATCCATATGGCGAGGCTGGCGTCGTCGCCATCTTTTGCCAGAACCTGCAGGATGGTGTGGTGCCCGAGATCCACTGGGATGGCGAGCAGTCCCGTGACTTTGTGTACGCAGGGGACTGCGCCCACGCCAACTTGCTCGCCCTGGAGGGCGGCGACGGGCAAGCCTACAATGTAGGCACCGGCATAGGGACCAGCATAAACACCTTGTTTCACACCCTGACGAACATAGCAGGGCAGGACCTGACCCCCAGGCGCGGCCCACGCCGGCCCGGAGACGCACGCACCTCCTATCTGGATTGCGGCAAGATCGAGCGCGAGCTAGGCTGGAAGGCCAGGGCCGGGCTGCGAGAGGGCCTGGAGAGGACGTGGAACCATTTCACATCACCGCGATAACAGAGAGCCCGTGAGCTATTTCAGTCTCGAGAACCGCATCCCCGAGGTTTCGGCCCTGGAACCCAAAGCCGTAGCCTGGCTCTACGAGCTCACCAGCCGGATCCCCCTGGTACGCACTACCTATCGACGTTTCGTGGCTGCTGTGCTTGGCATGGGCATGACAGAAGGGTATGCCCTGGACCTGGGCACCGGTCCAGGCAGCGTGGCCATCGATCTCGCCCGTCGCAGCCCCGGTCTGGAGGTAATCGGTCTGGATTTGGGTGCCCACATGATCGAGAGAGCTAGGCAGCAAAGCCTGCGCGACGGACAGAATGGACGGCCTCCGTGGCTGCAGGCAGATGGCCACGTCTTGCCCTTTGCCGATGACAGCTTTGACCTGGTTGTCAGTTCTTTCGCTCTGCATCACTGGCAAGACCCGCTGGCAGTCATGAACGAGATCGCTCGCGTGCTACGACGCCCGAGACCGGATAGTGGCCAACCTGGAGGGCGCTACTATATCGCCGACGTATGTCGCGAGACCAATACCTTCCAACGGATTGTTGCCTACGCTAGCATCCCGGCCTTGAGCTTGCCTTTCGGCAGTTACTGGGGCTATGGCGGATACTACGAATCGGTCAGGGCCGGCTACACACTTGACGAAGCACGGGTCTTGTTGGATAGATCGGCGCTTCCACCGGGAAGAGTAGCCCTCAATTCGACCTGGTTCGTGCCTACATTGACCATTACCTCAGCAGGTAGAGAGTGATATGGCCCCATTTCTTACACACCTGGTAGTCGGAGAGCGGGTTTGGACCGCACTGGACGGCGTCCGGTCCGGGCCCGACAACTATGGTACTTTCCTGTTCGGTTGCCTGGCCCCTGATGTCGACAAGTTCTGCCACGGCCTGGAGCAGAGCACGACGCACTTTGTGGCAAAGGACGAGGCCGGGACCTGGGCACGGCTGCGCAGCCAGCACTTTCTCGAAGAACAGAACGCCTACCTAAGAGCCCCATTCGACGCCCTGGAAGCCGTCGAGCAGGCATTCGTGATCGGATATCTATGCCATGTCTCTACGGACGAGATTACCGGACGGTACGCAAAGGATATCAAGAGCCAGCATGTCGCCCACAACACACCGCTGCCGCACGTGGATGCGATCCTGACCGCGATGGACCCTCGATTCTGGGCCCTGGCCCGCGACCCAGGGCATCTAGTCGGCTCTCTGGACCAAGTAGCGAACCAAGCCCTGATCCCCGACCGTGCATTTGTCTTTACGGAGCCGGATTGCCTGCGGGCAATCCTCCGGGCTGTGGTCCCCCAGGTAGCGGAGGGCGGCGGCCTGATGCCCTGTGTGAATATGGTTCGACGCCAGTGGCAGTGGCTGAGGCATGGTCAGGTGAGCGATGAACCCAATGATCCACAGCTCGAGGCGGACCTCGCCGCCTTTCGCCGCCGGATCGAGACCGACCTGCCCAGCTCAGAGCTCTTGGTCAACGAGATGGACTTGGAGCGTTTCGTCCAGGAAGCGCAGCAGCACAGCCTGCAGCGGATACACGCCTTGCTGGCAGGGAGGAGGCTACGGTGAATCAGATGGACTATGACGTGATCATCGTGGGAGCAGGCCCGGCGGGCATCTTTGCCGCCCTCGAACTGACAGATGCCGCCAGGCCTCGCGTGCTGATCCTGGACAAGGGCCCGGCCCTGGAAAAGCGCCGATGTCCATCGCGCGAGAAGGGGCGATGCATGCAGTGCGCCACATGCGCGCTGATGACCGGCTGGGGAGGCTCGGGCGCATTCAGCGATGGCAAACTCACCCTCACCACGCAGGTGGGCGGCTTGCTAGCTGATATCCGCGGGTCCGCCGAAGCGGAGCAGCTGGTGCGCGAGGTCGACGATCTATGGGTCCACTATGGCGCAGATAGCGAGCCGTACGTGGGCGACACCAACCAGATCGAACGGCTCTCCCACAAGGGCGCGCTCGCGGGACTGAGGCTGCAACACTACCCCATCCGGCACCTGGGCACCGAACGAAGCGGGGCCATTCTTGGCGCCATGCACCGGGAATTGGTCGCCCGCGATGTTGAGGTCCGCACCCGCACCCATGTGGCCAAGATCCACGCTGCAGATGGTGCCGTGATCGGCGTGGAGACAGCCAAGGGAGAGGTCCTCACCGCACCCTTTGTCGTCGTGGCACCTGGACGCGAAGGAGCAAGCTGGCTGACCAACCTGGCCCGCAGCCTGAACCTCGGCTTGAGTATCAACCCCGTGGATATTGGCGTTCGGGTGGAGTTGCCAGCTCACATATTCCAACCCCTGACTGACATCCTGTACGAGCCCAAGTTCCTCTACTTCTCCTCGGCCTTTGACGACCGGGTCCGCACCTTCTGCGTCTGCCCCCATGGTGAGGTAGTCACCGAGTGGGCCAGCGACGTGATGACTGTCAACGGCCACTCCTACGCCAGCCAGAAAACTGATAATACCAACTTTGCGGTGCTCGTCAGCAAGAACTTTACGGAACCGTTCAAGGAACCTACCGCCTATGGGAAATATATCGCCAGGCTAGCCAACTTGCTATCCGGGGGGATCATGGTGCAGCGGCTGGGCGACCTGCGGGCCGGCCGGCGTACTACCGAGCAGCGCCTGGAACGGTGCATCACGCGGCCGACGCTCAAAGAGGCCACGCCTGGTGACCTGAACCTGGTGCTGCCCTACCGCTATGTCGTCAACATCCTGGAGATGCTTGACGCCTTGGACACGGTAGCGCCCGGCGTTGCCTCGCGACACACCCTGCTCTATGGTGTGGAAGCCAAGTTCTATTCATCCCGGCTCAAGCTGACACGCGACCTGGAGACCGAGGTTCGCAACCTCTTTGCCGCCGGTGATGGTGCCGGTGTGACACGGGGGCTGGTCCAATCCTCGGCGTCGGGTATGGTGGCTGCCCGCGAAATCCTGCGCCGTCTGTGAGCGGATACAGCGAGGCAGGCGGCATCATAAAGAGTACCGGGCAGGCGCAACCGGTGGTAATGGACTTTTCGTGTGTTGAGAGTACCAGGAACTTATAGCTTTGAGGATAGTCACATGCCTTTTGAATTCCAGAGACTAGAGATCCCAGATGTCATCCTGGTCAGCGCCAAGCAATTCGTGGACGATCGGGGGTACTTTCTGGAGAGCTACAAACAGTCCGAGTTCGCCGACAATGGCATCCCCTGGGCCTTTGTCCAGGACAACCGCTCGCACTCGACACAGCAAGTGCTGCGCGGGCTGCACTATCAACTACAGCCCGGGGCCCAGGGCAAGCTGGTGGCCGTCCTGTCTGGCGAGATCTTTGACGTAGCAGTGGACATTCGCCAGGGATCGCCGTCTTTCGGCCACTGGGTAGGTGCTACGCTGTCCGCCGATCGTTTCAACATGCTCTACGTCCCGGTCGGTTTCGCTCACGGCTTTTGCGTACTCAGCGAGCGAGCCGACGTACTCTACAAGGTGACGGCCGAGTATGCAGCCGATCTGGACCGTGGGATCCGGTGGGATGATCCGCAGATAGGGATCGCTTGGCCGATCGCTGCCCCCATCCTGTCCGAAAAAGACGCGGCGTTGCCCCTCCTCCACGATGCAGAGAACAACTTCAGGTTTGAGTAGAAGCTGACATGCGTTACTATTTGTGGACCATTGGCTGCCAGATGAACTTTGCCGACTCGCGCAAAGCAGCCGAGGAACTGGCCAAACTCGGCTACCAGGAGGCCGACCGGCCCCGGGATGCTGATCTGATCCTACTCAACACCTGCGTCGTGCGCCAGAGTGCCGAGGATAAGGTCATCGGACGGCTCACCTCGCTGCAAGGACTGAAGCGGCGCAAGCCAGAGATCAAACTGGCCCTGATGGGCTGCTTTGTGGGCGAGATCCCGGAACTCCAGAACCGCTACCCATGGGTGGATGCCTTTATCAAGCCCTCCGACGTCCCTGCCGTCATCGAGTTGGCCCGCGAACAGGGCGTCCACGGCCCCATTTCGAACCTGTCGATTTCGCAGGACCGGGCCCCTGTCACCGTCGGCGTGCCCATCAGCTATGGCTGCGACCATCTGTGTACCTACTGTATCGTGCGCCTGCGACGTGGCGTGGAGGTCAGCCGCCCCGTGGACGAGATTGTAAGCGAGGTACAGGGCCTTGCACAGCGCGGCGTAAGAGAGATCACCCTGTTGGGCCAGAACGTCGACTCGTACGGGCACGACCTGGCAGGCGTGGACCGCCGGACAGCCGGCGGTCGCTGGCGCCCGGATCTGGCCGACCTGCTGGAAGCTGTGTACCAGGTGGATGGTCTGGAACGCATCCGATTCCTGACCTCCCACCCCGCGGACATGACCCAACGCCTTATCGAGACAGCCGCTCGGCTGCCCAAGGTCTGCGAGCATATGGAAGTGCCCGTCCAGTCGGGTGACGATACTGTGCTGCGGCGCATGGGCCGCGGCTATACTGCGGATGCCTATCGCGACCTGGTGGCCCGCATCCGCACAGCCATGCCCGGTGGAGGTCTGGCTACCGACGTCATCGTCGGCTTTCCGGGCGAGACAGAGGCACAATACCAGGCTACCTATCGCCTCCTGGAAGAGCTGCGCTTCGACATGGTCCACGTCGCAGCCTACTCACCCCGGCCCGACACACCCGCCGAGCGCCTGATTGACAACGTGCTGCCTGAGGAGAAAGAACGCCGGCGCAGCGCAGTGGACCGGCTCCAGGAGCAGATCGTGGGTGAGATCAACGCCCAGTTGCTGGGGCAAACGGTAGAAGTACTGGTGGAAGGACGGCACAAAGGAAAGTGGAGGGGCCGGACGCGCACCAACAAGCTGGTCTTTTTCGACGTGGACGACCAGGACCGGACCGGTCAACTTGTACCGGTCCGCATCACGCGTACCGGGCCATGGTCCATGCAAGGGGAAGCCGATCCAGCAGTTGATCAACCGAACAGTTCGGAAAGACAAGAAGGAGACAGGCACGGATGAAACGGCTCATCATCAACGCCGATGACTTTGGCTACGACGAAGGCGTAGTGCGTGGCATCATCGAGCTGCACCAAGAAGGCGTGATCACTAGCACGACGTGCATGACCAACATGCCAGCCTGGCCTCAAGCTGCTGCCTACCTGCGCAGCAACGCGTCCCTGGGAGCCGGCGTGCACCTGGTGTTCAACGAGGGACGACCCGTCCTGCCTATTGAACAGGTATCGGCGCTGGTCGGCGCGGATGGGCAGTTCCTCAATGACAGCCAGATCCTGCGCAGCGTCCGTCCGGGCACGACAGCCCAACTCCGTGCCGAGTTCCGCGCCCAGATAGAGCGTTTTACCGCAGACGTGGGCCGCCCCCCCGATCACCTGGACAACCACTGTGCCGTGTCGTACACGCGGCCCGATCGGTTCAAGGTAACGCTGGAACTGGCCCGTGAATACAACCTGCCGATCCGCGTCCCCTTTGGCGATGACCTGGAGGAACAAGCAACCTTTCTCTCCGAGCGCAACGCGCTGCCTCACTGGATGGTCCGCTGGCTGGGCGCGTACTTTCGCCGTCGCATCGATCGGGCCGGGATCGGGCGCCCCAACGCCTTCCTGATGCAATTCTCCACACCCGGCAACCGCACACCAGAACACCTGCTCGCCCTTTTGGATACCCTGCGCGATGGATGGCTCAGCGAACTGCTGGTCCATCCCGGCTATTATGCCGATTGGCGCGAAAAGGATCTGCGCGCCCTACTCGACCCGCGTGTCCGGGAGCGCCTGGCCCAACCCGATCTCCAGTTGAGCACCTTTGCCGATATCGACTAACCCGGGCCTCCGACCCACAGGAGCAGGCGCAGGGACAGCAGGCTGTGCCACAAGATAGAGAGGTTGGCAGAATGGATCCTTCAGCACTCGGCAAGATCATCGTGGCCCTGGGCCTATCACTGATCGTGATCGGCGGGCTGGTATGGGCGCTTGGCAGGGCCGATCTGCCGCTGGGCAGATTGCCAGGTGACATCCGCATTGAGGGTGAGAGAGGCTCCTGCTATGCGCCGATCGTGACCATGATCATCCTCAGCGTGGTGCTGACCATCGTATTGAACATCGTCATCCGTCTACTGAACCGTTGACAGGGAACTCGAACAAATGGAAACGAGCCAATTCGACTACGATCTGCCGGAGGAGCTGATCGCCCAGACGCCGGTCGAGCCGCGCGACGCCTCGCGGCTGATGGTCGTGCACCGCGATGATGAGCGGATTGAGCACCGCACCTTTCGCCATATCACCGAGTACTTGGAAGCCGGAGACCTGCTGATCCTCAATCAGACTCGCGTCATCCCGGCGCGGATCTTTGGCCGCAAGGCCGGAACCGGGGGGAAAGTGGAACTGCTCCTGCTTCAGCGGCAGGATGATCAGCTCTGGGAGGCATTGGTTCGCGGCAAAAGACTGCGCCCGGGGACATCCATCGAGCTTGGGACGCCAGATGGCACGGATACGCTTGCTGCCGAGATTGTTGCCGAGACCGAATCCGGCGGCCGTCTGGTCCGCTTTCGGCAGCCGGTGGGGCCGCTGCTGGACGAGCTGGGTACGATCCCCCTGCCGCCCTACATCCACCAGCCCCTGGCCGACCCTGAGCGTTACCAGACCGTCTACGGTCGTGTAGAAGGCTCAGTGGCAGCATCCACGGCGGGCCTGCACTTTACCCCAGAACTACTTTTAGATCTGCGGCGTATGGGGGTCGAGATGGCCTTTATCACACTGCAGATCGGTCTCGACACCTTTCGCCCAGTGAAGGAGCGCCTCGTCGAGGATCACAAGATCCACACCGAGTGGTACGAACTCGCTGCATCGGTGGCAGAACAGATCAACCGCGCCAAACTGGAAGGACGGCGCGTAATTGCCATAGGCACGACTGCAGTACGGGCACTGGAATCGGCCGCGGGTGACTGCGCCCCAGATGGTAAAGCCTGCGCCTGGCAATCGGTCTCGGCCTATTCCGGCGCCACCGACCTATTCATCTACCCTGGATACCGATTCCGGGTGGTGGATGCGATGGTCACTAACTTTCACTTGCCCCGCAGCACGCTATTGATGCTCGTTTCGGCGTTTTCCGGGCGAGCCCTGATCTTCCAGGCATACGAGCAAGCCATCAAACAGCGCTACCGCTTCTTCTCCTTCGGCGATGCCATGCTGCTCCTATAGCGCCCTCCTCTGGCATCAGCGCCGGAAAAGAGCCCCAAGGAATGCAACTGCTGCAAGCGCAAAGAGGGTATAGCTGGCTACGCCTCCCCCCTGCGTCACATAGATGGCCACTGCCGACAGCAGCAGGGCGGCAAAGACCACCGCGCTGCCGAGCCGGTTGACCGCTGTCTCCACACGGCGCAGCGTCCGCGTGTCTTCCCGGCTCCACACTGTGCGCACTGCCAACTCACCACGAGCTGCCTGTCCAAGAAAGCGATCTGCCTTGCCTGGCAGAGAAAGCGCCAGCCACGTCATCTTCTGCAGCTCGCCCAGTAGCCCACGCCAATCGCGCTTTGCCTCGTCCGCCGCCATCTCCCGGGCAAAGGGCTCGACCGCTTTCCAGGGATCAAAGTCTGGATACAGCGAAGTAGCCATGCCGAATAGGATAGAGATTGCCCTCCCCACGAATAGCAGGTCGGTGGGCAGCTGAAAAGGCATCTCGTACAGGATATCGCGGTACTCGTGGGCCAGGCTGTGCCACTCGCTCATGGCCAGTTGCTGAAGCTGTTGGAGCGACAGATTCGCGTACCGTGCCAGCAACTCGTCTTGCACCTGCTCCAGCCGGACCAGGTCCGCACCAGGCAGCAGTAAACCTGCGCCCTGATAGGCACGCACTACCCGACCCGCATCTCGGGTCACGAATCCCACCAAAAAGTCACGAAAGTAGGGCCTCACCCGCTCGGGGATGGTGGCGACCATGCCAAAGTCAACAAAAGTGAGCCGGAAAGGTGCCCCTTCCCTGGCCCCAGAAGAACCACAGTCGCCCAGCTCCACGGACGAGGGCTGGACAAAGAGATTGCCGGGATGTGGATCGGCATGCACAAAATTGTGGACAAACACTTGCCTCAGGTAGGTGTCGAACAGGCAGCAAGCGACCTCGCGACGGCTGATGCCCGCTGCCTCAATCGCTTCGAAATCGGTGATCTTGATGCTGGCCACGTTCTCCATGATCAGCACCCGGCGCGTTGAGGTTTGGGCAAAGACGCGCGGGATTCTGATCCGTGGGGTATCGGCAAAGTCCTGGGCAAAGTGCTCAGCGTGCTCCGCCTCGGCCTCAAAGTCGAGCTCGTTGCGCGTGGTGCTGCTGAACTCATCGAACAGGCGATCCAGATTCACACGACGACCGATGGGCCGGTAACGCTTGAGCCAGCGAATCGCTGTGCCGATCGCACGCAGATCCGTCTCGACGATCTCTTGGATGCGCGGCCGCTGCACCTTGACGACCACCTCGTCACCAGTGAGCAAGCGTGCGCGATGGACCTGGGCTAGCGAGGCCGCAGCTTCCGGTTCAGGTGCAAACCAGGGAAAGACCTGGCTGATCTTCTGTCCGTACTCAGCCTCGATCACAGCCTGGATATCCTCCAGGCGCTCGGGGGAAACCTCATCCTGCAAGCCAGCAAGCTCCTCGGTGACTGCGCGGGGCAGCATGTCCACTCGAATGCTCAGAAATTGGCCCAGCTTGATCAGTACGCCACCCAATTCCACCGCCAGAGCCCGGAAGCGGCGGGCAATCCGCTGCCACCGTCTCGTCGCCGAGCGTTCCACAAAACCTCGGCCCAGGAGGCCGCGCAGGATGATCTCCCAAAAGATCAAGTGGGCAAACACACCAGCAAAATAGCGCACCACACGCAGATAGCGGCGGAGATCAAAGGGGACCTCGCTCGGTTTTGCTGGCTCCGCGCCATATGCTGTGCCGGAGCTTGGTGCATCATTCATGAACGGTAGCCCTCCACGGGGCGCGAAGGTGCTTGCTATCCAGCTCTACTCGGTAATCTCACCTACCCGACCGCTTACCGCGCTGATCAGATCCTCGCTGGCCAGTTCGAGACCTGTGTCGTGCCGGCCCGCGCTGATACTCACTCGAGCTTCTTCAAGGATATGGTGATCCACGTAGATCGGCACGTCGGACCTCCGCAATCCCAGCGGCGCCACCGCCCCGATCTGGTATCCTGTGATCCGCAGCACATCGGCTTCAGGGGCCATCTCCAAAGTCTTGACCTCAACCAACCGGGCCAGCTTCTTCAGGCTAAGACGCTGGTCCCCACGCACCAGGGCAATTGCGTGGCGCTTGTCGGGACGGCGCACCAGCAACGTCTTGACGACCTGGCGCACCGGCACGCCCCGCTCAGCAGCAGCATCTTCTACATTTCTGGCCCTGTGAGATTGCTCGAGTACCTGGTATGGGATGCCCATATCATCCAGGGCACGTACTGCACGAGTCTTGATCTTGGCCATAGGTGCTCCATAGCTTGTGGCGGATCAGCGTTCGGGTACCGCCGGCAAGCTCCCGAGCCACTCGCCAGCCACCCGGGGCGAGGACAGGTGTACGACTTGCAGGTGAGCATACTCCGGCAGGTCGAACAACATCGGGTAATCCCTCTTTCTCCGGCGATATGAGTTGAATGCCCACAGGACGATCGAATCGCGACTCAGAAGCGCTGTGCTGATCCGCTCGCGATTGCCATTCCACAACTCCTCCTGCGACACAGACCGCCGGATCGTGCGCCAGATCACGCGCCACATGACCACCGGCAGCGCATAGTCCAGCCAGACGACCGTCCCAGCTCGTGTCCACACAATGTCGCGAACGGCGCTATAATTTCCGTCTGTACTCCAGGCCTCGCCACTGAGCGCCTCTGCAACGCGCTCCCGGAAGAGAGGGCGAGGGGTTAGAGTCCAATCTGGTCCCCAATACAGGGAATCGAGTTCCACATGTGCGATCCCCAACCGCTGGGCGATCCGGCTCGCCAGCGTCGTCTTGCCCGAGCCGCTGGTGCCCACTACCGCAAAGCGTGGCGGCGTCTTGAGCCAGCGTTCCGATTCCACCTTATTGCGCCCTGTCCCATTCCCTCAGCAGATGCGCAATGAGGGCCTTTTCTTCTTCTACCGTGTCGAGCTCTCCATCAAGGCGCGCATCACGGACAGCATTCAGCAACCGGCTGTACAACGGCGATGGCTTTAGACCAAGCGATTTCAGGTACTCGCCATCTACCACAGGCCGGACATGCCTCAACTGGGTTTCGTAGAGCCGCAACCGGTCGCGCACCCGCTGCGAACGGGTGCACAGCCAAAAGATCAATCGGGACGCCGAGCTGCTATGGCGGAACAGGGCATAGATCTGCCGGTTTGCCAGACCTGGCTGGTCCAGCTTGGCCCCGGCATCCTTGAGGTCAGCAACCTGGCGGAGCAAGGTCAGATCAATCCGAAAGATCTTCAGATAACCTGCAAAGGCCTCCATCTCTGCACGTGGCAGATGGTAGCAGAAGAGAGCCAAGTAGAGACCAGGAGTAGGACGCCCATCCTCTTCGGTCTCCACGTCCCAGATGCCTGTAGCCAGGGTATCGCGCAGTTGGCCGAACCATGTCCAGATATCCTCGCCGCAGGTCAATTGGCCCTGGAGATGGGCCAGGACATTCAAGCCATCCAACCGGCAGAGCACGCGCTCTGGCTCCCGCTCGCCAAGAATGAGGTAGAGCTCGTGGCGGATCCGCTCCCCCGTAACGCGCGAGAGCATCGGTAGGGCATCCTCAATCAGCTCAGCTGTGCGTTCCTCGATAGTGAAGCCCAGACGTTGCTCAAAGCGGGCTGCGCGCATGATGCGCGTCGGATCTTCGATGAGGCTCAAGCTGTGCAGCACGCGGATCAAGCCGTCCTTGAGATCTTGCTCACCTCCGTAAAAGTCGAGCAACTGCCCATAGTGATCCGAGTCGAGGCGAATAGCCAGCGTGTTGATCGTAAAGTCCCGCCGGTGAAGGTCCGCCTTGATAGAGCTGCGCTCCACCTCGGGCAGCGCCGCGGAGTGAGCGTAGAATTCCAGACGGGCTGCGGCAAAGTCGAGGGAAGGCACGCCAAACTCAGCTTCGCGCCCCTCCAGGATGACCTTGGCCGTGCCGAATCTCTTGTGGCTGCGCGTGCGGGCCCCCACGCCCTTGCCCAGACGCCGGGCTAGCTTGATAGCATCCCCCTCCACCACCAGATCCATGTCAAGGGTCGGTTCTCCAAGCAGCAGATCCCGCACGAAACCGCCCACAACGTATAGGGGATAGCCCATCTCCTGAGCCAGCTCGCTGGCCCGTTTCAGCAGATCCAATAGCAGGTCAGGGAGCGCATCCTCTATCTTTTGCGCAACCTCGCGGCGACGGAGTGGCCGGCTGGGGGGTGCGACCCACGACTTGATCAGATCTGTGCGAGTGACGACACCAACGACCTCATCCTCGCTCACGACTGGCACCTGGCCCACACCAAAGCGGGTCATGACCTGCTGCAGGCGCTCTACAGAGTCCTTGGCAGTGACATAGATGTCGCCCTTGGTCATATAGTGGCTCACCGGCATGTTCCCCAGTCGCAGCCTCTGCGCCCGGTCGATCTCACGCCGGGTTAGAACGCCCAAGATCCGGCCATCTTCTACAACAGGATATCCCTCAAAACCATAGCGCAACATCTCTTCGGCAGCTTGGTCTACCGTCGTCTCCGGCGGGAGGGTGTGAACGCCGTGGGACATAATTTGGCCCACCGTCTCAATGGGATGGATGTGCCGCTCCAAGAGAGCCAGGAGCTCTTGACGCGCAGCCTCGAGGTCCATGTCGCGAATGAGCGCCGCTGCAGCTCGGGTATGCCCCCCACCGCCAAAGTGATCGGCAACATGGCCTACATCCACAGCATCGGTCGTGGAACGCGCCACCAATTGCAGGTATTCACCCAGGTCTACCAGCAGAAACAGCCCTGCGGGATCATACAGATCCCGGATTTTGTGAGCGAGCGTGGAGATCTCTTCGACGTAGCCCTCGGCAGTTGCCGTGGCGACCACGACTGTGTGCCCAGAGAAATCGATCGTGACGGCGCTGTCCAACAGCGCGTCATAAAGCGCCAACTGCTGCTCGGTGAGGGCATGGTGCAAGAAGTCACTGACGACTGCGATATTGGCGCCCTGCTCTGCCAGCCACGTGGCGCAGCGCAGGTCGCGGACGGTTGTGGTCGGATAGGAGAGCGAACCGGTATCCTCATAGATACCCAGCGATAGCAGCGTCGCCTCGACTGGCGTAAGAGCCAGACCGTCGGCAATGATCCGCTCCAGAAGCAGGGTCACGGTTGCCCCGAGAGGTTCGCCGCTGTACGTCCAGTTCGGCGGCAGGTCGCGGCCCAGTGGGTGATGATCGATGATCTGTACCACCGTCTCATCGGTCATGCCCTTGGGCGTGACCAGGGTCTGCGTATCGACCAATATGATGCGCGCCACCTCCATGCGACGAGGGAGATCCTCGTAGCGCACATAGGGGAGCTCATCCCAATAGAGGGTCAGGAAATCCCGCACATTGCGATTGGGACGGCGCGGCAACACCGGTCTGGCCTGGGGATATAGCTTCCATGCGGCCAGTTGCGAGGCCAGGCCATCGAAATCGGTGTTTTCGTGGGTGAGTACGAGTTGCGCCCGCATCCGTTCTCCTCCGCGCCGCGGCTACGATCGATTCGAGAGGCAGTTGCCCAAACCCGACCAGAGCATTCCCGGGTCACGCCTGCATGCTGATTATACCACACAATCAGGCCATGGAGTAGAAAGCGCATCTATTGCGGAGAGACTGGCAATACCCCCCCCGCACCCCAGGAGGGAATGGCGGGCTGCGAGTGGGAGAGGGAGAGCCTGTGCTAGACTATCTCCTCCTCATCCTCGTCATACAGTTCATCATCCTCATCTATACCGCCGATTGCCAGCACAACCCCTATCACGACGATCATGAGACCCACGATGCCCGCTGCGCAGATCGGTCCCTCGGCCAGCACCATATAGATTGGATCGCTCACACCGATGGTGGTGTTGAGCCAGTCTCCCCAAAGCCATTTGGCAGAGACCGGCACCCGGAACAGATCTACCCCAATAGAGTAGACACTACTGATGACATACGGCAAGAGACAGCAACTTAAGACCAGCCCCAGGCCGGCAATAGAAGCTCCCAGACCATACCCCCGTCGTTCCATAATCTAGCTCCTTGAACTATATTGGATGATTGTGCAGAGCCGCAAGCAATCGAGGCAGATCCCTGCCTATCTGCAGTGCTTGCCCTCAAGCCATGATGCTCGGGAGGGAGCACCTCTGCCAGATAGCCTAGTCCCGGTCAGCAAGGCCCTACGGTGTCGCCGTCGCCTCGGGCGTGCCCGTCGCAACCGGAACCTCGTAGCCTATCCACCAGCCCTGCACCTGGATGTCGTGACGAGCTACCGTGCCCATCGGGGTCAGCTCCACCTCAAAGGGAGCAACTGCCCCTGCCAAAAAGACCTCGGCAGGGATGTCTACCGTTCGCGCGCCAACAACATGCGCCTCACTGTCGTAGAGCGTGATGATCACCGAAACCTGCTCAGCATCGAACTGTCCGATGTTCGCCACTTGCCCGCGCACACGATAGTTGTTCTCGTCCAGCCACTCACCATGCTCCTCTATCACGTCCAGGTCAGGATAGCGAGGGCCCAGGTGCGTGCTGGGTACACCGCCCAGCACCCGCGTCTGATACTGGGCAAAGCTGGCAGGTGCTCCGGCAAACTGGATGGCAAATGGCGCTCGCCCACCATCAGGCACAATATCGACTTCGGTAAATGCTGTGCCCCACTCCAGTAACTGACCCTGCTCATCGTGCAGCGAGACCTGCACCTGCACTTCCTCCGCTGGCTGTCCCGATATATTTAGCACTTCGCCCAGGCACCACAGACTCTCCACTGGCGTGCGATGGAATGCCAAGCCCTGTATCTGCAGAGCCACAGGCGTCGGTGTAGGCACAACTGTTGGTCCACTTTCATCTACCCGCACCGGTATAATGATCTCCTGCCCGATTCGAAGCCGGCGCGGGTCGGCGATACCGTTGGCGTCTACAATTTCCTGGACAGTCACGCCAAACTGTCGCGCGATCGGGATCAGAGTGTCCCCCTCTTTGATAGCATAGATGACCGGCGTCGGCGTGAACGTGGGTTCGGGCGTTGCGGACGGTGTGGCAGGCACCGGGGTGAAGGTAGCCCGCCGGGTGGCAGTGGGCCAGAGCGTATTGGTGGGAACGACCGTGATGCCCACCACAGGCGCAGCCGTCGGCGACAGCAGGATGCGCCCGCATCCCGCCACCGTGAGGCTGACTATGAAGATCAACCACATCAGAGCGGCAGCGCGCATCTTCCTCGTCTTTCGCCTGCGGCTCACCCGTACCTGCAATCGTCCTCTCCCTGAATCCTTTCCAGCAACAGCGGGTCAGATTGTAGCAAAAGTGAGGGGGAAAGTCAAACGCTGCCAATCAGTTTTGACGCCTTCAGCCGCTGGTGCTATAATCCTGAGCACTCTTTGTGAAGGAGGGGAACGTGGCAGATCCAAGAGTGGAAGCAGTGGCGCGTATCCTGGTAGATTACTCGGTGGATACTCAGCCAGGCGAATTCGTAGTCATCCAGGGCGCTCCCCAAGGTGCTCCCCTGATCCTGGCCATTTACCAGCGGATATTGGAACGGGGCGCGCACCCCTGGATACGGCTGGGCCTCGACGAGGCATCCGAGATTTTCTACAAGGTTGCCAGTGACGAACAGCTCGAATATGTACCTCAGATACTATACCAGCTCGTGGATCAGATGGATGCGCGCATAAGTGTCTGGACTGAGGTCAATACCAAGGCCCTGACCAACGTGGACCCGGCAAAGCAATCGCGAGTCTCGGCTGCCAGCCGACCGCTTTTCGAGCGCTTCTTGGAGAGGGCAGCCAAGAAGGAACTCAAGTGGAGCGGCACAGCCTATCCTACCCACGCATTTGCCCAGGACGCCGAGATGTCGCTGCGCGAGTTTGAGGATTTCGTCTACGGCGCCGCCCTGGTGCATGAGCCGGATCCGATCGCCGCCTGGAAGGCAATCTCCAAGGAGCAGCAGAAACTGATCGACTGGCTTCAGGACAAGGACCAGGTGCGCTTGCTTGGTCCCGACACCGATCTGACCCTTTCGATCAAGGGCCGCTCGTGGGAGAACTGCGACGGGCATGAAAACTTTCCCGATGGTGAGATTTTCACCGGGCCGATCGAGGACAGCGTCAATGGGCACGTCCGCTTCACCTACCCCGCCTGCGAAGGAGGCCGCGAAGTGGAGGACGTGCGCCTATGGTTCGAAAAGGGCAAGGTGGTCAAAGCAACAGCAGCCAAGAACGAGGACTTTCTCCATGCCATGCTCGACACTGACGATGGCGCACGCTACCTGGGCGAGTTCGCCTTTGGCACGAACAAGAGCGTGCAGCAATTCACCAAGAACATCCTCTTTGACGAAAAGATCGGCGGCACGGTTCACATGGCTGTCGGCGCCGGATTCCCCGAGACGGGAAGTAAGAACCGTTCTGGCATCCACTGGGACATGATCTGCGACCTGCGCCAGGGGGGCGAGGTCTGGGTCGACGGCGTACTCTTTGCCAAGGACGGCAAGTTCGCGATCTAGCGCGCCAACCTGCTTTCTGATAATCTGGGAATAGGCACAATCAAGGCCCCCTCTGTGAGGGGGCCCTGTTTCTATCCGGTTAGTCGCTTTGCCAGTGAACCTCTCTGCCTACTCTGACGACTCCGGCGGCACATCCTCGAGTTTCACGTGGGGCGGCGGGCGGTTCTCCTCGATCCACGCCAGGAACCACTCACGATCCCACCACTGGATGACGGCAGCAGCGCGATCTGGCCGATAGGTGATGAGGTTGTTGATCAAGCACTTTTCCTTGTACGCCGCATCAACCGCCGCATCTACGTCTTGGTGGCCTACTTCCCCCGCCTTCCAGCGCTGAAACGTCTCGCACAGCGGTTCCATGATCTCACGCCACCGATCATCCCAATAGGCGTCCGTCAACTGCTCTTCCCAACTCTTCGGACTCATCTTTCACCCTCCATTGGCAACTGGCTCAGGAAGCCCTGTCGCTTCCTGTACTTGGTCACACTATGAGCGCGTCGGCAATCAGATCGATCACGCCCTTGATCTCGACTCCCAGCTCAAAGTGCTCGTTCAGGTCCTCCAACTGGGTCTTGCAGTTCTCACAGGCCGTAATTACCCATTCGGCACCCGTCGTGCGGATCTGCTGCACCTTGGGCAATCCCCCCTGCATCCGCATCTCGAACTTGTCCTCGGCGGCGGCAATCAGCCCACCCCCTCCGCCACAGCACCAGTTCAGTGCGCGGTTGGGCGTCATCTCGCGGTAGTTGGTGGCTACCGCATGGATCAGCTCGCGAGGCTCCTCATACATCCCGGAGCTGCGGCCCAGGCTGCACGAGTCGTGGTACGTCAGTGCAGTATCAAAGACATCGGGCCGCACCTTGATCCTGCCCTCTTTCAGGTACTCGTAGGTCAGCGGCACAATATTGACTCGCTCCAGGCCAGCGATTTCATCACCGAACCACCCCTCAAAGTAATTAAAGAGCGTGCGGCTGGCGTGCCCGCACTCGGGGTAGACAATGGCCTTGACACCCAGATCCAGCGCCTCCTGGACAATCCAGTTGGCCGCAGCCTTGGCCTTGGCGCCATCCCCAACAAAGTACGAGTGGTTGGTAGCCGTGTATAGGCTTAGGCTCCACTCTACACCGGCGGCGTGAAAGATCTTGGCCGCTGGAATGATCGCTGCTTCGCCGACCAAGGGCACGTACAAGGCCTCAGCGCCTTTATTCTCCACCGGCACACGGATGTCGGGATGGAATTCTTCCTTCAGCCGGGCCTCGAGCTCCATGGTCTGCTCGACGTAAAAGTCCTTGATAAAGTCGATGATCTCGCCCTTGCTGACCTCTGCATCGCCGATCTCTGCGATCATCTCGGGGCCAATCTCCTCCTGGAGCATGGCATAGCGGCCCGCACCGACCAAAAGGCCGGTATCCAGGTCAAATGGGCAGTAAACGGCACAGCGGCGGCAACCTGTGCAGTCCCACAGGGCCTTTTCCAGCTTGGCTGCCATAGCAGCGTCGTTTCCCTGCACCTCCCGGTACCAGTCAACCAGGCTGCGGCCACTATCGTTGGCGCCCTGTATCGCCTGCTTGACCAGCATCATTCGCTCGGCCGGAATGTGGGACGGATCCTTGGACGCAGCATAAAAGTGACAAGCATCGGCGCAGGCGCCGCAGCGCACACAGATGTCTCCGTAGTATTGCATTGGCCGGCTAAAGCGACCACGGATGGTTTCCACAAATCGTTCTAGCATTATACCCTCCTCAGCTCCTCATGACCATCTTGTTAAAGACAGAGCCGATGGTGTGCATTAATTTGCCAAAGGGGAAGTAGATCATGAGAAGTTGGACCAGGGCAAAGTGCCAGATGAACGAGAGCCCAGCACTCTCCGGCAGTGGCTGCCAGTCAAACTTGTACAGCCCCTGCATAAAGACTCTCATCGGATGCTGCTCCACCTCCGAGACCAGGCGCATGTGCATGCCCGTGATCGCAATCCCGACCAACAGCACCAACACAAAGTAATCTTCTGGTGTCGATAGGATCTTGATCTTCCCTCCAAAGCGGCGGAAGAACAGATAGAAGAGGGGAATCATGAAGAGTAGCCCCGCACCGGTGCCGGCTACAGCAGAAAAGGTGTGCGTCTCTGCCTCCCCCCAGTTGAGCCAGTCCCAGAGAAAGTAAAAGTCAGTCACCACGCGGATATGCCCCAGGATCAAGAGGAGCAGGCCGAGATGCATGATAAAGCCGCCCACCCATAACAACTTGTTCACCGTGAACAGTCCCTTCATGGTAAACATATCCACGAGCGCATCCCCCAACCGTCCCAGCCGGCTCTCGGGCCTGGGATACAGCGAGAGATGGGCCGCCACAGGACTCTTCTGGCGCCAGCGGTAGGCCTGGTAGGCAACCCCGCCGAGTAGGGCAATGACCGCGATATACGGTGTGATATAAGTCAGGATATATTCAATTACGTCCATGGCGCAGATCCTCCTTGATTTGCAGGTGGCCAGGAGTAACAGGCATGCTCAGAGGTCGCTCACAGGGCATTACTAGCCAACCTCGCCCCCAACTCCCGCCTCCTCCTTTGGAGAGGGTGGGAGAAGCCAACTCCTCCCACCCTGGCAGATCACTTGACTCGGCGGATATAGAACTTGAAGATGCTATCTTCTCTGTCCGCTTTGAGCAGTTCGTTGCCCGTGCTCTTGGTCCACGCCGTGATGTCGGCCATCGAGCCAGGATCGGTAGCCAGAACCTCTAGCACGCCGCCGACCGAGATACTCTTGATCTCTTTGCTGGTTTTGACCACGGGCATGGGGCACTTGAGCCCCTTGGCATCCAACGTCTTATCAGGTGTAAACTCGCTCACAATCATTCCCTCCTATTAGTTTGGTATCTAGATAAAGTACTGAACCTTTGATTGCTGTGCCTCGGCAAGCATGGTGGCAGCGCCAACCACGTCGTCGACTTCATCGATCAGATCTTCCTTGCCGATCTCCATCACATCCATGCTCATCAGGCAGGCCAGCATCTTGACATCCAGGTCAATGGCCATCTGGAGCATCTCGGGCAACGATGTGACGTTCTGATCCCGCATCATCTTCTTGAACATCCAACGCCCAAGACCAAAGAAGTTGAATCTCGAAGGACCAAGGCGGTCAATACCGCCCCGGTTCATCAGGCCGAGCATTCGCCCAAAGAACCCCTTGCCGGTGACGTTGCCTTTCTGGATGGCCTTCAGACCCCAAAATGTGAAGAACATGGTGGTCTCCATACCCATCGCAGCGGCTGTAGTAGCGATAATGAACGCGGCGAACACCTTGTCCATATCCCCGCTGAATACGATGATCGTACACTTCTGATTGTCTTCTCCCATTCGCTTCCTCCTTCTAGACTTTGCTCACCTCTGCAATATGCTCCAATCGACTGAGCAAACTCAGTCGCTCCTGCCCAATCTCGGCAAAGGTATCGGCCACTCGCGCCACCAGTCGTGCAGTGCGCTGCAGATGCTCATCCGGCACCAGACGAACGCTTCCCGCGGCAGCCTTCAGGTCCTCCTCAGACAGCTCCAGCCCAGCAGCGAGACCAGCCAGATTGGTACGCCAGGGGGGATCTTTTACATCAGAATCCAGAATCGTGAACTGGCACCCCGCGGTGATGGCTACCACCCGATCACCAACCTCAACCGACGCCCCGACGCAGTAAAGGCCTGCATGGCACAGGCGCGCTTTACCATCTCCCGCCGACCGCCAGGCAGCTGCACACTGCATCTTGCCCAAATCGCTGGATAAGATGATGTTGCAGAAATCACACGAGTTGCTGATCTCTGTGAACCGTGTACCGTCCGGCTCGATAGTTATCATGCCGATCCCGAGCGCCTCAGCACATATTCCCTGGACTGCCTGTACGCACGAAGGAGAAAGCACACGGGACGGGCCCGCCTCTCCTGCTGTACGGACCGGTGCCTCCCCCACTTCCCGAGCAAAACGCTTTTCCTGAAGCCAGGCTTCGATCTCTTGCCTGGAAAAGCGCCATTGGCCACCCACCTTGAACCCCCGTAGGCGGCCGTCATGCAGCATCCGGTAGATAGTGATGCGATCTACCTGGAGCAACTCCTGTAATTGTCTGGTTGTGAGAAGATCGTCCACGCAAGTGCAATCCTTATCGGAATCGCGGACCAGTCTATCATCGAACACCAGACATGTCAAATCCCATAGCTCATGATGTAACAAAATATAGCAATGTGCATCTCGGCAAACAGGCCTGAGTCATAAGCCAGGCAAGATTCAGATTGAGACCCGTCCCGGGCTGCTACGGCAAAGATTGGAAGATTTGTCTTTCCTCTGAACTATGGTATAATAGCCCGCGCTCTGCCCGCTCGAACCGTGCGGTCGCGTCACCGCTGTTGTGCGCTGAGGATCCTTAACCTCAGCGCAATACTATGTCGCAGCGGGTATGAGCTAGGGAGGTATAATGAACAATCCGAGAACACGAGTGATTGTCCTGGTGGTTGCGGCGGTTGCGGTGATAGCAGTTCTGGTCGCTGGCATCCTGGCCTGCAGGAGCGGTATGCTGCTTGCCCGCAACGAGGTCACTGCTACTCCCACCAAGACACCCAAGCCAACCTTCACGATGACATCTACACCGACCAACACCTCGGTTCCGACCGACACCCCAACGCCGACCAACACGGCTACTCCAACGCCCGAGGCCACAAACACGCCCATCTTCTACACCGCCACGCCAACAAACACGCCAACCGTCACCGACACCCCCACACCTGCACCCACCGCCACGCGCCGGCCACCCACGAGAGTACCGACGCGTAGGCCGACAGCAACCAAGGCCCCACCCACCAACACACCGGCTCCACAATTTGCGTGGAATGGAGTGCCTGCTGGCACCTTTTCCAACTGCGGCTTGACAGCACTCATGGGCCTTACCCTTGACAGAAGCGGCGGCGTGGCTGGCGACATCGTCATACACTACTGGACCGACGGGTGGGATGGCGCCTGGGCGGTATCGGAATGGGTGGTGAACGAAGGCTATCCTGGCGAAGGCGATGAAAAGAACTGGGACGGCGTTATCAACAATACTGCGGTAGCAGGCACTTGGTATGCCTGTGTGGCCCCGCAACAGGGAAGTTGGGACTGCATCTCCAACAGGATGGTCTTCACCAGTGTGGCGACACCTTGCGAGCCAGACAGTGGAGGAGTCCAGATATTCCGCATTGTGTTCCAAAAGAACTAAAGGCGCGCTGCCACGGCCCGAGGTGCAAGGCACACAGTCCCGGGCCAGACTGCGCATCAAATAGCGACATCCACCAGGCCGGGCCCGCGGGCCCGGCCTTTGTTAATCGTCGCGTGCGCCCCATCACCCCACAGGCCCAGCGCGACTCTCGACATGCTGGCTACTGGTGGGTGGTGCGTAGACACGTACTGGCTATAAAGTCCACAGGAGAATCGGCATGAACCGCAGGGCCATTGCAGGCGCGTTTCTGTCAATCGCTGCCTTGTTGTGGACCTACACAGTCCGCGCACAGGAACCGACTACGGCAGCGATCTGTTTCTACCGAAACGGTCAGCCTGCACCGGCGACGCGCGATGTCGACCTCAGCGGCGTGACCCAATCCGACGCCGAGCTGCTCCTGTTGGAATTGCTCGAGGGCCCCACGAGCGACGAACAGGCAGCGGGCCTGACCTCCCCACTGCCTCCTGGCACCGAGCTCATCGCTGTCACAGTCTCGGGCGACCAAGTAGCGGTCGATCTGCGCATTCCCCTTGACTTCCTGGAGACTGAGCTTGACCCATACATCAGCGATGCTATCGTCAAGCAGATCGTACGCACACTGGAGCCCCTGGGCCTGCTCCACTTCCAGGTGCGGGCTGCAGACGAGCGGGGAGACCTGGTGCCCGTCCCCAGCTTCCTACATATCCCGCCCCTCCCCGAACCGATCACCCCGGAGAACGACGAGCCGCTCCCCGACAAGCTCGGTCCCGAACCGAGTTACATAGGTCAGCCACCATCTCTTGGTCAGGGACAGCCGCTGGGTGCCCTCACGGGGACAGGAGTGTGGCTCAGTGCGGGACACGGCTGGTATTGGGAAGATGTTCTCCAGCGCTGGACCACACAACGAGGCAACAACTATGGCCTCGTCGAGGATCTCGCCAACGCAGAGGCGGTCAACTACTATCTCGCCCGCTATCTGTGGAACGCCGGTGCGAGTACCTGGCTCGTCCGCGACCGGGGCATGAACGAACATGAGATCATCGTCGACAACGACGATGGCCTGCCAGGCTATAGCACCACCGGAACTTGGGAGCCCAGCACCACCCCAGGCTATGCCGGCGGCATCTACCAGTGGACCAGCACCTACAGCACCCTGACCGCCACCGCCACCTGGACGCCCGACCTGCCTGAAGCAGGTCGGTACCCCGTCTGGGTGTGGTACCGTCACGGCGACAATCGCGCCTACGACACGCGCTACGAGATCCAACACGCCGGGGGCGTGACTCAGGTCAGCATCTCCCAGGAAGTCCACGGCATGACCTGGCGCTACCTGGGCGAGTACTATTTCCAGGCGGGCACCGCCGGGCACGTGACCCTGATCAACCAGTCGAACGACACCAGCCAAGTCGTCATCGCCGACGCCGTTCGTTTCGGCGGCGGAATGGGCAGCATCGAGGAATCGGATACTACCAGCAACCGGCCCCGTTGGGAGGAGGCCGCCAAGTATTGGGCCATGTACCAGGGAGCTCCCCAAGAAGTCTACACGGACGATGACGGCGACACAAACGACGTCATCGCCCGCCCCCGTTACGCCGAGTGGGAGGCAGCCAAAGGTTATCCCGGCGAGGGGGAAAGTGCCGTGTTCATCTCCTGGCACACCAACGCATTCAATGACACGCTGACCGGCACCGAGAGCTACATACACAACACCGAGCCCACCACCGGCAGTTTAGCGCTTCAGGATTGGGTTCACGCCGAACTGATCTCTGACCTGCGCGCCGCCTGGGATCCTGCTTGGGTGAACCGCGGACAGAAAAGCGCGGATTTTGGCGAACTGCGCGAGCTATCTACCATGCCCGGCGTCCTGTTAGAAATCGCGTTCCACGACAGCCTGAGCGATGCAGACGCCTTGCGAGAACCCGCCTTCCGCCAGCTTGTGGCCCGCGCCGTCTACCAGGGCATCGTCAAGTACCAGGCTCAGCGGCTGGGCGTGCCTGTCCATCTGCTCCCCGAGCCGCCACAACGCCTGGCTGCCCGCAACACTGCCCTCGGCGAGATCACCCTTACGTGGGCGTCGCCGCCCTGCTGCGATGGCGTGGTCGGCGATGCCGCTACGGCCTACAAAGTCTACCATAGCACCAATGGGCGTGGCTTCGACAACGGTGTGGTGACCAGCGACGCCAGCCTTACTGTAGATGGTCTGCCGGCGGGCTCGCTCCATTTCTTCCGAGTGACGGCCCTCAACGACGGGGGCGAATCGTTCCCCACACCCGTGGTCGCCGTGCGCACACCCATCACCGGGCAGATGGTCGAATTTCTCATCGTCGACGGCTTTGACCGGCTCGACCAGACGGCCATGATCCCCCAGTGGGAGAACAGCACCCTCGGCACCGTGCAGCGCATGTTCCTGGAGCGGATGAATAGCTTTGACTATGCCGTCGAGCATGGTCACGCCCTGAGCGCCTGCAATAGGGCCTTTGACAGTGCTGTCAACGAGGCGCTCGAAGCCGGTGATGTGGCCCTTGCTGGCTACCGGGCTGTGGACTGGTTTATCGGCGAGGACTCGGACGCCGATGCCTCCCTCAGCGATATCGAGCGGGACCTGCTGGGCGACTATCTCGACGGCGGCGGCAATCTGCTCATCTCCGGGGCAGAGATCGGTTACGACCTGGTCGAGTACAATCGCGACCCGGCCTTCTTCCGGGATTACCTGCGCGCCGAATACCGGGGCGACGATGCGGGGACCTATCAATTCACGGGGGTGCCCGGCGGCATCTTTGAAGGCCTGGCGGGCCGCTTTGACGACAGCACCTTCGGCACCTACGACGTAGGCTACCCCGATCGGGTGGCCCCGTTGGCTGGCTCTGTATCGGCGCTGATCTATGCCGGGGGCACAGGGGACGGGGCGGCAGTCAGTTACGATGGAGATTTCGGCGTGGTCTACGTTGGCTTCCCATTGGAGACTGTCACCGATCCCTCAGTCCGGGCTGACCTGGTCTGCGCCGCCGCCGAGTACCTGGTGCCACCTGTACAGCCCATCGAAGGCGTGGCGCGCATTATCAATCCCGGCTTCGAGCAAGGGCTCGTCCAGTCAGCCTGGCAGTCCACAGTTTCTGACAGCAACCCAGTCTATACTGCTTCGACCAACCTGCCCCCGTATGTGCAGCCATACAGCGGCGACTGGCTTGCCTGGATGGGTAGCCTGACTCCTGGCATCAGCGCGACCTCAACCTTGACCCAGGCCGTCGCCCTGCCCTCCGGCGATCCGGCAGCTACCCTGAGCCTGGCAACCTTTGTCCACCCTGGTGGCACCACACCGCAGGACGACAGACTATCAGTCCGCATCTACGATCTCACCGGCACGCTCCAGGTCGAGCTGTTAGCCTTGACCGGCCAATCCCCGGCCGATGCCTGGCAGGTTGCCCAGTTCGACCTGAGCGCATTCAGCGGGCAGACCGTCCAGGCTGTGATCAGCGCGACCTCGGCTGGCACCGCCTTCTTTGTGGATGATGTCAGCCTGCTTACCGCCGGAGCCTCCGGCCCGGACGAGTTCCGCGCGCTCTGGGTAGACGCTTACCGGCCCGGTATCAAGACCCGGAGGCAGATCGATGAACTGGTGGAGACCGCTCAGGCCGGCAACTTTAACGCGCTAGTCGTCCAGGTCCGCCGCCGCGGCGACACTTACTACCCTTCAGAGATCGATCCCTGGGCGCCTGATGCCGATCCCAGCTTTGACGCGCTGGCGTATCTCATCGAGCGCGCCCACGACGCAGGAATCGAGGTCCACGCCTGGGCTACTACTCTGGCTATCTGGGGTGGGGACGTGCCTCCCGCTGAGCCGAGCCACACCTTCAACGTTCATGGGTCCGGTGCCTCCGGGCGTGACTACTGGTTGATGACCAGCAGTACCGGCGACGAGCAGGCTGACAGTCTCTACTGGCTCGATCCCGGTCACCCGGACGTAGTGGCATACACGGTCGCAATCTATGCCGAGCTGGCGACCAGGTACGACCTTGACGGCCTGCACTTGGACCGGGTGCGGTACGCCTGGCAGGAATGGGGCTACAACCCGACATCTCTCGCCCGTTTTCAGGCGCAGACGGGAAGCACCGATCTGCCCGAGCCCACCGAGCCCCAGTGGCTCCAGTGGCGGCGCGACCAGGTGACCGCTCTGGTGCGCAAGATTTACTTGACCGTGACGGCTATCAAGCCGCAGTTGCAGGTAAGCGCAGCGCTCTCGGCCGCCGGCGGTGCTCCATTCACCGACACCGACTGGTATGACCGCACACCCTACACCCATCAACTCCAGGATTGGCGAGCGTGGCTTGACGAAGGCATCCTCGATCTTGGGTTGACCATGACCTACAAGAGCGAAGATCTGTACCCGTTGCAGTTCAACAACTGGATTGCCTGGCAGAAGGAGCACCAGTATGGGCGGGGCGTGGCCGTGGGCACAGGCCTGTACCTGAACACTGTACCGGACAGCATGTCCCAATGGCTCCGCGTGCGCCAGCCTTCCCCGTTAGGGTACCACGCCCTGGGCATTTCTGGCTACAGCTATGGCACGCCCAGCAACGACGGCACGCCACGCAGGACCTTCATCAATACCGCCGTGACCGAGGTCTTTACCCAGACCGCGCATACTCCGTTCCTCGCCTGGAAGGATGCGCCTGAGCTGGGCCACCTCATGGGCACCGTGATCGAGGTGTTTCCCTGTCCTGACACGAATCTCGACGGCTACCCCCTGACCCTGAACGGCCCCACGAGCCGTCAGCTGATCACCGACGGGAACGGGTGGTTCGGCGCGGTCGACCTTCCGCCAGGCACCTACCAGCTCTTGATCCAAGACCCTATTCGCAACGTGACCATTCAGGTACCGGTAGAGATCGCTGCCGGAGCCGTCAGTGAGCAGTCGATACTCCTGCCCGGCTGCGCGCCCTACAGGACCTACCTGCCGTTGATCCTGAAGCAGGCCGCGCCCTAA
>Ga0207796_1000127_pt1 | contig 33162 bp, 16 predicted proteins | sample Pon1CUnioCityCA_6_FD_187274 | JGI IMG/M metagenome (GOLD analysis project Ga0207796, IMG submission 187274) | Marine sediment microbial community from Union City, CA, USA - Pond 1C Sediment 1 (SPAdes) | ecosystem: Environmental > Aquatic > Marine > Intertidal zone > Salt pond sediment ... | reverse complement strand
ACCCCCCGCCGGCGCCGATCGTCTCGATGTCCAGGACGCGCGTGCGGAGCGGCAGGCCGTCGATCTCAGACTCGGCGCGGCGCAGCAGCGCTCCCGGGCAGAGGGCCACGTCTGTCGACGTCCCTCCTATGTCGAGCGAGATCACCTCCTCGTAGCCCGCCAGTTGGGCGAGGTGAAAGGCGCCGATGGCGCCGGCCGCCGGCCCACTCAGGGCGGTGTGGATCGCCCGCTCCTGGGCGCGCCCCACGCTCATCACGCCACCATCCGATTTCATGATGTGCAACGCGAAGTGCTCCGAGAGCCCCGCGAACCGCTCGGGCGACAGGTCCCTCTCCAGGCGCCGAAGGTAGCCGCTCACCACAGGCCGCGTGTAGGCCTCCAGCGCCGCGGTGCTAGCCCGCTCGTACTCCCGAAACTCCGGCAGCACATCGCTGGAGAGCACAATCCGCCGGCGCTCCAGGAGGCCTCGTTCCACGGCCCGGTCCCGTATCCATCGCTCGTGGGCCGGGTTGACGTAGCTGTAGAGGAGGCAGACGGCCAGCGACTCGACCTCCTGGCGTTTGATATTGTCCAGCACGGCGTCCAGTGCGTCAACGTCCAGCGGTCGGAGCACCTCGCCCTTGTGGTCCAGGCGCTCGGGCACACCGTAGCACCAGCGCCGGGGGATGAGGGGAGCGGGGAGTCGGGGTTGGAGCTCGTAGAGGTCGGGGCGGTTCTGCCGTCCGATGGCCAGGATGTCGCGGAAACCCTGGGTGGTGATCAGAGCCGTGCGAGGGCCCTTTCGCTCTAGGATGGCGTTGGTCGCCACCGTGGAGCCGTGGATGATGCGCCGGACGGCGCCCTGGCTCTGTGAGAGTAGCATCTGCAGGCCGGCCAACATTGCCTGTGCCGGGTCGTGCGGCGTGCTCAGGACCTTATGGATGTCCAGGCTACCGTCTTCACTGAGGACGAAGTCGGTGAACGTGCCGCCGATGTCGACGCCTACTAGCATGTGGGTACCTCCCGTCGATGACTGACGGAGGCGATTGTAGCACAGGGCCCGCTGCGAGCAACTGGGGCTCGGTCTTGATTGGTGGCAGGCGCCCTCAGTGCCACACCCGAGCTCGTAGCGGGTCTGTGACCCGCCTCCGACGCGGCACGATCTGATGCGGCTCCCGCGACGTCAGGTTCGGAGACCGCTTCCAATAGGGGGAAGCGTCCGTCAAGCAGCAGGCCTGACCTGGGCCCGGCTGAAGTCCTTCTAGCTGTTCCGTAGAAACCGGAGTTGGAGACCGCCTTGAGCTTGGGCGAACAGGGCTAAGGTAAGGGCAGGGTGAGGCGCATCGTCGGGCAGCAAACCCGACCTAGGTCGCGGCGTGGCCGCCGTTCGTCGTTGAACTGGTTGCTTTCTTAGTTCCCCGTCCTGCCCGCTGATCGCTCGGGCACTGCTTCCGATTGCGCATTCCTCTCGTTGACGGAGAGCAGCAGAACCAGGCCGACCACCAAGAAGGCTATCACCGGCAGGATGGCCACGCGCTGTCCCAGCTGCTCCGCCAGCGCAGCACCTCGCTCGTGCGCCCTGAACCAGAGGAAGGAGGCCGACTCGCCGCGGGCCTGAAACCAAATGGCGGCCTCCGCCGCCACGATGCCGTAGATCGTGGGGCCGATGAAGGAGGAGGTGCGCCCGGCCACGGCGAAGAAGCCGTAGAACTCGGCGCTCCGACCCGGTGGGCTAAGCACGGCGATCATCCCTCGGCTGACCGACTGGACGGCCGAGAGGGCGCACCCAGCCACGCCGCCGACGATGAAGAACCCCAGTACCGATTCGTTGAGGAAGAGCCCGATCACGGCGGCAAGCATCAGAAGGATGAAGAGAACCAGGGTCCTCTTGTTGCCGATCCGCTCGGTCAGGATGCCGGAGACGTAGGCGCCGACGACGCTGGTCAGCTGGATGACGATCATGAAGACGAGGAGCATCTGCTGTTCCAACCCGAACATCACGGCGCCGAAGATGGCGGCGAAGTTGATGGTCATCAAGATGCCGTCGTTGTAGATGAGAAAGGCGACCATGAACTTGAGAAACTCATGGTGGTGTCTCACGGTCGAGAACGTGTTCTTCAAGCGTTTCAGAGCCACGCTGACATAGGATTCCTGCGGTGGCATCGGCTGGTGCTGGGCCCGTTCTCGCAGCCAGAGGAAGAGGGGCGTGGCGAAGAAGGCGAAGTAGAGGGAGGTGATGACGAGGGAGAGGCGGACGATCCAGCTGCCGTCCACGGCCGTGATCAACACCAGCACCAGCAGAAGACAGACGGTGCCTCCGACCAGGCCGATGGCCCAGCCGTTGCCCGAGACCCGGCCTGTCTCCTCCCGCTCCGCGACCTCTGGCAGGAGGGCGTTGTAGAAGACCTGCCCGCCACGGTACCCGATCTCGGCGAGGATGAAGAGGAGCATGCCGGGCAGGACATCCCCCTGGCGGACGAAGAAGAGGGTGGCCGTGGCGAGGCAGGCCAGCACCGTGAAGTAGAGGAGGAACCGTTTCTTGCGGCCCGCGAAGTCGGCGATGACGCCGAGCACCGGGGAGATGACAGCGACGACGAGCATGGCGATGCCCACCGAGATACCCCACAGCCGGGAGCCCTCCGCCCCGCCCACCACGTGCTCTTTGAAGTAGGCGGCGTAGACCGCCAGAAGCACCACAGCAGCGTAGGCCGAGTTCCCGATGTCATAGGCATACCAGGCCAGACGAGAGCGGGTGGACTGCAGGTGTATCTGGGGAAAGACGGCTCTGAGAATGGTCTCCATAGGACTGTGATCTCCTCCAAGAACGGACGCGCGACTCGGCTCTCGGCCGAGGTCTTTGATCGAGCTTGGGACAAACCGGAACCACCTCCATCGTGACGGTATTTGGCGGCTTCCGGTCTACGTGTGAATCCTCATCTCTCCCCGCGGGAGAAACTGGATGAGGGATCAGTGGACCCGTTTTCCGATCCGCACGTAGACTATAACCCCAAGCCTTCCGTATCGTCACGCTCCATCTGTGGTTTGTGGATGGTTTCCGTCGCGTCCTTGGTCATCCGCTGCGCTCCGGGCGCGCGGACAGGGGTGGGGCGGTGGGCCTGATCACCAGCGGCAGGTAGGCACGGAAGGACTCCACCGTCAGTGCAAAGGTGTCGGAGGCGGTGTCGCTGCCGTCGTTGACGATGATGGTGATGGTGACCTCCCCGGTGCGTCCCGGTGCTGGGGTGATCGTGGCGGTACGGTTCGCCCCCGAACCGCCAAAGACGATGTTCTGCGTGGGGACCAGCGTCGTATCGGACGACTGGGCCGAGAGAGCCAGGGCGTCGGCGGGCGTCTCCACGTCGCCCACGGTGAAGGCTATTGGCCCCACAGGCGTACCTGGGCCGGTGATCTGGTCGGGGATGTCGGAGATGGTCGGGTGGTCGTTGACGGCGCTGACGGTGATGGTCACCGTGGCGACGTTTGAGCTCGCGGTGCCGTCGTGGGCGTGGTAGGTGAAGGTGACTGCGCCGTTGGCGTCCGGTTGAGGCGTGTAGGCGAAGGCGCCATCCGCGCTCAGGATCACCGTCCCGCTGGCCGGCTCGGTATCCAACACCGCTGTGAGCGGTTCCCCTTCTGGGTCCTTATCGTTCGCTAGCACGCCGGGCGCGTCCACAGTCAGAGGCGTGTCCTCGGGAGTGGCGTAGGCGTCATCGACGGCCACCGGCGGGTCGTTGACGGCGGTGACGGTGATGACCACCGTGGCGATGTTGGAGCTAGCGGTGCCGTCCTCGGCGTGATAGGTGAAGGTGACGACGCCCGTGGTGCTTGGCGCCGGCGCATAGACGAAGAAGCCATCCGCTTTCAGGATCAGCGTGCCGGTGATCGGATCGCTGTCCTTGACAGCTGTGAGGACGTCGTCGTCTGAATCGCTGTCGTTGGCGAGCACACCGGGCGCGTCCACCGTCAGCGGTGTGTCCTCGGGGGCGGTGTAGGCGTCGCCGACGGCCACTGGCGGGTCGTTGACCGCAGTGACAGTGATGGTCACCGTGGCGATGTTCGAGTTCGTCGTGCCGTCGTGGGCGTGGTACGTGAAGCTGACGACGCCGCTGGCGTCCCTCACCGGGGTGTAGATGAAGGCCCCGTCCGCGTCCAGGGTCAGCGCACCGGTGAAGGGGCTGCTGTCAAGCACGGCCGTCAGAGGGTCACCGTCGGGGTCGCTGTCGTTTTCGAGTACGCCGGGCGCGGCCACGGTAAGCGGGGTATCCTCGTTCGTGGTATAGCTATCGTCCAGCGCCACCGGGGGGTCGTTCGCGAACTCATAGGCGCCCATATCCACGATGGGGGGCATGCCGTTGCCGGTGTCGGGGATCTCGGGAGTGTCCACGAAGCGGGGATGGCCCGCCAGGTCGGTGGTGACGTCCGCGGGGACGGCTTCATTATCGCCGGCATCGATGGCCGGCGACCCAGACCCCAGACGGAGGTCGTCGTCGGCGCTGCCGGTCACATCATCGGCGCCGTCCGCATCCACGAAAAGAGGATCGGCGTCTACGTTGCCACCGCCGTCGGCACCCAGGCCGCTATCCCAGTCGTCGCTGCCGCCCGATTCCTCGACGTCGCTGTAGCTGACGGTTGGCGTACTGTCCTGATTGTCGATCTGGTCTCCGCCTTCGTCAGCGACGTTGCCCCACAGGATACAGCTGGTCAGCGTTCCCGCAGAATGGCTAGTGTTGGATATCGCGCCGCCTGACATGTCGGCGCTGTTCCCGCTGAACGTGACGTTAGTCAGCGCTGGGCTGCTGTCTTGGTTATACATGGCCCCGCCGGATCCCCCAGCTGTATTGCCGCTGAAGGCGACCTGCGTCAGTGTGGGGTTACTCGAGTAATTGATGATCCCCCCGCCCAGTTGGGCAGCGGCGTTGCCGGTGAACGCGACGTGGCTCAAGGTGGGGCTACTCTCGAAGTTGTCGATCCCGCCGCCGCTGTAGCCGGCCATGTTGCCCGTAAAGGTGACCTGCGTCAGCGTGGGGTGGCTTCGGAAGTTGCGGATCCCCGCACCAATGTGAGCTAAGTTACCCTTGAAGGTGACCTCGGTGAGCGTGGGACTGCCCAACCTGTTGCGCATGCCGCCACCGCTCGCGGCGGTATTGCCTTTGAAGATTACGCGCGTCAGCGATGGGCTTGCTTCGTCGCTGTACATGCCGCCGCCATAACCGTCGCCGCCGGCGCCATCGGCGTTGCCACCCTTGACGGTGCAACCGTCAAGGATGGTAGAGTCACCGACCTGTTTGGCGGTGACGACATGGTACGAGTTGTCGCTGCTGTCGCCCGGTATGCCAATGTCCCCGCTCAGGATCGTGGGGTAGGCCTCCCAGTCACGGGCCATGAACGTGCCATCTCCCCCTCCCGTAGGGAAGCCACCGTACACGCCCACCCCGTCCACCAGCGCGAAGCTGACACCACGATTTCCTGTTGCGGATGGTGTGTAGGTACCCTCGGCGACCCAGATATCGACGCCGTCGAGGGCCAGGGCCAGGGCGGCCTGCAGGTCGGTCTTGGCGTCCTCCCAGATCCGCCCGCTGTTGGCGCCGGTGGCCGATTGATCCACGAAGATGGGGTTAGGTGGCCCGCCGGCCCGGGACGGGTGCCAAGACCCCCCACCGACTGTCACGACCACCAGCGACAACGTCACCAGGCTTGTGAGGATTCTCTCTCGTCTCATGGTGTACCTCCCGAACGCGGCGAGTTCTGCTGCTTCTCGTCTCTGCTGAGGTCGCAGCTGCGAACCAGGCGCTACGCTTGTGCCCCGCTGGACAGCGTCTGCGACGGAACTTGTGACCACCTGTTGCCTTGCTTTGCCGTCGGCGATAGTTTCGGCGCATTGGCCCGCCAGGGCGAAAGACAGAAACGCGCCTTCGTCCTATGCCATACTGTTTCCTCTTGCCAAGTACGGCCTCTTGTTCTTCTAGTCAGGATCACGGGAGGCGTCGGATTCCTCAGTTCCCCACGATCAACGGCAAGTAGATCCGGAACGGCCCGACGGTTACGGTGAAGGTGTCGGAAGCAGAGTCGGTGCCGTCGTCGACGATGACGGTGATGACGGCCTCCCCCGTGTGTCCGGGCGCTGGGGTGATGGTGACGGTACGGTTCGCCCCCGAACCGCCAAAGGCGATGTTCTCCGCAGGGGCAAGCGTCGCATTGGACGACCGGGCCGAGAGCGTCAGCGCCTCGGCGGGCGTCTCCACGTCGCTCACGGTGAAGGACAGCGGCCCCACGGGCGTACCCGGGCTGGTGGCTTGGTCGGGGATGTCCGAGATCGTCGGCGGGACGTTGCCCGCGGTGACGGTGATGGTCACCGTGGCGATGTTCGAGCTCGCTGTCGCGTCTTCCGCGTGGTAAGTGAAGGTGAAGACTCCGGTGGTGTCTGGCGCTGGGGTGTAGAGGAAAGACCCGTGTGCCTTCAGAATGAGCGAACCGCTGACCGGGTCGCTGTCCTTGGCCGCTGTGAGCGGATCACCGTCGGGATCGCTGTCGTTAGCCAGTACGCCGGGAGGATCGACGCTGAGCGGCGTGTTCTCCCCTGTCGTATATCCGTCGTCGACGGCCACCGGTGGCTTGTTGCCCTTCGTCACGGAAATGGTCACTGTGGCCAGGTTGGAGGTTGAGTAGCCGTCGCGGGCGTGGTAGGCGAAGGTCACGACACCGGTGCTGCCGGGCGAAGGCGTGTAGACGAACGACCCATCCAGGTCCAGCGTCACCGTGCCACTCGACGGATCGCTGTCCTTGAGAGCGATGAGCAGATGGCCGTCTGGGTCGCTGTCGTTGGCGAGCACGCCGGGAGCCTCCACTCTGAGGGGCGCGTCGTCGGTTGTGGTGTAGGCGTCGTCCATCGCCGTCGGCGGCGTGTTGGCGTACTCATAGGCTCCCATGTCGATCGGTACGCCGCCCGTGCCCGTGTTGGGGATGGCAGGGACGTCAACGAGGCGGAGACTACCCATGACATCGGTGGTGATGCTGCCCGGGAAGGCTTCGCTATCCCCCGCGTCGATGGCCGGGGAGCTGATCTGCAGCCGCAGGTCGCCGAGGTCGTCATCCGCTGTGCCCCAGGTAGCGTCGCCCCCCGGATCGGGATCGCGCACGAAGGCCGGATCGCTGTCGAGCACGTGGGTGCACGCGGCACCGGCCGGACACCCGCCTTCGAGTAGGCTATGATCGGCGGCGACGGTGCAGCCTGCCTCGCTCGAGACGGGAGGCCCGGCGTCGGTCGTGTTCGCCCATAGGATGGTGTTCGTCAGCGCCACGCTGGTGTCGGAGACGTTAGTCATGGCGCCGCCGGCGCCCGCGTGATTTCCTGCGAGGGTGGCGTTGAGGATGGTGAGGGAGCTCTCGTTGTTCCACATTGCCCCGCCCCCGTCGTCAGCGAGGTTGCCCACAAACAGCGCATTGATCAGCGTCAGCTCGCTGCCAACGTTGTCCAAGCCTCCCCCCTCGTGACTCGCTTGGTTACCGATGAACGCCACATTGGCCATGAGTGGGCTGCTCTGAGATAGCTCGGCTCCGCCGCCTTTCCAAGCATAGTTGTCCTGGAACGTCAGGTTGGTGAGGACTGGCCTGCTGTGGAAGAGACAGAGACCACCGCCATAGTGGGGGTTGTCCAGCGTGCAACGCGAGATGACGGGGAAGATCGAAGGAACAGGGCCAGCGTTGCCACCGCTGACGACAAATCCATCCACTCTCACTGTCTGATCGACGTGACGTCCGACCATGACATGGTAGCTGTTGTCGTCCCGGTGGTCGGACAGGCCGATCTCCCCGCTCAGCGTGGTGGTATAGGCCCTCCAGTCCCGCACCTCGAAGGTGCCATCCTCTCCGCCTGTGGGGAAACCCCCATAGAGAGACACGCCCTTCACAAGATCGAAGGCATCAGACCGTCGAGCGCCCGGCACGTATGTGCCCTGGGCGACCCAAACGTCTGCAGGTCCGCTCGAGCCCCAGCCGAGAGCGTCCTGCACGTCGGTGAAGGCGTCCGTCCAGCTGAGGCCCGAGCACGCGCCGCCCGCGGCCTGATCGACGTGGATGACGTCCGGCGGGCTCTCGTACGCGCCGATGTCGACCACGGGCATGCTGTCAGGGCCAACACCGGTGTCAGCTACCGAGGCCACGTCCACCAGGCGTGGATTTCCGACCAGGTCCCATCTGTTCCATCCCGCGGCGTAGCTGTCACCAGCGTCGATGGCCGGCGACACCTTCCAGAGGCGGAGATCACCGGGTTCGTCATCTGGCGTGCCCCAGATCCTATCGTTCCCGGCGCTGGGATCAACGTAGAAGAGAGGGTCATCCTTGACGGTGTCGCTGCAGGTGGCACCCGCCGGGCACCCATACTCGATCAAGTTGTGGCTGGAGGTCAGATCACTGGTGTCGTCGAGATGCACCTGGTCCCCGGTGCCGGCAGCGGCATTGGCCCAAAGGATGGTGTTGGCAAAGGTGGCCGGTGTGTTGAGGACGAGGTAGGCGGCACCACCGTCGCCGCCTGCGGAGTTCCCGCTAAGCGTGACGTTCGTAAGGGTCAGGTCGCTCTCGCCTGCAGCCACAGCTCCCCCGTGACCCTCGGCGCTATTGACGGAGAAGAGGCAGTCGCTGACGGTCACGTCACCCATGAGCCCAACCAGCAGCCCGCCGCCGTCGTGGTCGGATCTGTTGAGGACGAAGCGGATGCCACTGAGGTACGCGGAGATGTCGCTGAGATGCATGCCACCTCCTCCGTCCGCCTGGTTTTCCCGGAATTCTGTATCGCGGACCGTCAGCCGCCCGCCCTCGGCATAGAGACCACCTCCCCCTTTGGCGGCTGTGTTCGGACCGAAGATCCCGTCCTCGATCACGAACTGGCTGCCATCCAGCAGCAGCAGGCCCCCACCTCCACCATCAGTGGAGTTGCCCGAGAAGACAACGTCCGTCAACCTTGCTTGGCTTTCCTTGAAATAGGCACCGCCCCCACCACCCTCAGCGTGATTACCTGTGACAGAGACGTGGCTCAGCTCTGGATAGCCGTGGGGCGCGTAGACGCCCCCTCCTAAGTCCTCACCGAGCCCGCTTCCGTCGGCGTATCCTCTCGAAATCCGCACACCGTGCAAGGTCGCATAGTTGACGTCGCTCGCCGTGACCACGTGATACACGTTGTCGGTGGCGACCCCGGCAGCCCCAACGTCGCCCGACAGCCGCGTCCATTGCCTCTCCCAATCACGGGCGGCGAAGGTGCCGTCACCGCCACCCGGGGGAAAACCGCCGTAGACGGTGAAGGCATCGAGCAGCTGGAACGTGCTAGTCCTCAAGTTGCCGGGCAGATACCTGCCCTTGGCGACCCAGATCTCAGCCACGCCGCTTCGACCCCACAGAAAGGCGTCCTGCAGGTCGTTGAAGGCATTGGCCCAGGTGGTGCCGTCGTTGGTGCCGCTGGCCGCCTCGTCGACGTAGATGGGCATAGGTGGGGCTTCGTAGGCGCCCCGATCGATGGTGGATCCACCACCTCCCATACTGGTCACGGCATCGTCTGGACCATCGACCAGCCGGGGATTGCCCATCAGATCCGTGAATACGCCGGGCTTAAGATAGGCGTTGCTGCCAGAGTCGATGGCGGGGGAGTTGGCCTCAACGCGCAGGTCGCCGTAGACATCGTCTTCGTCACCCCAACTTGCCGGCGGTGGGCCGGCTTGGACTGTTACGCCGGGACTTGGCATGCGGATGAACAGGGGCTCATCGGCGTTGGTGTGCTCGCACGTGACGTCTGCAGGACAGCCGCCCTGGACGATGGAGGCGTACACCGATGTCGTTCCGCCAGCGGAGGCGTTGACGATAATCTGATGGGGCGAGTTATCCCAAACGATGCTGTTCATCACGGCGGCGCCTGACGTGCCGTCGGTGTACAGAGCACTGGCACCGCCCTTGGCCTCGTTGGTGACCACAGTGACGTTGCGCAGAACGAGGGAACTCGCGTCCCCGTTGTACACAGCCGCGGCTGCGGGAGCCGTATTGCCGACGAACAGGGCGTTGCTTATGTCTGGACGGCTCTCGTGGTAGTTCTCGACCGCACCGCCCCATGCGTCAGCCCGGTTGCCGTAGAAGGCCACGTTCTCCATCGTCGGACTGCTGCTCCAATTCGCGATTGCGCCCCCGTACTTGGAAGCGTAGTTGCGGAGGAAGACCGCGTTGCGGATGGTGGGACTGCCGGCGGTGTTGATCATCCCGCCACCGGCCTCCTCATGCTCCCCCGAGGCATGCCCCTCGGTGACCCGAAAGCCGTCCAAGACAGCCGTCGAATCGGTTCCCGAGCCGGTAACGACGTGCCAGCAGTTGTCTGTCTCCTGGTCGGGATTCCCAATCTCGCCGCTGAGGATGGTGGTGTATCGCCAGGGGTCGCGGTTATCCATCGTACCGCCACCCCGGGGAAAGCCGCCGTAGAGCTCCACGCCGTTCTTCAGCTGGAATGTGCTGGTGCGGTCGATGCCCGGAACGTAGGTGCCCTCCGCGACCCAGATCTGGGATCCGCTCACTGCCGCTTCCAGGGCGACCTGAAGGCTGATGCAGGCATCGGCCCAGCTGGTGCCGTTGCCCGCCCCGGTGGCGCGCCCATCGACGTAGATGATGATGGGGCCGCCTCCTCCTGCCGCGGGTGCGCCCCCGGCAAGGCTGGTGGAGCCCGGGATGATGCACGCAACGACGAAGAGGCCGACAAACATATTGAGTACGTTAACCATTAAGGAGCTCCCTGTTACGTTGTCTATACGCATCGTGATCTTCCCTCCTGGACCTTGGCTTCGCCCCGTCGCTTACGCCTAGGCTTGGCGGGTGTTGCGGCCGAGCCATGAGCCGTTCGATCAGCGGCGATAGGTCGGTCAAGCCGGCCACCGGATAGCTCGCGCCGGTGAGGACGTCAATCAGGCGGGCACGAAAGCCGCCGTCCGTGTCGGTCCAACAGCGCAGGACAAAGCTCGTGTGGGGAGGAGTGCTGGACGCCTTTGTGGTGCTGTCACGGGTTGAATTCTCCAACAGGGCCCCCTTCGTGCCTAATCTTGTCGCCAGTATAGCAGACGGGTCTCGTGGCAGTCTCGTGGCAACGGCCTCAGGGCTTGGGAGGAGGGGACAACAGGTCAGTGGGGAAGTCGGCAGGTGGGCGGCGTGGAGGTGCGGAGGGTGCTGCGAAGGAACTGGACGGTCTGTCCGTCCGGTGCGTCTCTGCGGTGGGAGCGACGCCTTAGGGGCAGCTCAGGAGATGCGGTCGGCTTCCCGGAGTGCAGCCAGATCGCGCTTGATGGTACGGGGACTGACGTCCAAGGCGTTGGCGAGGTGTTGAATCGTGGGACGAGCGCCTTGGGATTCGGCTTCCCGCAGCATACGGGCCAGCCGGGAGCGGCGTAGGGCGATGGCCCCCTTCGAGCGCTTGAGTGCCAGGTCGGCCGGCCCGGCGTCGAGTGTCCACGTCACGGATACGAGGTCCACGTCCTCCCCGCCGAGCGAGGCTCTGCCTCTGTGCGGCAGCCAGCGGACCACGGTCCCGGCGTCAGGATCGGGCGCGATCCCGCGCGCGTAGATCTCTTTCATCAGTCGGCGCACCATCGGACCACGCGCGAAGAAGGCCCGGCGGGCAGCTTCGTCTTCCAGTTGCTCTGCATACCGCAGCAGGTTCTCGTAGGCCCGGACCAGATAGTTCTTCGCCTGCTCCTCCATCCCGTGGGCGTCCAATACCACAGCGTGGGCGTAGTAGATCTCGGATACGACGTCGCTGTCCAGGGCGCCATGCGCCAGTATCAGCACTGCACGCCGGGTGCAATCCAAAGCCTCAGCCAGGTTTCCCAGTCCCAGATGGGCCAATCCCTGGTGGGCCAGAGGGTCGGCCAGGTAGCCAGCCTCGCCCAATTGGTCGTGCTTGGCGTATGCTTCACCAAGTGGCTCCAGAGCGGCCGCATACTGTTCGTCGAGCAACAGGAGAAACCCCAGCGTAGCCAGCGCGGAGGCCTCCCAACCGGTCTCCTTGTACGCCCGAAAGGTGGCGACAGCCTCCTCGGCCAGCCGGATCGCCTCGTCCAGCAATGCTTCGTTCCTGTAGGGCAGGCCCGCTGCCAGGTGGTAGTTGCACTTCGCTACGCCGAACGAATCCCCCAGAGCTTCGTAGATCTGCCGTGCTCGTTCGATAGCGCGCAGGGCCTCCTGGTGACGTCCCAGAAGATCGTTGATGCTGCAAAGCGTCTGCAGCGCTTTGGCTTCGGGCCGTCGCAGCCCCAGATCGCGCCAGATGCTCAGCGCTTCCTGCACCTCCGCAAGCGCGTCGACGAAGATGCCCAGATTGTAGCGGGCCTGGGCGATGTCAAGCAGCGCCTCGGCTAGGTAGCGGCGCAGGCCCTGTTCCTGGGCGAGGCACCGGGCGTGGTGGAAGATGGGGATAGCGTCCTGGTAGCGTCCCTGGCGAAACACCGTTGCCCCTTCTACCAGCAGCGCTCGGACGATGCCAGCGGGAGAATCGAGCGATCTTGCCATGTTGAGGGCCTGCTCCGCGGAGGTCATGGCTTGTGCCGTCTGGCCTAGCCGCCTCTGCGCGCGGGAGAGGGTCAGCAGAGCCTCCAGCGAGCTGTCTCGGTCGTCCTGCTCGTGAGCGATCAGGAGCGCCTGGCTCGCGGTGTCGAGCGCAGTGGCGCAGTCACGGTGGGTCAGGGCCACCGCGGCCTGCCGCGCCATCACGCCGGCGTTGTTGTGGCCGCACGCTTGCAGGATGCGCTGCGCCCGTTGATACTCCTCGCAGAGCAGTGCCAAGTCTGCCTCGAGCACATCGACGCTCACCTCCTCGGCGGCCGGGCTGACCTTCAGAGCGTCCAGGCACCGCTCGGCGACAGCGCGGTCACCGCGATCCAGGGCCGAGCGGGCTTGGCGCAGCAGGGCCTCGGGCGAAGCATCGTCGGATAGATCGAGGGGCGCCCGCGGAGACGGGGTGGATGTCCGTATGGAGTCCGCCAAGGCCTGCGTGGTCGGCGTCGGCTCAATGCCGAGTTCGTCGCCCGCCGAAGCGACGAAGCGCTCATAGGCTGCCAGGGCAGCCCCGCGCTGCCCCAGGGCTACGCGGCTTCGCATCAGAAGGCGGAGAGCACGCTCGTCCAAGGGCTCCTCGCGCATCAACCGTTGGGCGAAAGGAAGGGTCTGCTGGTATCGGTGGAGCTCGAACAGCCTCTCGCTGGCGAGGTAGAGCGAACGCACGTATTCGAGGCGGAGAGCCTCGCGTTCGATCAATAGCCAGTCGCCAAAGCAGCTGGGCAGCAGATGGTCGCCGTAGAGAGCCAGCGCCGCCTGCCAGTCGGCTAGAGTCGACCCCGCGGCCCTCTGTCTGAAGGCCTCCACATCGAGCCAGCGCTTTTCGCTAGGGATCTCGATCCACACCGCAGTCGCCTGAAGGGGCAGGCCGGGCAGCGCGTCACGCAACACCCAGAGGCGATCGCTGAGGCGACGGCGCCCCGTCCGTCCTGGTGCGTCGGGGAAGAGCAGGTGGACCAAGCGCTCGCGCCGTTGCGGCCCCGGATGCAGCAGCAGCGCGGCGAGGAGGGAATAGGCGCGCGGCGGGGGCAGGCGCAGCAGGTGGCCCGCGTGGACCAGCCGGAGCTCGCCTAGCAGCCTGAAGTGCCAGGCAACAGGCGTCGGCTGCTGATTGAGAGTCTCAGTCATCGTCCCTTTCTTCAAGGCCCAGCCGGTCCGAGAGACGGCCTGTCGGGCAGCGGCCCTGAGCTACATGGTCTCTGGGCAAGCCGGACCGACAGGCCACTTATGGTATCCCGCGAACCCGACTATACATTGAGACGGTCGTCTGCGCAATCCTGCGCCGAGTGCCGCGAGGGATAGGCTATCTCGTTAGGGTGAGAGCGAAAGATGCTCCCATTCGCTGCCGTTGGGCCCCAGCTTCCAGACACCGCCGTCCGCGGCTCGGATGTAGAGGTTCGAGTAGCGGTAGTGGGAGCTGCGCTGCACGGCGGTCTGGTAGCCACGCTCCTCGTCGATGGCCCAACCTAGACGCTGGCGTACTGTCCCATCCTCCCGCCACAGCAGCCCAAAACCGCGCACCGGCTGTTGCCTATCGGGCGGTGGCTCGATCTCTGGGTCCATCGTGGGCTTGCTCTCGTCCCATTCGTCCTGGTAGACGCTCCACCGTGGATGCTGCCCGTCGTCGAAGAGGACGTAGATGCGATCCTCCGAACGGAGCCATAGCATGATTCCCCGCTCGAAACGCTGTTGCGCGCCGTCGGTGATGGTGGCCGGGCTGGCGGGACAGATGTCCGGCGCGGGGCTGAAGAACCATACGTCGGGGCAGCGCAGCTCCACCTCTAGAGTGTCATAGGCTACCACACCTTCCTCGTCGTGTAGGTACAGGACGAAGTAATCGGCGTTTCGGCGGTGGGGTGCGATGGTGTACTGGAGTGACCCGCGTGGCCCGACCGCCCAGAAGGGCTCGCTGAGCTGCCCGGTGGGAAGCATATGGTAGATGATGGCGTCGGCCTCTCCGCTCCAATGCCAGGTCAGGGTGATGGTGTCGCCGGGATCGACCGGATCGGCGTTGGCGCCGAAGCTGTGGATGGTGGGGGCGGGGACGGTAGGCACCGGCGTTGGCGTCGGCGGCGAGGCGGTTGGCCTTGCTGTGGGGGTGGGGCTGGACGATACCGTCACCGTGGGGCTGGGAGGTACCGGTGTCGCAGTCGCTGGCGGAGGCGTGGCTGTGTAGGTGACCGTGGGCGCTGGCGACGGCTCTGTCGCCGGGCGTGCGGTCGGGGTCCCGGTCGCCGGGGGCGTCGGGCTGGCAGCCGGCGTCGGCGTTGAAGGGAGAGGCGTGGGTGCGGGGCGCAGCGGGAGCGCACAGCCGGTCAACGCAAGCAGCGCAGCCGTCGCGATCAGGCCTATTCTCATGGTTCCTACAGGTCGGACCGCGCGTCTATAGTCCATCTCTGGAGCTCCATCGTATCGCGTGCATGGCAGCTGATAAGCGAGGAAGAGGACCAGGCAAGGACGGGAGAACGATCTGTATGTTCGGAGATGGTGGCGCTAGGTTCGAGACGGATGGTTCGGGACCCGCCGTGGCGGCTAGAATAGGCCGATCAGCACCTCTCATCAGGAAGGCTGCAGTTCGGGAATGCTCAGGATTCGCCCTTGGATCGATTCAACAACTGAATCACGAATGAACCGGCTGGCATTTGAGATCTCAATGCCGATGAGTTCACCCTTGGCGTTCAGCTCAACGGTGACGTTTGGAGTGAGCTCCACGCTAGCCGCCTCGGAGTCGTCTGAACCGGCTATGTTGATGTGTAACACATCGTCGTCTTCGAAATACCGCATCTGTGTTTCACTCATTGGCGAACCTTCCCGTCTTGAGCCGGACGCTGATCTGCTGGCGGCTTGTCGCATGAATCGGTACAGGCGTGATCGTTCTTGAGGACTGCAGGGGCCCAGGCCGACGAGGACTTCCCGCACGATCACCCTTCGTGCCGTGCTGCCGTCTTCTCCAGGGCCTGGCTCAGGTCAGCGATCAGGTCGTCCACGTCTTCGATGCCCACCGAGTAGCGGATCAACGACTCCGGGATGCCCATCGCTGCGCGCTGCTCCGGGGTCACCTCGACGTGGCTCGTGGTGCGGGGCGGGCCGGCCACGGTCTCGACCGGACCCAAGTTGGCGGCGATATGGGCGTACTGCAACAGGGGCAGGAACGTGCGTACGGCGTCGAAGCCGCCCTTCAGGAAGAAGCTCAACACTCCGCCGTACCCGCGCATCTGTCGCTTGGCGACCTCGTGGTTGGCGTGGCTCTCCAGGCCTGGATAGTAGACGTCCTGCACAAAGGGATGCGCCTTCAGGAAGCGGGCGATGGTCAGCGCGTTCTGGTTCTGGCGCTCCACCCGCAACGCCAACGTTTTCACGCCGCGGATCATAAAGTAGGCCGCCATCGGATGCAGGGATGCGCCGTTGATCTCCCGGTAGCGGAAGATCTCCTCAATCAGGGCCCCGTCGCCACAGACCACCCCGCCCAGGGCGTCGGCGTGGCCGCCCAAGAACTTGGTAGCGCTGTGGATGACCAGGTCGGCCCCCAGTGCCAGAGGGTTGGTATTGATGGGGGTGGCGAAGGTGTTGTCGACCACCACGGTCGCGTCCACGGCGCGCCCGGCCGCCGCCAGACGTTTCAAGTCGATGATCTTCAGGGTGGGGTTGGTCGGCGTCTCCAGGTAGAGCAGGCGGCACCCCTTCTCGACCTCCGACTCGATCTCCTCGTGATCCGTCGTATTGCACAGCGCCACGTCCACGTCCCAGCGGGGCAAGAAGTGACTGAAGATCTCGTTCGTGCCTCCGTAGGTATCCTTGACCGAGACCACCCTGTCTCCAGGCCTCAGCAGGGCGTAGAGCGTGTTGCTGATGGCGGCCATGCCGGTGGAGAAGCTGGTGGCGGCCTCGCCGCCCTCCAGTTGGCGGAGCTTCTCCTCAAAGACGGCCACGGTGGGGTTGGTGTTGCGGCTGTAGATGTGACCGGCTGCCTCGCCGATGGCTACGTCGTACCAATGATCCAGGTCCTGGTATCCATAGGAGACGCTGTGCACCACGGGAACTTGTGTGGCGCGCTTCCACGTCCCTGTGTTGTCCTCTCCCGCCCAGACCGTCAGGGTCGTTCGATGTGGCTTGAGATGATCTCCGTGCTGAGGTGTCATAGATTCTCTTTCCCTCGCGGCTCCATATCTTCGCTATCACGGTGTCGTCACGTTTCGGCTGGACCCGGCACGTGCCAGATCCGCAGTTCTTCTTGCTCTCACTGGTCGCACCCGGCGAACCGCGCATTCGCCGGCCACCGGAGGCAGCAAAGCCCTTCATACGGTGGAACGCCTGAGACCGTCACACGCCTCTGCTGGTCCTCGCGAGGAGGACCATGCTAGCATCAAGCTTCAGGGTCCGCAAGGGTCTCCAAGAACCGCAGGGCCGAGGCGGCGAGAAGCGCGCTGCCCACGGGAAGCGCGGACTCGTCGATGTCGAAGTGGGGCGTATGATAGGGCCTCGCCTCGCCCTCCCGCTGCACCCCTAGCTTCACATAAGCCCCTGGGATCTGGCTGCTCATAAAGCCGAAGTCCTCTCCAGCTAGGCTTCGTTCGGCTTCTCGCACGGACTCCTCCCCCACGATCTCGGCTGCGCAAGAGCGGACCAGGGCGATGAGTTCGGGATCATTGTACGTGGGGGGATACGTCCCTCGCACCGTCAGCTGGTAGTGACCTCCGAGCACCCGTGCGGTCTCCAATGCTCTCTCCAGTGCCCGCCGCAGGGCGCGTCGCGTCTCTAGATCGTAGTACCTGATGTTGCCATGGAGAGACGCCTTCTCGGGGATGACGCCCGAGCTGCTCTCAGCGTGGACCGTTTCACAGGACAGGACCGCTGGCCGCAGGGGGTCGGTATGCAGGTTCGGGATCGCCTGGATGGTGTTGATCACCCCAGCCAAGAGCACCACCGGGTTCACTCCATGGTGGGGCGCTGCGCTGTGGGAGCTCTTGCCGAAGACGGTCACGTCGTATGGGTCAACCCCGGCCCAGACGAACCCCTCTCGTATTCCCACGGTGCCGGAGGGCTGTGCGCTATCTACGTGGAGAGCGATGACGCCGTCGAGGCCGTCGATGGCGCCGTCCTCGATCATCCGCTTGGCGCCACCCTTTCCTTCCTCATCCCAGCTCTCCTCGCTGGGTTGGAAGAGGAGACGGATCTCCCCGGATGGTCTCTTGGGGAGATCCGTCAGGATGGCGGCGGCGCCCAAGAGCATAGCGGTGTGGGCGTCGTGTCCACAGGCGTGCATCACGCCCGGTTTCTGGGAGGCGTAGGGCACGTCGTTGGCCTCCTGGATCGCCAGAGCGTCCATATCGGCTCGCAGCCCGATGGCCGGGTTGCCGGCGCCCACATGACCCACCACGCCCGTCTTGCCAATGCCCGTCGCGACCTCTAAGCCCATTGCCTCCAGGGCAGTGGCGACCAGCTCGGCCGTCCTGTGCTCCTGGAAACTGAGCTCGGGATGCCTATGTATCTCTCGGCGCCAGGCGATCAGCTGGTCTTGAAGGCCCTGCGCCAGCCGGAAGATGTGGGATGTCATGGGGCTCTGGTCCCTTCTGAGGGCGATTCCTCTGACTTCCTGGTTGGTCCCCGATCCATAGGCCTGGCGCACCTCGCTCATCTGCTCGCTGGGGATCCGCGATCTACTGAACGAGGGATTGGCGAACCCAGAGGCCAGGGCCTAGCCTGGAAGCTGGCAGCGCTACTGCTGGGGCTGGAGCATGGGCGAGCTGTCAGCCACGCCTCCCCTACACCAGATGACGCGGTATCCTCTCGTGCCAGGTCTTGTTGAAGACCCGAACGTTTCCCTCGTACGCGTCCAAGACATGGGTGACGTAGAAGTGATTGGCATCGGCCGTCATGCAGCTGTACGTCTCGGCCCGGACCTCCCACTCATCCCGCCGCAGGCCTATCTCGCCGGTGCACGACACGCTGGCTGAGAGCGGATCACCCTCGACGATGGTGAAGTGATCCTCGAGCTGACTGTAGATCTCCAGATTCGTATCGGTTAGGCGCGTACGGCCGTGGTCCGAGAGGTCGTGGATCTCGAGAATTCTCTTCTCGACGTTCTCCTCGATGGTCCGCGTTCGCTTCGGGGTCCGCAGTTCCTCGTGCGGTCTGGCCCGGTTTCTCTCTGGTTCGGGGAACGCTGGCAGCTCCTCGTCCATCGGCTGCGGTGGGCGAACCGGCAGGCGCAGGGTGCTGGCTTCGCCGGTGCGAATCCGGAGCGTCACTGGTATGGGTGACGGCCAGGCGAAGGGCCAGTAGGTCGGCGAAACCGCCAGCCGCCAGTGGTGTCCGGCGGGCAGGCGGTGCCCAGCTGCATCGAGCTTGATCTGAATCCGATAGAACCTGCCGGGCTCCAACGCCTGCGGCTCCTCGTGGCTTTCCCGATGGGTCAGGTTGAGAACACGCTTGCTAACCTGGAGGGACGATCCGCTTGGGGAGACGTCGCAGAGCCGGACGGCGACCAGGGCGAGGGGCTGGTCGGCGGCGACCAGCAGCGTCACCTGTGGATGGCCCAGGATCGACACCGCCTCATCCACCGGCGGGGCGTCGAAGGTAAGGCACAGCCCGTCCTCCCTGCGCTGATCGGGAGGGAAGTCGACCGGGTCCCCGTAGGGGCACCAGACGCCCGACTCCGCGCCATGGAACTGGGATCCGCGGATGGTCAGCTCCACACGCTCCCCAGGATGTTCGTGTAGTACACAATCGCCCAGCCAGCGGGTGGACGGCTGGAGGGCTGGAGAGGGCCAGCCCTCCTCCTCCGCCCAATGTCCCGGCCGCTCCTCGTACATCGGCGCCGGAGGTACACTGTCCTGAATCCAGAACCTGAAGGCAGGCTCATCCATGATGCCGTTCTCTACGCCCTTCAGCCAGCGATCCCACCAGCGCAGACACTCTTGCAGGAAGCCAATTCTGGGCCTGGGCTTAGCCGTATGGGGATAATCGTGGCACCAAGGCCCGATCAGGCCTTTCTTGGGACCCGGCAGCCCCTCCAGCAGGCGAAAGACAGCGTTGGTGTAGGCGTCGCCCCAGCCGCCGACAGCGTAGACCGGCGCCTCGATGGCTCCGTAGTCCTCGCAAACCGAGCCGTGCCTCCAATACGCGTCCCGCGTCTGATGCTCAAGCCAGGCGTGAACGTAGGGCGGGGTGTTCTCCAGACGGTCCATCCACATCTCCCGCCAGCGGGCCCCCACCAGCTGGGGGTCCGGCGGCAGCGCGTTGAGCTGGAACATGCGGGCTGCCCAGCACAACATGTCCGATCCGAGCACGCATCCTCCCAGGTAGTGGACGTCGTCGGCGTAGCGGTCGTCCGTCGAGGCCACGCTGATCACGGCCTTCAACTGCGGCGGACGTCGGGCAGCGATCTGCAAGCCGTTGAACCCACCCCAGGAGATGCCGAACAGGCCTATCTCCCCGCTGCACCAGGGCTGCGCTGCGATCCAAGCCATCACGTCCAGCGCGTCATCCTGTTCTTGCTTCAGATACTCGTCGTAAAGGATGCCGTCCGAAGCGCCGGTACCCCGGATGTCCACCCGGACGGAGGCGTAGCCGTGCCCTGCGAAGTACGGATGATAGCACGAGTCCCGCACCGCCCTGGAGTCGTCCTTGCGGTAGGGCAGGTACTCCAGGATGGCTGGCACTGGGGCTGCGTCGGCGCCCTCTGGAAACCAGACCGTCGCTGCCAGTCTGGAGCCGTCGGAGGTGGGGATCCAGACATTGTCGAGTTTCTTCACGCGGTGAGGAAACGTCTCTTTGATCTTGATCATAGCTATTACCCATGCTTATTGTACTACTGTTTACAGTCTATCCCAATGTGCTGCCGGAGCAGGGCAATCGCATATGAAGGCGCCGTCGAAACATCTGCTCACAGTCCCCATCTTGGGGACGTCGTTCGGCGTGCACATCTGCCATAGCCATGCTCTCTTGGCCGTGGCGCTCTCGAGGACGAAAGCTGTGAGCCCCAGTGCGGCTGTCTTGGCTGCTGGAGATCTGCGGGTCTTGGTCCAAAGAGCATTCATCCTGAGACTTCTTGACCGAGCCTACCCGGGGTCTCCACGGAAGCAAAAACGACTGATCATTGCATCTGGAGGCGACCTTGGATCGCAGAAGCCACCTATCAACCTATTGAGGTCGCTTCTGCCTATCTGGAATGGCCCCTGCGGCGTCGTATGCTCGGTCTTCCTCTGATCGCCTCGCTCCTGCGTGGCCCCTCAGACTATGACCCGGTCTGGGAAATGACAGGCGACCAGACGCCCATTACCGTTGAGAGGACGCAGCGCTGGTAGCTCCTGCCGGCACCGGTCCTCGGCGTAGCGGCAGCGCGGATGGAAAGGACAGCCGGATGGCGGATTGCGCGGGCTTGGGATCTCGCCGGTGAGGATGATGCGATCCTCCCGACCCCGGGCTCGCGGATCTGGGACCGGAATAGCCGACAGCAGTGCCTCTGTATAGGGGTGTCTGGGCGACTCGAAGAGCGCCTCGGCAGCGGCCAGCTCCACGAGCTGTCCCAGGTACATCACCGCCACGCGGTCCGAGATGAAGGCGATCACGTTCAGGTTGTGGGTGATGATGACGTAGGTCAGGTTCAGTCGCTCACGCAGGTCCTTGAGCAGATTCAGCAAGCCGGCCGCCACGGAGACGTCCAGTCCTGCGGTTGGCTCGTCGGCCATGATAATGTCTGGCTCCAGTGCCAGGGCCCGCGCAATGCCCAGACGGCGGGCCTGACCACCCGAGAGCTGATGGGGGTACTTGTCCAGTTGCTCCGGTGCCAGCCCGACCATGGCCAGCAGTTCCTCCGGGTCCTTGCGCTCTGATTTGGCGACGTTGTGGATCACGTAGGGCTCCATCAACAGGGAGGAGGCCTTCATCCTGGGGCTGAGGCTGGAGGTCGGATCCTGGAAGATCATCTGCATCTGGGAGCGCAGAGGACGGACCTCCTTGGCCGGTACTCCGCTGATCTCTTTGTCCAACACGACGATCTTGCCCATCGTGGGATCGGTCAATCTGAGGATGGTACGGGCCAGGGTGGTCTTCCCCGATCCCGACTCCCCGACCAGGCCCAGCGTCTCTCCCCTGCGGATGGCCACATCCACGCCGTGGACGGCTTTGACCGTGGTGACGTCCTGCCCCAGAATCTGTCCCAGCAGCCCGACGTTCTCTCGGAAGTGCTTGTGCAGGCCTTCGGTTCTGATCAGCACGCTCCCCTTCTCCCTGGTCTCGGGCTTGAGCTCCGCTTCGGGCTCAGGTCGCGCTTGATTGACGAAGGAGACCGCGTCAGGGCCGCTCCAGTCTGGCGCGTAGGAGTGGCAGAGCACGTCCTGTCCTTCGACGTTCCAGTACGCCGGCTCGTGGGTGTGGCATATCTGTCGCGCCATCTCGCACCGGGGCGCGAACTTGCAGCCGGCAGGAAGATCACGCAGGCTGGGCACCACCCCGGGGATGGTGCGCAGGCGCCGTCCTCGCATGCTGCGGGACGGGTGGGAGCGCAGCAGCGCCTGGGTGTAGGGATGCTTAGGGGCCTCAAAGATAGGGAGGACGTCGCCGGCCTCCACGATGTTGCCGGCGTACATCACGATCACTCGGTCACAGATCTGGGCGATCACCCCCAGGTCGTGGGTGATGTACAGGAGAGCTGTATCGAAGTCATCGCGCAGCCCGCAGATCAGCTCCAGAATCTGGGCCTCCAAGGTGACGTCCAGCGCGGAGGTCGGTTCGTCCGCTACCAGCAGGCTGGGGTTGGATAGCAGGGCCATGGCGATCATGATCCGCTGCCGCATGCCGCCGGAGAATTGATGCGGGTACTCCTTGATCCGATCACCAGCGTCTGGGATGCCGATACGATCGAGCATCTCCACGGCGCGTTCCCGAAGTGCTTTCTCTGATCTGTCCTCTCCATCGGGGAGATGGGCCCGCTGCGCGTCTAACATCTGCTGTTTGATGCTGAAGACCGGGTTCAGGCTCGTCATAGCGTCTTGGAAGATCATGCACAGGTCGCGGCCGCGGTACTGGCGCATCTGCTCCATGTTCAGCTGGGTGAGATCCTCTCCCCTAAAGAGGATCTGCCCACCGCTGATCTCGCCGTTGGGGGGCAAGAGGCGCATAACGGCCGAGGCGACGGTGCTCTTGCCGCACCCGGACTCACCCACCACACCCACTATCTGGCCCTGTTGGACGTCGAAGCTCGCGTTGTGAATGGCGGTTAGAATTCCCTCCCGCGTATGGTACTTGATCTCTAGGTCTCGTACTTGCAGGATCGGTGTAGCCATTAGAACCCTCGCGTCCCGGACAGGGCCGGATCTAGAACGTCGCGTAGCGTCTCACCGAAGAGGGTGAAGCCCAACGTGGTGATGATCAGCGTCAACCCCGCCCAGGTGATGGGCCACGGCGTTTGGCGAATGAAGTTGAACCCCTCGGCGAGGATGACGCCCCAAGAGGGCGTGGGCGGCCGAACGCCGAGCCCCAGGAACGATAGGCCCGCTTCGAAGGTGATCACCACCGGGAGGTCCATGGCAGCCAGGATGAGGAGGGGAGCGATGATGTTGGGCAAGATGTGGAAGAATAGGATGCGCCCCTGGCTGGCCCCCAGCGACTTCTCCACCTCGACGTAGGGCTCCTGCTTGGTCCGCAGGACCTGCGCCCGGGCGATGCGGGCGTATCCCGGCGTCCACGTCAACCCAATCACGAGCACTACGTTGATCAGGGAGGGCCCCAGAAGGGCCAGGATGGCCAGGGCCAGGATGACGGATGGGAAGGCCTGGATGGAGTCGAAGACTACAAGGGCCACGTCGTCGACGAGCCCACCGGCATAGCCTGCGATCAAGCCTAGCGTCAGGCCAGCAGCGAGAGCGACGGAGACGGCGGGCAGGGCGACACTGAGGGCGATGCGAGCTCCGTAGATCAGCCGCGATAGGAGGTCGCGGCCTAGATGATCGGTCCCCAGTAGGTGAGCCGGAGAAGGCCCTTGCAGCATGCTGGGGATGTCCTGCTCGGCAAAACCATAGGGAGCGACGAGGGGCGCGAAGACGACCATCAGCATGAAGGCCAGGACGATGAAGAACCCCAGGGCGCCCAGGGGCTGTCTGAGCACGTCGCCCAGGATAGGAATGCGGTCGAGAACCTGTTGCAGTCGAGTGGTGCGTCGAGCTTGAAATTCCATGTTACCCTCGTTTCGTTCCTAGTTGAATGCGTGGATCGAGGTAGGTGTAGAGCACATCTGCGAGCAGGTTCGCGGCGACGAACAGGAACGCCACCACCAGTACGCCAGCGCGAACGACCGGGTAGTTGCGGGCCTGGATGGCGTTGTAGATCAGGGTGCCCATGCCCGGTCGGGTGAAGATCAGCTCGACGAAGACGGCCCCGGCCATCAACTTGCCGATGCCCACGCCAAGGACGGCGACCGTGGGAATGATGGCGTTCTTGAGGGCATAGCGGTAGTAGATTTTCCGCTGGGGAATGCCGGCCGCCATCTCCGCCCGGATGTACGTCTGGTTGAGCACCTCCAACAGGCTGGCGCGCACCAGCCGGGCCAGGTAGCCCACCCAGGTGATGGCCAAGGCCGTAGCGGGCAGGATCAGGTGCTTGATGTAGTCCAGCACGTTACCTTGATCGCCCAAGCCGATGGCCGGCATGACCTGCAACTGGACTGCGAAGATGAGGAGCAAGAAGAGGCCCCCGACGTACGAGGGGACGGTGATGAACGAGATCGAGATGATGGCCGTGAATCGATCCAGCCAGGAGTCGAGGTGCGTGGCGGAGTAGACGCCCAGGGGGATGCCGATAACCACCGCCAGGCTCAGGCTCGACCACGCCAGGATCAGGGTGTGAGGCAAGGCAGCTACGACGAGCTCGCTGATGGCTCGGCCGGTGAACAGATCGGTGCCCAGGTCCAGTCGCACCAGGCTCCATAGAGCTAGCCCTATCTGCTGCAGGACGGGCTTGTCCAGGTTCATGGCCGCGCGGATCTTGGCAATGCGTTCCGGGTTTGCTCGCGGCCCCAGGAGGCTCTTAGCTGGGTCCCCGGGCACGATGTGCACCAGCAACGTCAGGTACACCGTCACCAGCACGAGGACGAGTACCGTCATGAGAAGCCGCTTGACCAGATAGGTGCGCATGTGTGCACGCTCCCTTCCTTATGGGTCTGTCTGAACACGCCCTAGGAGAAGACCTGCTGGGGCCTGCAAAAACGTGCAGGCCCCAGCCTTGAGCCGTCGTCGCGACGGTGTCGTTTACCTTACTCGGCGGGCATGAAGAACTCGACCTGAGGCTTCCCGTTAGGGGTGGTGGCGGGTGCGATGTCGGTCCCATAGCCATATACCCGGGCCCCATTCGTGACCCATATGGTGTGGGCCGCCTCATCCCAGAGCTTCTGCATCTCGATGTAGAGCTCGTGCCGCTTCTCTTGATCCAGGGTGACCATAGCCTCCCGGTGCAGCCGATCGTACTCCTCGTTGCACCAGCACATGGCATTCCAGACCCCTACCTGGTCGCAGGTGAACCACATGGTGGCCCAAGCTGGGTCGTTCTGCATCGAGTACCCGCTGACCGCCAGTTCGTTGTTCTCGCAGGCCTGGTCTCCGAACGTGGTGGTCCAGTAGGTGCTGGAGTCCATAGGGTTGAGCTCGACGTTGATGCCTACCTCAGCCAAGTTCTGCTGGATGATCTCGGCCCAGATCCGGTCTTCGGAGGTGTCCTGCAGGTCAAGCCGCACATCAAGCGACTCCAGCCCCGCCTTGGCCAAGTATTCCTTGGCCTTCTCCACGTCGCGCTCATAGCATGGGGCATCCTCCCAGTGTCCCGTGAGCCCCGGTGGGATCAGAGCGCAGGTCCGCTCGACTTTCCCCATATAGGCCGCCTGGATGATGCTCGGCACGTCGATGCCATAGATGATGGCCCAGCGAACGTTGGGGTCCTGGAGCTTGGGATGCGTGACGTTCATTGCGACCCAGCTGTATCGCAGGGAAGGCTTTGACCAGACGTTGAAATCGGGGTTGCCCTCGAAGCGTTCGACGGACTGGAGGCTGATCAACCCGAAGTCCAAGTCCCCGGCCTCAAGGGCCACTTCCCCGGCCTTGTCGTCCTCGATGGGAATCAGATGGATCTCGTCCCAATAGGGCTCCTCGCCCCAGTAGTCCGGGTTTTTCGTCAGGATCACCATCTCCTGAGGTCGCCACTCGCTGAACAGATAGGGACCGGTACCGATGATGTCGGTGGCAAATGCCTCGACGCCGATCTCCTCGACGAAGTCCTTGCAGAGGATGTTGCCGCTGTTGACAGGCATGGTCGAGTTCCACAGCGGCGCGTAAGGCTCCGTGAGGTGGATAATCCCATTGTAGTCGTCGATGATCTCCACGTGGTCCAGGGTCGCCCAGTCGTCGGCATAGTCGGCAGCCAGATCGGGGTCGATGAACCGCTCGTAGGAGAACTTCACGTCCTCGGTGGTCAGCTCGCCATACCCGTTGTGCCACATCACGCCTTCTCGGAGCTTAAAGCGAATCTCCAGCCCGTCCTCTGATTGCTCGATCTCCTCGGCCAGCTGATTGCAGAGCTCGTAAGAGTTCGGGCAGTAACGGACCAGACCGTTCATGACCGCGTTGGAGACGACCTCGTCGTTCTCCGAGATCCGGAAGGCAGGGTCAAGATTCTGGATGTCGCCATACATGCGGACGGTGAGGATCTTCGGTTCCGCCGCTTCCTCGGGCTCCGGCGTGGCGGTGGGGGGTGCCTCGGTGGGCTCTGCCTCTTCCTCCTCGGTTGGCTCGGGCTCGGCCGGTTCGGTCGCCTCGGTGGCGGGCTCCTCCGTCGGTTCCGGGGCCGGGGTGGGCTGCCCGCCGCATCCGGCCAGGAAACTAAGGATGACCAGGGCACTCAGCAGGGACCAGAACAGTCGCTTTCTCATCTTCATTCCTCCTAGGTATAGCGCTACGTCCGATCTAGGTACACTTGTACATACTCAGGATGCAGCTTTGATGTTCGTTCGCGACCTCCCTTCGGGTGGTTCAGCTCTTCCCGCTCACATCAACTCCCGGCGGGCCCGCTCTATGATCTGATCGAGCTGCCGGCTCACGTCGTCGGGCAGAGGCTCCACACGGTGGGTGTTGAGAATATGCTTCGCGTGCGATTTCGCTCTGGCGACAACGCCTGCGGACTCCGAGTCGTCCAGCGTTGACCAAGCGCCGATCCTGGGTATCATGAGAACCCCGTCTCTAACCTGCCTTACCGTGTGTTCCTCTCCCAAGAAGACACCGTCTCTGAGGATGACTTCGCGCATCACGTCGAAGGCCAGCGTATCGTCGTTCACCGCGCATCCACGCATGACGTGCTTCAGAAGCCCGATAATCTCATCGTCGATGACAGCGATCTCGTAGGCTCCTGCCAGGCAACTGTCGGTCGTACCCACGCCGGACAGGATGTCAACCCCTGCAAGAGCCGGCGGGAAGACGTTGGCAAGCCTCTCGTAAGCGAACTGAGGATCAAGCCGCATAGCGCTCGTCGACAGCCCGTACGCGTCGCAAGGTAGACCAATCCGATGGGCGAGTTGAGCGGCACACGCCCCAGTCATTCCTACCTCTGGTCCTCCCCAGGATGATACGGCTGTTCGCAGGTCGATGGGGCTGATGCGAGAACAGTATCCTATAGGGGCGCCGGGACGCGCGGCAGCCGCAATGACCAAACTGGCCAAGACCTCGGCGTGCTGCTGAGTGAGTGCCCCGGCCGTCGTGATGGGGCTGGTGGCGCCCATAATCGGGGCGGGAAGCGGGTAGAAGGGGCTCCCAGACGCGACGACTGCCAGCATGGAAGCTGTGATCTCCGCGCTGAACCTGAGAGGGCTCACGGGGGAGACGCTGATCGTCATCGTGGGGTGGCGTCTGTAGGCTTCCATCCCTCCGCAACAAGCGGCGGCCATCTGAACCAGGTAGTCGACGTGCTCGGGCTTTTCGACGGCGGCCGAAGACACCGGCTTACGAGTGTTTCGCAGCGTCGCCTCCGTGGACGCGATAGGCAGCAGCTGTGGAGGCACGTCCTGGGGTCCGAACAGAGGGACCACGACATCGACGTGAGGAAGGGCGTCGAGGAGACGCGTCATGTCCACGACGTCCTTCAAGGTTGCCGGGCGCCGCTCTCCGCTCTCCAGATCATAGACCGAGGGCGGGCCCCCACCATTGTGGAAACGGAGGCATTGTCCATCGAGGCTGAAGGCCAGAGACCCATCAGCGTTGTAGAAATCCCGGTGCGGCGTGACGTTCTCCAGTGCCCAGTCGACCACGTCTGCCGGGATGTGCGTCCGATCATCCTCAACACGGCAGCCCAACCCGTGAAGCATCTCCTTCGCTGTCGGGTGGTCCAGGTCGATGCCGACCTCGTCGAGAAGTCGATAGGCTGTGCTTTCAATCCTGCCCAGGGCGTCGTCCGACAGAAACTGAAGATCGTTCACATTCTGCATAGGGACCATGTTTAGCAGGTGACCTCGAATGAGAGCGAAGTCAAGCGCGTACTGCCTATCGTGCTGGTCGATGCGACTAGGGACCCTTGTGGGTCAAACGACTGACGAAGGAGGTGAGACGTTGCATCAACACCATGGTAGGGGATGTGGTGGTGGAAAGCAAGGTTCAAAAGAGGGATTTCAGGGAGTCAGAAAGTGCTATCTCTGAGGGTGACGACGTACCACAAAAGTGTGAGATGGTGACTGTGACGACGGTAGATGGCGGCCGTCCCGTGGCGAGGCGGGGGACACGGCCATCCGCCGTGAACAGATATGGTGGAGGGCGAGCGCTGGAGGACGCATCCAGCGCTCGCGGACGCTCCGGCGGGGCGCTAGTGGAGCGAGGCCAATCCCTCGCGCAGCGCGTAGAGAGTGGCCTGGGTGCGGTTGGCGACGTGCAGCTTGTCCAAGATGTTGCTGACGTGAGTGCGTACTGTCCACTCGCTGATGACCAGCTCGTCGGCGATTTCCTGGTTGGTCAGACCGCGCGCGACCAGCTTGAGCACCGTTACCTCCCGCTCCGTGAGGGAATGCCCCGGGGGAGATGCACCGGACGGCTCTTGGATCTCCCCAATCAGCTTCAGGGCGATGGAGGGTTGGAGCGGCGCCTCTCCAGCGTGGACGTCGTAGATGGCCTGGAGCAGTTGTGTCGGCGAACTGTCCTTGAGCAGATAGCCAAGCGCCCCGGCCTTGATGGCGGGGAAGACATTGTCCTTTTCTCCATAACTGGTGAGAACTACGATCCTTGCCTCCGGCACGGCCTCTTTGATCTCGCGGATCGCCTCGGTGCCGCCCTTGCGGGGCATGACCAAATCCATCAGAATCACGTCCGGCTGCAGGCTTCTGGCCTGGCTAACGGCCTCGGCGCCGTCGCGGGCCTCTCCCACGAGCAATAGTCCTTCCTCACTGCCGATCAGCGTGCGCAGTCCTTCGCGCACCACTGCGTGATCATCGGCAATGAGCACTCTCACCGGCTCCATGCTTCGCCTCCTCGCTCATCCGCTGGCACCTCTACCCTCACCGTGGTGCCCTGTTCGCGGGCAGAGCGGATCTCGATCGAGCCGCCCAGCTCTTCCGCTCTATGACGTATGTTCGCTAGGCCCATACCGCTGTTGAGCGTGATTGCACCGACGTCAAACCCCTGGCCGTCGTCCTCGATCTCCAGCACGGTCCCCCCGTTCTTGGTGTTGATGCGCACGACGATACTCGTGGCGCGGGCGTGCTTCAGCGCGTTGTTGAGCGCTTCTTGGGTGATGCGGTAGAGGCCCTCCTCGACGGCGTGCGGCAGTTCGAAAAGCTCGTCGGCCAGCAGGCGGCAGCTGATCCCGGCGCGCTTCTCGACCGCCTCTAGCCGCTGGTGTAGCGCGCCCAGCAGCCCCTCCTCCTCCAGCTCTGCCGGCCGCAGCTCGTGGATAAGCAGACGCATTTCCTTAAGCGCCTGCTTGTTTATCTGGCCAATGCGTTCCAGGTAGTCTGAGGTGTGGGCAGTTCCTCCGCTGCGAATCGACCGACGCCACCCCTCGGTGAGAAGGACGACGCTGTAGAGGCACTGGGTGACCGAGTCGTGGAGCTCACGTGCCAGCCGGGTCCGCTCCTCAAGGACGGCCAGCTCCTGGCTGCGCTCGTAGAGCCGCGCATTCTCGATGGCCACCGCGATCTGGTCCCCCAGGCTCTGAATGACCAGCACATCTTCATCGGTGAAGGCATCCACCTCCGAGCTCTGCACGTCCAAGGTGCCGATCACCCGGTCCCCGAGTCGGAGAGGGATCACCAACTCTGACCGGATGTCGGGTAACCTTTCATCGACCAGATAATGCGCATTACGTGTCACGTCGTTCACCATGATGGGTGCCTGAGTCTGTACCACCCGACCGTTGATGCTGCCGGCCCCACGTGGGATGCTGTGGTGCTCGGGCTGCGAACGGCTGCTGCTGGCTCGCAGCACCAATCGGTCGTTCTCCCTGCCTAACAGGAAGATATGTACGTGGTAGTAGCCAAAAGCGTCACGGATCAAATCGACCACTTGGGTCAGCAAGTCGCTTATGTCCAGTATCGACGTGAGTTCTCTGCTCACCTGAGCGCTGGTTGCCATCTGCACAGCACGCCGCTGGAGAGCCTGGTTGGCCGTTCGCAAGGCGCGCGTGCGCTGCTTCACCCGTTCCTCCAGACTGTTGATCAGCTCGCGAAGCTGAGCTGTCATGCTGTTGAAGGCCTCCGCCAGGGCTCCGAGCTCGTCGTCGCGCTCCACCTCCGCCGTGCGGTCCAGGTCGCCGGCGGCGATCTGCGTGGCTGTATTCACCAGGTTGACCAAGGGCCCGGCGATGCTCCGCGTTAGGAGCAGCGAGGCGCCGATGGCGAGAAGCACGGCGATCAGGGCGATGCTGAGGTTAACGGCGAAGATGGTATAGATGGCCCGGAAGCCCTCGGCCAGGTCCTGCTCCGTGCAAAGCACGGCCTGCAGGTCGGGCAAGTAGCGATACACGCCGACCACGTTGACGCCGCGGTAGTCCTTGTAGAGGCCGGTGCTGGTGCTCCCATCCTCCACTGCTGCAGCGATCCCTTCCGACTGTATGGCTTGAGCCTTGCCCTCGCCCTGCCCGTCATCTGTCGTGGGCAAGGAAACACCTTCCAACAGCTCATAGCTGGAGTTGACGAGATAGGCTTTCCCCGTTCTGCCCAGCCCGGTCCCTTCGTCCAGGATCTTGCTCAGCGTGCGCACGTCTGACCTGGCCCCTATGACGCCCAGTGGTCGTCCTTGTTCGCCCACCACTGGAATGACCACAATGAGCGACCCCGGATCCGGCAACGTTGAACCGCGCCCCCGCCTTTCGCCGCCATTGAACGGCAGCTGCGTGTGTGGAAGGGCGAGCCCCTTGCGGAAGAAGTCCTGATCGCTGTAGTCCCGGCCCTCGTGTGCAAGATCAGTGGACAGAGCCACGCGCCCCTGGAGATCGACCAGAAAGAGCTCTTGGAGCTGCGGCGACTGTCCGACCAATCCGAGAAAGCGATTACGCACTGCTTTGTTGTAGAAGTCGTAGAACTTGTCGTCCTGCGCTAGATTGAGCACCACGCTGATGCGTTCGAAGGCACAGTCCGTGTTGGAGGCGATGACCAGCTCCTCGTGGAGCGACTGCACGGCGTTGCGGAGCGCCGATTCTTTCAGGGCGGCCACGGACCCCAGCCGATCGATCGCTTGCCGTCGACCGTTGTGATAGCCTACGACTCCCGACCCCATGCTGATGCCGAGCGCCGGCAGGAGGGTCATCAGGACGAAACAGACCAAAAGGCGGGTGCGGATGGTCGCGGTGTTAAGTCCGAGCATAGGTCACCTCAATCCCCTGAGTCCCGATCGGATGCTGTGTCACATTATACCATGCAGATCGGGGTTGCACATACCTTTTCATGCCTGGTAGTTGATCGTCAGTTCGGGAATCTGGCGTGGCTTGACCGTTCCGTAGAAACTGGTTAGCCAAGACGCGTGAGGTCGAGCCAGTGGAGAATTCATCGCAACACCTTCCCCAGCACCTGGTATCTTGGTGTCGGACGGTCGCTCCCAGCACGCTTTCAGGTTTCTCGAGGGAAGGATGCACCATGTCTGGTCGCTGGATCGTGACAAGCTTCCGCTCCAATGGTATACTTAGCGCGTTAGCGCTAGATGAGGAGAAAGGATACTATGACGAAACGGCGAGGTAGACGACGCAGTAGACGAGAGAAGCCCGATCAGCGAGGCCGGGCCGCATCCCGTGCTAGGGACTCAGAGGTGACCTTGGCGCTCCAACGGGCTCAGCGCTGGATGGACCGCGACCGCCCCGAGAGAGCCAGAGAGTTGCTCGAACCTCTGGTGGACTCCGCGCCCGACGATCCAGATTTCCAGGCCGCGCTCGGTTACGCGCGGGCGTCGACGGGCGATATGCAGGGCGCCCTGTCTGCGTTTGAGACCGTGAAGGTCCTCAGCGACGAGCCGATCCACTTGCTTGCGCTGGCCACCCTCTATGCCGAGGCTGAGCTTCCTATCCACGCCTTGCGGGTTCTCCGCACGGTGCTGGATCGTGGTCTGTCAACCCCGTACATGAAAAATGTGCGGGAGACCGCTGGCTACCTGGAGCAGGATTTGGCTCGCGCCGTCGCGGGCCTGGACCTTCCGAAAGAACAGGTGGAGCAGGGGCTTTACGCCCTGGAACAAGGGCGCCGAGGCCTGGCCGAGAGTCATCTCCGCGCGGCCATCGCCGCCAACCGCCTCGCCATCAAGCGGCTGGGGGACTGGCCCCCGCCGCACAACAACCTCTCCCTGGCTCTCTTCTACGACGGTCAGCCCCAGGAGGCGCTGAACGAAGTGCGTCGGGTGCTGGCGAGCCATCCGGAGAACTTGCAGGCCCTGGCCAACGGGATCCGCTTCCTGGCTTGGTCAGGGCGCGAGGGGGAGGCGCGGGAGCTGTGGGCGCGCCTGGCGGATGTCTCACCGGGGGATGCCAACGAGCGATTGAAGAAGGCGGAGGCGGCCGCGGTCGTGGGCGACCATGAGAGTGTCTACCAGACGCTGAAGCCCTTCGACGATCCCGAGGCCCCCGAGGAGCACTCCAGTGGGGATCTGACCCGGGCACAGTATGTATTGGCCATCGCCGAGGCGAACACAGGGCGCCGGGAGCAAGCCCAACGGCGTCTGGAGGCGCTGCGAGATGCCGTCCCTCTCGCCGCCGAGACGCTGACCGCGCTCAGAGCGGGACGTTCTGGTACGGGCTGGAACCAGCACTTCCGCTACTTCTCCGTCCTGGAGCTTCTGCCTGGGGAACGTGTGGACGAGCTCCTAGATCTCGTCGCGCAGGAGGGGGACGTGCCGCCAGAGCGCTCTCGGCGCAGGCTGGAGCGTTTCGTGAAACGCTTCCCCCAGCTCGTCCGAGTGGCTGAGAAGATGATCTGGGAGGAGCAACAGCCATCAGCGGGCATCGATATGCTGAGCACGCTGGGGACGCCTGAGGCCTACGCCGCCTTGCGCCGCTTCGCGACGAGCCAGGTTGGCGAGGATCAAGCGCGGGTCGAGGCGCTTGGATCGTTGGTTGAGGCCGGGGAGATCGGGCCAGAGGAGACGGTGCGGGCCTGGCTGGGCGGAGAATGGC
>Ga0207796_1000126_pt1 | contig 33280 bp, 33 predicted proteins | sample Pon1CUnioCityCA_6_FD_187274 | JGI IMG/M metagenome (GOLD analysis project Ga0207796, IMG submission 187274) | Marine sediment microbial community from Union City, CA, USA - Pond 1C Sediment 1 (SPAdes) | ecosystem: Environmental > Aquatic > Marine > Intertidal zone > Salt pond sediment ... | reverse complement strand
AGGACATAGAGGGTGTGCACCAGCGACGACCCCAGGGCCGAGGCCAGCGCCACCCGCTGGACCTCCCCGCCGGAGAGGGTGCGCGACTGCCGGTCGAGGGTCAGGTACTCGAGCCCCACGTTTTGCAGGTACCGAAGGCGCCCGCGGACCTCGTCGGCCACCATCTTCGCCGCTTCGTCCGGCGCACCGCCGTCCATGGCGTCGAAAAAGCAAAGCGCGTCGGCCACGTTCATGGCGTAGATCTCGGCAATGGTCTTGTCCGCCAGCCGGTACAGCAGCGCTTCCGGCTTGAAGCGGGCCCCGCCGCAGGCGGTGCAGCGGTGGTATCCCCGGTACCGGGAGAGAAAGACCCGAACCGGCATCTTGTAGGTCTTGGTCTCCAGCCACCTGAAAAAGCCCCGGATGCCGTAGTAGTCGTCGGTACCGTCGACGATCGCCCGCCGGTGCTCCGGTGAAAGCGCCGTAAACGGCACGGAGGTGGGAATCTGCGCCTTCCAGCAGAAATCGACCAGCTCCCCGTACTCGAACCGATGCTCGGCGCGGCTGCCCCAGGGTTTGACGGCGCCCTGCTCGATGGTCAACGACGGGTCCGGGATCACCAGGTCCAGGTCGATGTCGATGGTCCGGCCAAACCCCCGGCAGGTCTCGCAGGCCCCCAGCGGACTGTTGAAAGAGAACAGGTTCGGCAGCGGATCCGGGTAGGCGATGCCGCATTCGGCACAGGCCAGCGCCCGGGAAAAGGCGCGGCGGTGCCTGCCGTCCACGGTGACATGGATCTTTCCCTCCCCGAACCGAAACCCCATCTCGGCCGAATCGATCACCCGCTGCCGGGCGTCGTCGAAAAGCTTGAGGCGATCGACCAGAACGTCGATCGACGCACCGTCTTCGGCAATCGTCCGTTCGGTGAGATCCAGGATCCGGCCCTGTTTCAGGTGGCGGTCGTAGCCCATGCGGACCAGGGCCCGCAGCCCCCGTCCGCCGTCTCCGGGCGCCGGCGTGTAGGAAAAGGTGATGGCCACCGTCGCTCCGTCCGGGTGGGACCGGATGCTCTCCCAGACGTGCTTCGGGGTTTCCGGCATCACCGGCCGACCGCACCGGCGGCAGTGGAGCTGCCCGAGGCGGGCGAACAGGAGTTTGACATAGTCGGTGATCTCGGTCATCGTGCCGACGGTGGACCGGGACGTGCGCACCGGGTCTTTCCGGTCGATAGCGATGGCCGGGGGAATCCCGTCGATGGCCTCCACCTGCGGGCGGTCCATCCGGTCCATGAACTGCCGGGCATAGGGGGAAAAGGTCTCCACATAGCGCCGCTGGCCTTCGGCATAGAGGGTGTCGAAGGCCAGGGAGGACTTTCCCGAGCCGCTGACGCCGGTCACCACGGTGATCGCATTCAGGGGGATGTCCAGGTCGAGGTTCTTCAGGTTGTTCTGCCGCGCACCGCGGATGCGTATTGCGTCCATGTTTTCCGTATTATGGTATCCTTGTCCCGTTTTTAGCGACAGGTCGATTGGTTGATTGGTTAAATGGTCGAATCGGGACAGAATTTCTCTGAACCACCGACCTCCTTGATCGGTTCTATGCATTGACCATTTGACGAATGAACGAATCAACGAATGGTCCAACCATAAGCATCCTCCGGCGGGAATAAAGCGCTTGACACCCGGCGCGTTTCGGCCTATCGGAATACGCGGTCGGAAAGGCCGCCGCTGGCGGCTGCCCGAAAAAATCCGCAGTATTGGAGAACGACGATGCCGGTCTATGAATTCAAATGTGAATGCGGCGAAATCACCGAAGACCTCGTCCGGGTCGACACCCGGTCGATCGCCTGCCCCAAATGCGGTAAAAAGGCCGAGAAGATCATCTCCGTCTGCACCTTCACCCTGAAGGGCGGCGGCTGGTACGCGGACGGCTACGCCTCAAAGAAACAGTAGCCGCACCGGTCCGGCGCCCGCTGCGCCCGGACCCTCGCGTGCGGGATGTGACGATGCCGGGCGGACCCGGGCATTTTCATTTTCCAAGCGACGCCTGCCGAAAGACCCTCTCCCGCCCGGTTCTCACCGCTTCGCTTTTCTGCTATACAAGATTTACACCGGGTGCGCATCGGTTTCTGCGGCCTGACACACGGCTCCCGGAAACCGAGTGCCGCCGCCTTCGATTCAAACGCTTCTGCCACCTGCAAAAGGGGCGCCCCTGGACCATCCATCCGCCAGAGCACCCGATGCCGCCGTCGATCGGACGCCGGTTTTCCCCGTCCGGATCGAAGACGGCCCCGATGCGTTTCCCGCCGCCGTGGCCGACCTGTTTTGCCTCCAGCGCCGCGTTGAAAATGGCGGCGGCGGTGTCGCTGCGGCCAGTATCAAGGCAAAGAACAACCCTGCCAAAAGGAATGGGATCCAAGCAACGTCAAACAGCACTGGACCAAAGGGGACCAGCCATAATCCACCCACCCAGGAACCTAAAACCACAAGCAGCAGAAAGACCCAAAAGATATCCCAGGGTCCCCTGGCATCAAATATCAAAGTGAACAAGACAGACAGCAGCAAACCAATCAGTAAGGCAAATAATAGATCAACAAAGAACATCTCTCCTCCTTTTACATCTTAGATGAAAGTAATAGTGGGTTCATTTTCCGATCAATCTTCGACCTTAAAGCCAACCCGGATAATAGCCTGCCACTCAGCAACCCCATCCTGAGCCAGCGTTCCCCGGACCTCTTTCACAGTGAACCAGTTTAACTTGCGAACCGAATCAGAGGCCTGCCTGACAGCCTTATTGACAGCATCCTCTATCGATTCCGGCGATGAACCCGCCAATTCAATGATCTTATAAACTCCTTCAGTCATGATTACCTCCTTTGGTAATATTGGAATTTTTTCGTGTTGGACCGATTTGAATAAACACCGGAAGTGCCTCATGGCTTTCCAGATCAGTCTTCTCCCGCTTCTTTCCTGTTGAGGTTATACTTGGCAGGAGCCGCCAGGGGCTGGCTTCCCTTTTTGGGGCCATTGTCTGTGGAGGGCACTTCTCTATAACCATCGATTTAAGCAATTGCCTGGAATTCAATAGCTGTCCAGACTTGCTTTCTGCAGCAGCTTGCCTAAAATTTTGAAGTTGCATGGAAATGCCCAGCTTCAGAGCGGTGCTCTTCTCACTTCCACCGTTAGGTTCGCCCCCCAGTGCGTTCACGCCTTCCAGCAGGGAGTACAGCGGCGGGTCAGCCCCGCACTGTACCTGACCGTTAAGTTTCTCATTATGGGCCATGTGTTGATTCCCTTCCCTGGACAAGTTTTTCATAATAAAGGCAGCGATGGTTATTGAATGTTCTCTTTGGCCTTGTTGAGGGCGCTTTGTAATTCATCCCGGGCTGATTCCACATTGGACTTGAATTCACGCCAGGCCTGCTCACCTGCCTCCTGGAGCTCGGACAAGCGCTGCTGGAGGGACTCCCGAAGGGACCTGGCTTGATCGATTTGTTCCTGGTATTCCAGTTGAAAATCTGCTTCAGCTTTTTGGGCCCGAGCCTGTAAAACATCAATCTCCGCAGACCACTCATCGAGCTGAGCTTTGATCATTTTTACATAGGCATCTTTCTTGGACATTCTGTGACCTCCTTTTTCATATCCTTTGCAGCCATACTGTTTGGTCGTATCCCAAAAGAAGGGGGAAACCAAAAATCAGGCTCATGTAGCAGAAGTATAGATGGCGAACCTTGCCAGGGAAATTGGGGAAGAGCCTATGGTGAGGTAGGGAAATCCCCACTCCAGAATCTGCTGCTGAAAGGGGGTATATCCAGATTTGGGCTTATTTCCCGTTACAATGTACATGGAAAAAGCAGCGCAGTTAAGCTGACTCATGTTGAAAGAGAGCTAAATATGTTTTCTGCCAGCAACTGTTTATATCAGTCACCTTTACTGCACATCGTTCACGCACGCTAAGAGAACATTCTTATGCCTAATAAATCCCAACAGAAAATATCCGCTCCCTGGGCAATCGAGAGCGAAACTCTCCTGGACACTTTTTCGGTTGATCCCGATCTGGGACTAACCAGAAAACAGGTTCGAAAACAGCGAAAGCAGCACGGCAGGAATCGATTACGCACAAAAAGCCGCAAGAGTGCCCTGGCGATCCTCAAAGAGCAGTTCCAGAATATCATCATCTGGTTATTAATCGCATCCGCTGCCCTCAGCTTCATTTTTGGAGAATGGGTGGATGGCACCGCCGTTGTAGTTGTGATCTTGCTGAACACGCTGATCGGATTTTTTACGGAACTGCGGGCAGTGCGATCCATGGAAGCCCTTCGGGAAATGACTCAGGTCGATGCCCGGGTTCGTCGGGAGGGAGAGCCCCAGCAAATTCCTGCTGACCAATTAGTCCCAGGGGATATCGTTCTCCTGGATTCAGGAGATATCATCACAGCAGACCTGCGCTTGATCGAAGCTTCCAAGATCCAAGCTAACGAGTCAACCCTGACCGGCGAATCCGAAGCTGTTTCCAAGCAGACCGACCCAATCGACGAAAAGACACCCTTGGCGGAGCGCAGGAATATGCTCTTTAAAGGAACATCTCTCACCAGAGGTTCCGGAACGGGGGTGGTAGTCTTCACAGGCAGGGACACCGAACTGGGCCAAATCTCTGAACTGGTGGCGGAAGCCAAGCAAGAACACACCCCGCTTGAGAAACGCCTGGACCAGCTGGCAGGAAAATTGGTCTGGGTGACCCTGGGCATCATCTTGATTGTAAGTATGACTGGTGTTTTGCGCGGCAGGGAATGGCTGCTGATGCTCGAAACCGCAGTTGCCCTGGCCGTAGCTGCTATCCCGGAGGGGCTCCCCATCGTAGCCACCATTGCTCTGGCACGCGGCATGCGCCGCATGGCAGCTAATCACGCTCTGATCAATCAACTGGCCTCGGTGGAAACCCTGGGCGGCACGAATGTGCTCTGCACCGACAAAACCGGCACATTGACCGAAAACCAGATGACCGCAGTCAAGTATGTGCTCCATTCCAGGGAAATCGCTGTCAGCGGGGAAGGATTAAGCACCCAGGGCGAATTCCTCGCCGACGGGGACGCGATCGAGGTCGAACAAGATCCAGTTTTAAAGCGTGCAATACAAATTGGCCTGTTGTGTTCCAATGCCCAGGTCAAAGACATTCAGGACCATCAAGCGGACGTGGTTGGCGAACCTGTGGAAGAGGCCCTGGTGCTCGCCGGCCTCAAAGCCGGTTACCGCAGAGAAGACCTGCATGAGGACCTGCCGGAGTCCCGAGAGGTGGCTTTTGACCCAGAGATCAAGATGATGGCCACTTTTCACGATACAGAATCAGGCTGCCTGGTGGCTGTCAAAGGAGCACCTGAACAGGTGCTGTCCAGCGCAAGCCAGGTGATGACCGGGAGAGATCAGCAGGAAGAAATCGACTCTGCAGCTCGAGATCACTGGCTAGAGATCAACAAAGAGCTCGCTTCCAAAGGCCTGCGGCTGCTTGGCCTGGCCTATAAGGAGACGGACTCGTGCGACGACCAACCCTATCAGGATCTGATCCTGCTGGGTTTGGTTGCCCTGCTCGACCCGCCGCGGGAAGAGGTCAAAAGCGCCATCCAGGACTGCCAGGCCGCAGGCATCCAGGTGACCATGGTCACTGGAGATCAAGCAATCACGGCCTTGCATATCGCCCGCTCAGTGGGCTTGATCGATCAGGATTCAGATGTTGTGCGGGGGGAGGAATTAAAACCCCCGGATGAACTGACGGAGAAAGACCTGCAACGGTTCACCGCTGCCCGGATCTTTGCCCGGGTCAGTCCCAAGCAAAAACTTGACCTGATCTCGATCCACCAGCTAAACGGATCCATCGTCGCCATGACCGGAGATGGCGTCAACGACGCTCCTGCCCTGAAAAAAGCCGACATTGGGATCGCGATGGGCCAGCGCGGCACACAGGTGGCCAGGCAAGCTGCCGACATGGTCCTGGAAGATGACACCCTTTCCACCATTGTGCTGGCTGTGCGCCAGGGCCGGGTGATCTTCAATAACATCCGCCGGTTTGTGATCTATCTGATCTCCTGCAATGTGAGCGAAATCCTGGTGGTCTTCCTGGCTACCATGCTTAACCTGCCGCTCCCGATCCGCCCGCTGCAAATCCTTTTTCTCAACCTGGTGACGGATGTGTTCCCAGCTCTGGCATTGGGGGCCAGTGAAGGTGATCCAGGGGTGATGAAACATCAACCCCGGGATCCCAGAGAGCCGGTACTGATGAACGGCCACTGGTTGAAAATCAGCGGCTACAGCTCATTGATCACCCTCTCCGTGCTCAGTGCCTACGGAATCGCCTCCAAATGGCTGCCGCTTAACCCTGCCCAGGCTGTCACGGTATCCTTTTTGACCCTGGCCTTTGCTCAGCTGTGGCATGTATTGAATATGCGGGACCGGGGTTCGCACTTGCTAAAAAATGACATCTTTCAGAATCCGTACATCTGGGGCGCGATCGGATTGTGCATCTTATTGCTCTTGGGAGCGATTTTCCTGCCCCCGCTGGCCAGGGTGCTGGAATTACGAAGGATCGGCGGATTGGCATGGGGGCTGGTGTTAGGATCAAGCCTGGTTCCGCTGATCATTGTCCAGATCTTGAAAGGTTCTGGGAAGAAGAACTGACCTGTTTCTGTACTGCGTAGCCTGATTCCCGGCAGCTAGCAGCGGCAGCCTGAGCTCCAGATTATGAACACCCCTGCGGCCAAGGAATGGTCTGAGTGCAGAGCTGCTTCTAGCTGCCTGCCTGCAAGCTCTGGGGACGAACAGGGGGCACCCAAAGAGGAGTTGGTGGATTCCCACGCTGAGTCACCTGGGCTATCAGGGGAAGATCTAAATGGTATCTGGCAAGCCGCCAAGCCCTGAGAACTGGGCAAGGCAGTGGGTATCACCTATAATGTTTGTGAAGCTGTCTCTGGAGAAGAAAAACCAGTTGGTCAGCTTAGTTCTCCGGACAGCAACCTTAATTCTCAATGACAGAACAACTATCCATCAGTTAAGGAAAAACGTATGACAGAAAAAATCATCGTCCGCCAGTACAAGGATTACCAGGTGGAATTTGAAGCAGTCGATCCCCATCAGCCAGATTCAGAAAACTATCAGGCTGTGCATGGCCTGCATGAGATCACACCTTACGGCATGATGCTGGTCAGCCTGGCAACCTGCACCGGCCAGGTTGTGCTCTCCTACGCCAACCATCACGGTCTGGATCTGGAGCAAGTCGAGTTCAGAATGAGGTATGATCGTGATTACCGTGAGGATTGTGACAACTGCCAGCACACAGGCCAATATCAGGAAATCATCTCGGAGCAGATCACATTCCAGGGAGGCCTCAGCAGCCAGGAAGAAGAAAAACTCTTCAAGATCGCCCATCAATGCCCAATAGAAAAGATCTTCCGGCAGGGCATCGAAATCAAATCAGCATTAAAACAAAATTGACATGGAATATAAAGATTATTATCAAACTCTGGGTGTAAGCCGAAAAGCCTCCCAGGATGAGATCAAGAAAGCTTTCCGCAAAAAAGCCCGCAAGATCCATCCTGATGTCAACCCCAACGATCCTCAGGCAGAGGAGCGTTTTAAAGAGGTTAACGAAGCCTATCAGGTATTGAGCGACCCGGAAAAGCGGGAAAAATACGATCAATTCGGCTCGCAGTGGAAACAATATCAGCAAAGCGGCGGATCACCTGAGGACTTCAACTGGAGCCAATGGGCTGCCCAGCCAAGAGCGGGTCAAACGGGCGGCCACACTTCCCGCCAGGTGAGCCGGGAAGAGTTCGAGGAGATGTTTGGGGGAGGCGGTGGATTCTCCGATTTCTTTGAAACCCTGTTCGGCGGGGGAGGCGTCTCATTCGATTTCCAGGGCGGCCAGCCGGGACCAACCTCCCGGCGGCGGGTCAGGCCCCGCAAAGGCCGCGACCTGGAACATGAGCTGGAGATCACCTTAGAGGAAGCTTTTCATGGTTCCAGCAGGATCTTACAGCTCAGCAGTGGGAGGCGGATCGAAGCCCAAATCCCCCCCGGCATCCAGGATGGTGCCCGGATCCGTTTGCGCGGCCAGGGCCAGCCCGGAGGGAGTGGCGGAGAAGCTGGGGACCTGTATTTGAAGATCTCAGTCCAACCCCATGCCCGTTATGAACGACAGGAAGATGATTTGCTGGTCAGGCAGCCAGTCGATTTGCTCACCTTAGTGCTGGGAGGCGAGACAGAAGTGAGTTCCCTGGATAAATCCGTCAGCCTGACCATTCCCCCGGAGACAGCCAATGGGACCAGATTCCGACTGCAGGGATTGGGCATGCCCCACAGAGAGGACCCTTCCCAGCGGGGGGACCTGTATGCCAAAGTGGAGGCTAAGCTGCCCCGGGATCTCAGCGACCGGGAGCGCGAGCTCTTCCAGCAGATCAAGGACATTCGCCAAGGGAGGGATAACTGAGCCATGAAATATGCCATGATCATTCGGGCTTCAACGGATGAAACCCTCTACATACCGACCCAGGCAGCTCAACTGGCAGGAGTAAGCAAGGCCTTTTTAGATCGCTGCCACCAGCACGGTCTGATCAAGCCCAAAGTGATGACCGGCGGGGGAAGAGGTTATGACGCCCGGGCGATCCGCCAGCTGGCCAGGGTCAGACGGCTGTATGATGACCTTGCATTGAACCTGGAAACCATCGAAGTCGTCCTGCACTTGCGCCAACAAATCCTGGACCTGCAGGACCAGCTCTACCAGCTTGAGGGCCAGACCCGGGAGCGGGAACGCAAACTGCAGGCTGAGCTGCTGGAACTGCGCCGCCTGCTCTTCCAGCGCGGCCGCCGCCCATAGCGGGAAAGCCGCTGATGGCTTCTGAGGCCAAAGTTGCTGATCTCCAGCGCTGCCACAACAAAGGTGAACTATCTTCTTTTCAGCCGTTGGTAGGCAAACGAGAAAACCAATGATCCCAAAAGAAAAACGCTCAAGGTATAGATTAAAGCAGTCAATAATCTGGATTCTGGGCATGTTAGCAGGCTTGGTTTATATCGGCGCTGTATTCCTGATAGCAGGTCCGATTTTTCTGTACCTGATCATCCCGCTAGGAATAAACGAATCCCAGGTTGGCTGGATCGTTCTAGTCCTGCTGCTTTGTTATTCCCTGGTTCAGGGAGCCATCCAGATCAATGTGATAGATCAGGGTTGGCAAAAAGACCTACTGTGGATCATTGGCTATTTGCTGTCTGTCCTTGCCGGCGTTATTGGAGTCCTCCATTCATTCGAATTATTTCTCGATTTTGATAACGCGTTATTTTTCGCCGCAACACTGGGTCCTGGCCTGGGAATCGGGACCACTCAAGCCCTATTATTGAGAAAAAAGTTCCGTTTTCCTTACCTTCTCATAGCAGGCAGTATTGCAAGTGTGTATCTGGGACTGCTCACCAGTGAAACTCTTAAAAATACATCATTTTTATACAACTTAGGTGATATCCCCGCAATGCTGTTCGACATCACCATCATTGGAACTGCATACTGCCTTCCGAGCGCCCTGGTGTTCCACCTGCTTCCTGAGAAAATTTCGACTCCAGAAATCAGGAGCAGGGAAACCGTTTACGATCAAAACAGTTCGTAAATAGGAGGATCATTAACCATCATATCCAAGGTCCCCAGCGGGACTATCAAAGCTATTACCCTGGTTTTGCTGTTTTTCTTATTGGTCAGCGCAAGCTGCAATATCGGCTAGCCAATAAAAAAAAGAGACCAGTTCAGAAGAATCAGCAAGGATTCCAGATTCAGGCACACCAAACTGTATCTTGACATCAAGGGGATTATCTGTTGCCTATACGCATAAAATAGTATTGTTTCAGGAAGCACTTGTTCTTGGGCAAATTTTGATCACAGCCTTGTCCACCTCCTGTTCCAAATCAGGACGGCGATCATCGGGTTTATAATAAGTAACAAAATTGAAAATCGCAAGCTTTTTAAATGCTGTTAAGATAAGTCTAAAGATAGTAATAGCGAACGTGTACCTGTACCATCCTTAATAATTTCCCAGCACTGGATCGCTGTTCGTTGCGTCAACTGAATTTGATCTCGGTTTACTGGTACCCTCTAAACCGCACCAACTATTATTTTGGCTCAAGAGGTTGTCATGGAAACCAAATCACTGATCTCAGCAGCGATTGCAGCACTCAAAAAGGGGGATGCAGAGACCGCAAAGCGCCTGTTAATTCAGGCAATCAATCACAACCCAGGATCAGAGGCCGCTTGGGTCCTGCTTGGCTCCTGTCTGGAGGAGGATCAGCAAAAGGCATACTGCTTCCAGAAAGCCCTCAAGATCAATCCAGAAAACGAGACCGCGATAAAATTACTGAGCAAGCTGAATATCCAACCTCAGGCACCACAGCCAGCCCCAGAAATTCAGCCACCCCGGCCGCCGATGCCCAGCCCAGAGCAGGCCCCACCAGCCAGCCGCCCTCAACAGAAAAAGCAGAACAGCGCTGTGTTTATTCTCAGTCTGCTCGCGGGCCTGATCGTTATTGGCATTCCCCTCTGGATCAGAACCTCTTCCTCGAATATGCCTCCCGACTTCCTCTTTCAAGCAGCGAAATCCCTGGTATCGCTCACCGGCGGCAGCACCGCCCCGGAAGATCTCTGGTTTCCCGAAATGGTCACCATCACGCCCACTGGAGAACCCAGTAGTGACTCTTTCTCACCGACGCCATCACCCGCAATATCCACAGATGCCAGCTTACTGGACCGCCTGGATCAGGTAAGGCCGCTCCGGAATCAGGCTATCGCTCTCTTTGACGCTGGGAACTACGCGGAAGCCATCACCATCTGGGACCAGGTTTTAAGTATTGTTCCGGAAGATAGCATTGGATTCTACAACCGGGCTATGTGTTATTGGGCTCTGGGAACCCAGAACCAGCGCATCCTGACCCAGGCCGAGAGGTATTACGACCTGGCTTCCGCCGACCTTGAAATGGCCCGCGTACTAAATCCCGATATGGCCATCTTTTATGATCTTGAATACCAGATCGCCAGGACCAGGGCCGGCCTGGAAGAATACCGGGGGACCCAAGCCTACTGGTATGATCAAGCCCTGAATGCTCTGGCAATTGGCATTGATAAAGGCCTGAGGAGAACAGCAGGGAATCGACTGGTCGGGGAATTATTATTGAACCTGGGACGCTGCGAGGAAGCGCTGAACCACTTTCAGACCCTGGAAAAGGGAATCGTGACCTATGATGAAACCAGCGCTGATGTCTATATCTATCTCGCCCAAAGTCATCTCTGCTTGAAAGAATATGACCTAGCGCTGGAAAATATCGATCGGGCCCTGGAATTAGACCCACGGGATTTCAGCAAACAGGTGAAGGGGATCATCCTGCTCAACACCGGCCAGCTGGAAGAATCCCTGGAGATTTTTGATGAACTGCTGGATGCAAAACCACATTATTACGGCAGGCGGTATTATTTCCGGGCAGTGATTCACTATGAATTAGGGAATAGTGACAAAGCCCAATCGGATATGGATACTGGCCTGGCGAACACCTGGGGCTCAAAAGGGTTGCGGTCTTATTTACTGGGGCGTTTGGCGAAGGACGAGGGGGAGGAAGCACTGGCCCTCCAGTACCTGCAGGAAGCAGAAGCGACCTTGTACAAAACCGACACCCCCAGGTTCTATGATGAGATCATCCAATTGATCACTGAGATAGGCGGCGCGTCTTTGCTGGCAACCCCAGCAGGCGATTATAATCCCACACCAACACCAATCACTCCCCTCACGGATCAGCAATATGCCTTGAACCCGCCGCCCACTGACTTATTCCACTTTTCCCGGGTGAATTATGCCGGAACCGGCCTTTACGATCAACCTCCTGGTGGGGGAATGGGATTTCGCTTCTTCCCGGATTCCGCCATCAAAATCAGCGGGGCAACCGCTTTGTACTTACGGCTCGAGACGGACCATGAGATCGAAGAACTCAATCTCCGGGCAGCCTGTGTTCCCACAAGTGGCGAGTTCGATTTCCCCAACTTCCCGGAGGGCACTGTGGAACTGCTTCCGGGGGAAAATATGTTCCCCAACCCCGATGAGTGTGTACCGGACGATGGGATCATTTACTTTGTGATCTGGAACACCGGGGTGGATTATCTATTGATCAATAATATCGACCTGAAACTTGTTGCCATCAATCCCGATGGATCGGAGACGACCTATGGATACCAATAAGGAATCGCCGGGGGTCGTGGGGTTCTTCACAGAGAACAAACTCCGCCTGGGAATGGCCGGATTCGTCCTGGGGGCTGTGCTGGCAGTGTTTGTTGTGCTCTCGGTCTCTTTTGTAAAGACCTTTCTTTCCTACCGGTTCGCAAGCGCAGATTATTCCTCCCAGGAATACCACCTGCTGCTGGATGAGTTCGACCGCATGTTATACCTTGATCCTCAAGCAGCATTCGATCTGATCGAAGCAGAAACAGAAACCAATCCTAACCAAGTTGACCAGCTGGAAGGCTTCATTCGCTTTGCCCGATACTACCAAAGCCAGAATGAGATCAAGAAGATGCACGAAACCTTCCGGAGAATATTAAAAGCAGCCCTGGAATATATCGACAACGATGCCTACTCTGATGATCTTGCTCTACTGTACTACCTGGCGATCGATTGTGCCCGGAATCTTGGCGATCAAAACCAAGCGGACCACTTATATACCTTGATGCTGGAAACAGTTCCAGATTCAATTCAGGAAATCGACGAGCCGACCCAGATCGCCAAATCCTATTTCTACCTGATCTCCGCCACTTATGAAAAGGGATATTCTGATGAAGACTGGCAGGCCTCTGCCCAGTATTATGGGGAGATGCTTGAGTTCTTTGATCCCAGACTGGAAGAACTATACACAGTTTACGAGCTGGGCTATGTCTATGACTATCTGACGAAATCTGCTATGCTGTTTCTGGATATTGGTAATGCGGATGGATTTCAGGAAGAGCTCAAGGCACGATTGTTGAAGATGAAAAATGATGTTGCCGGGCCGGAAACAAACGCACTCCTATACAGATATCTCGGCGACGCAGAGATCCACCTCGAAATGCCCCTGCTGGCTGCTAACTATTATCGGCAAATGGTGAACTATCAACCCACCGCAGGCAATATCAATCTGGCTGCCTTCAGCTATGCAGAAGCTGGAAATTATGAATGCGCATATAAATACTACAACCGGCTGCTCGATGTGAATGATCCTTCCGGGGGAGCCTATCATTGGGTGGCAAGGAATGCAGTCAGATCCCTGGAAACTTTGATACTGTGCGAAGGCGATGATTGCTGCCCCTGAATTTCAATCTGCTTCTATATTTGGACAAAGAACCCGGGATAGCAGATCACGACACGAGAGAAGAATTAGAGCGTGATCACTTTGGCTGCCCGGCGCTGGGCTTCGATGATATCGGTCATCCCCCCCTCAATACCGACAGCAACCTTCCCGGTCAAATCATAGAATTTAAGACAGGTGTTGCAAATGATCAACCGCACGCCCTTATCCTCCAGGGAGCGCAGGGACGGCAGGACTGGCGATCCTTCCACAACCAAGCGGACTCCCTCGGCGTAGAAACAGATCACGGCTGGCAGAGTGTCAGCCTCATCGATCAATCTGAAATAGGTTTGGATGAGCTTGGTTTGCAGTTCAGGATCAGCCTGTCCCATTCCCTGGCGGGTAATCAACAGGGTTGTTTCTGGCGTGGGCATCGATAGCCTCCATAAATGATCATTTCCTTATCGGTTACGGAACCAGCGTATTGCTGAGGACCATCTGATTTTTACCACAGATATTGCCGACCAGGGACTTTCCCTCCACCAACACCAGCTAATGAATTGTGTTTGCACCCCAGCTTTTTCTGACCTGATCCTGATTCTAAAGTATAATCAGAATATTCATTTACCGTTGCATCTTTGCTGGTTTCCTTCCCTGAGCCAATTGAATAGATTTAGTATCGGAGGATTCGATGCCAAAGCGAAAGTGGTTGTTCCTCATCCTGCTCCTGGCGGCGGTGGGATTGTCCGCCTGCGATCCGACCTGCGAAGCCGGTTCCCTGCTGCCACCCGATCTGATCTCGCCGGATTGGAGGGAGGTTGTGGACGGCAGCGCAGCAACCCTGGAATGGGATTATCCAGATACCTGCGAGCCTGAGGAATACGAGATCATCCTATCCCAATATCGCGATTATTCCGTAATAGAGCATACGCAGCTTGTCCCGGGTGATACCACAACCTGGACAGCATCTGGGCTTGACCAAGCTGAGGAATACTATTGGAGGGTTCGAGCCAAGGTTGGATCCACCTATGGCGGCTATTCTGGTCAATTGCGCTCTTTCTTCACTCTACCGTACTGTTCTGCAGGCGATCTGATCGCCCCTTATCCTCAATTCCCCCTTTCCCATGATATCTATGACAATAGTTCCGATTCTTTCGAGTGGTATTGGCCGCTGAACGACTGCATTCCCGAAAGCTACCGCATTGAAGTCTCCCGGGATGAAAACTTTGTAGATGATGAATTCAACGGAGCGACCGGAAATCCCAGCACCAGATGGGGGTTAGGCTATGGGCCCACTCCCGCAACCAAGTTCTGGTGGCGAGTATCGGCTTACGCGGACGGCACCTGGGGGCCGACTGGCACAGAGCACTTCTTCTACACCGCCCCGGCCTGTGAAGGGACTGAGATGGTCGCCCCCACTTTAGTCTCTCCCGCAGACGGAGTAGTGATTATTGACCCAGCACAGGTGCTGGAGTGGTCCTGGCCAGCCTTGAGCTGCGTCCCGGACGACTACCATGTCCAGGTTGCAGAAGATCAAGCCTTCACTACCCTCTTTGATGATCATATTGGCACCTCTGCCAACTGGACTGTCTACGGACATCAAGAGCCCTTCGCGGATTGCCAAACCTACTATTGGCGAGTAGCCATGGTGCACGACGGTATCGACGGAGTATACAGTCCAACCTGGAGCTTCCGCATGGACCAGACCGGGACTTGCAGCCTTTCAGGAGTGCCAGCTGCCCCCATAGGCAACTTCTTTTGCCGGGCAGGGACCTTTGAATGGTTCGATCCGCTGTGGACCATTGAGCCTGATCACCGCTTGCTGGCAGTCGCCCGCAATCCGCAATCCACCTACCTGCTGCTGAACATCCTGGATCAGGAGACCAGAGAACCCTTTACACCCGAGATCCAATGCTGGGTTTATTTCGATCACATCACCCCGGGTTGGCCGGAATCACCAGAAGGATTTGTGTTTGATATCCAATCCCTGCCCATCATCGAACCTCCCGATGCCTGCCAGCCCTACCTGGGCGCTGAGGATTGTCAAGAAGCGGGGGGAGATTACCAGCTGGTCAACCGGGTTACCAAAACTTACGAATGCGTTTGCCCTGAGGAGTAGCGCTCTAAAGCTGATATAAATCAGCCAGTCCTTGACCGGGGCTGGCTGATTTACAACATTGAAGATGACAGGCCTTCTGTGCGGCATTTCGTTTTCACGGATACTGGGAAAGGCTGGGCAATAGCAGGTGAGATATGGGATCAACTGACACTGGAGAAGACTGTCAATAGCGGTGAAACCCGGGAACTCCTGACACCAACAATCATCCCCTGATCACCAGGTTGACCAAAACAGGGCACTTCCTTTAATTGCCAGAATAATAAATCCCTTCTGTTAGAATTGAGCATTGATCAAATATTCTCTGGAGCGTCAGGAACTGTTTCCTGAGTCTGCGGTTTACTTGGCAAGTCATCCATCTTCCCATACTTGGTATAATTAGCCTTCCCATTTATCCATATCTATAATATATTTTGACTAACTGCAGGCCGTGGCTATCACCCTGCATGGCCACGAAAATCAAATCACAGACTACCCTTTTCCTTTAAGAAACGGGAGGCTCAATGTCCTTACTGGCAGAATTTGAACCCTGGTGGCGATTTGCTTTCGCCCTGCTGATTGGCGCCCTGATCGGCCTGGAAAGAGAGTTCCATCAACAAAAGGTCGGGGCTCCTGACTTTGCCGGGATCCGTACTTTTTCCCTGATCTCCCTGCTGGGAGCAGTGACTGCCTTCCTAGTCGAGGATTACGGCGTGATTTTTGCTGTGCTGGGGTTGTCAGGGTTGATCCTGATGACCGCGATCAGCTATTCAGGAGCGCTCTTCCGCAGCGGCAGCGAACCAGGCATCACCACCGAAGTGGCCGCCCTGCTCACTTTTCTATTTGGCGTGTTGGTGATCGGGGAACAGGAGATTGTCGCCATTGCCCTGGCAGTGGTCACCTCGCTGCTGATGGCCATGAAAGGCAGGATCCACGGCGCGATTCGGGATCTTTCCACAGAAGACATCCATGTTACTTTGCAGTTTGCCCTGGTCAGCGCTGTGATCCTGCCCCTGCTTCCCAATCGGACCCTGGACCCATACGGGCTCCTCAATCCCTTCCAGATCTGGCTTATGGTGGTGTTGATCTCAGGGATTGGTTTCAGCGGATATATTGTGATGAATATCCTGGGCAACCAAAGAGGAGTGAATTTGATGGGCTTCTTGGGTGGCTTGGCAAGCAGCACAGCGACCACGATCAGTTTTTCATCTGCCAGCAGAGAGAACCCGGAGATGGCTCCTCAGTACGCTCGGGCCGTGATCATGGCTTCCACGGTGATGTTTCCCCGGGTCTTCGCCTTGATCCTGGTCATCCATTATCCGCTGGCCTTGAAAGTGGCCGGTCCGCTGGCAGTGATGCTGGCAACCGGACTGCTGCTGATCTTCTTTTTAAGCCGCAGAACTGCCGAGGATGGGGAAGATGCCCAAGCCGATTTTAAGGTCGGCAACCCATTGAAGCTCTCAACCGCGATCAAATTCGGCTTGCTGTTTGCAATCGTGCTGATCGTGATCGAGTTCGCGCTTAATTCGCTGGGGGCAACCGGGGTATACCTGACCAGCTTGCTGACCGGCCTGACAGACGTGGACGCCATCACGCTCAGCGTCACCCGCCTGGCCTCCAACAACCAGATCAATTTACAGGTAGCCGGACTGGCTGTGCTAGCAGCTGCCCTTGCCAATACCCTGTCCAAAGGGGCGATCTCCTACTTTTCGGGCACGGATGAATTGAGAAAGCAAGTGCTGCCTGCTTTAGGTCTCATCATCCTGACCGGTTTGGTTTCGGGAGCGATCTTTTTCCTCTGGCTTTAACCCCTTATACAACTCTCCCGCTGCCGGGATAGGGCATTCAGCCTGCCTGCTAGAAACTGTTCACATCCAGCATCAGGTTGGCCACAAATCCCATCAGGACTGCGATTGTCCACAGGAACATGACATCCATCAATTCGTGTTCTTTTTGATGGATCCATCCCCAGGCGTAGGCATACAGGGCACAGAACAGTCCTAACAGGCCCTGCATTGTACCGGCCTGGGAAAACATTTTGCTGAGCACAATGATCAGGCATACCAGGCTGCCAATTCCAGACAGAACTCCCAAAACTACTCCTAACACGTTCTCCTCCTTTGATTAATGGAATTTCATCAAGGCGATGAAGAAATCCCTTTGCAGACATAATCGCAAACCCCAGTAAAGGAACAGGCTAACCATGATCAACAGCGTGATCCGGGTACGCTTTTCGATCCGTTCAATATGGTCAATGATTCTTTCCCGCCATGTTTCTGGCACCAGGGCTGTGATCCCGGTTATCACTGCGGCCCCCAGGAATACCGGTGCGAAGAGATGGCTTTCCGCCATGGACCTCCAGTCACCCCGCAATAAAGCAGCCGTCCCCCGTGTCAAACCGCAGCCGGGACAGGGCACCCCGGTTGCCAGCAAGAGCGGGCAGTCCCAAAGGGGAATACCAAAATATCCCAGGGCCAGATGAATAAACACGAACCCGGCCAGCAACCTGCTATCCCTCGGATTCCTGATCACTGAAGCAAATACCGCTTGGTTTGATTTTGGCATTTACACCCTCTTCATCAAAGCTGTTTTGGGGCGGATAGTATGCTCGCTCAGCCTCGATCTTGCTGTGATTAAAATGTAGATATATACGGGGAAGAGTGGATTTTGTTGCAATGAATTTCCCCCTGACTGCTTTGATCTTTACCTCACAGGACATCCGCCGGGTTCTGGAAGGAGCTTTTACGTAACCGAACAGAAAGCCAAGGGACCGGAGATAGGAGACCGGATTTGGATTTTTCTTTCCCCTTAAACCGCTGATCTTATTTCGACCCAGAGCGAGCTGTCTATCCTATTGTTAAAAGTGTCAAGCACATGATCTGAAGACACCCAGATCCAGTCAGGGGAAAGCCAGATGCTTGACGCCAGATAGCACCCATCCTAGCCGATACCAGAAAGGATATTAAATGACAGCAGAGAAACCTTACAGCGCGGAATCAGTTCATCGTTATTTTCAGAGACAAGCGGGGCATTTTCGACCTAATTTAAGCCACCTGAGGATAGCTGAGAAGTGGTATAAATAAGGTTAACAATCCAGCGAACGGTTTGGGAAAATAAAAGCCCACCTCCCCTCCGCATCCAGGATGCGGGTCCCGCAAGGATTGACCACAATTCAAAAAGATATGCGTCAAACACCACATGCCTGATACAGCTATGGTACGGTTGGAGGATTGTCCATGACCCAAGAAAATTTAATCGTTTTAGCCATTCTCGCCGTTGCAGTGGTTCTCTTTGTAAGTGAACGATTGCGAGTCGATCTGATCGCTATGCTGGTGCTGATCACGCTCTCCCTGACCGGGTTAGTGTCCATCGAAGAAGCCTTCTCCGGTTTTGCCAGCCCTGCTGTGATCACAGTCTGGTCGGTCTATATCGTCAGCGGGGCGCTCTTCCGCAGCGGGGTTGCGGACACCCTGGCAAACTTCATGCTGCGCCTGGCAGGAGAGAATTATCTGCGCCTGCTGTTTGTGATCATGCTCACGGTCGGGGTGATGTCATCCTTCATGAACAACATTGGCGCGGTGGCCATCCTGCTGCCCGCGGTGGTCAGCGTGGCCCGCAAGATCAATGTCGCGCCCTCCAAACTATTGATCCCCATGGCTTTTACCTCTTTATTGGGCGGAAAGATGACCCTGATCGGAACACCGCCGAACATCCTGGCAACCAGCATCATGGAAACCTACGGCGGTTTGGAACCCTTTGGCTTTTTTGACTTCACGCCCATGGGCGCAATTGTCCTAGGGGTCGGCATCCTTTATTTCTTACTGATTGGAAACCGGATCCTGCCGGAGCGAGCTCCCGGGGGTGACCTGTCAGCAACCTATCAAATTCGTGATTATTTAAGCGAAGTCCGGATTGGAGAGAAATCCTCCCTGATCGGGCAGACGCTCCCTGAGTCCAAATTGGGCCAGGATTATGATCTCAATGTAATCCAGATCCAGCGCTGCGATGAAGGCCTGCTGGTACCCTTACAGGACCCGGTGTTGATGGAAGATGACCTGCTGCTGGTCCAGGGCAGCTCTCAGAACATCATCAAAGCCAGCAAATCCCTGGGGCTAGAATCTGTGCACGATTGGAAGTTCGATGAGCTCAGCCAGGAGTCTCAGTCCCTGGTGGAAGTCACGCTTTCACCCAGCTCACAAATGCAAGGCAAGACCTTAAAGCAAGCTGATTTCAGAGCCCATTACGGCCTGACCGTGCTGGCCATCCAGCATCATGGGGAATCCATCAGCACCAACCTGGCAGAAATCCCGCTCGACCTGGGAGATGCCCTGCTGATCCAGGGGCCCCAAGAACGCATCGCCCAGCTGCGGCATGACAAAGACTTCATGATCCTGGAAACCCCGCCGATGGAATCCAAACGGATCAAAAAAGCCCCCCTGGCAGTGCTGATTCTGGTCGGCGTCTTGCTGGCTGTCAGCACGCGGGTCCTCCATGTCTCCACAGCCATGCTGATCGGCGCTATGCTGATGATCTTGACCGGGGTGCTGAACATGGACGAGGCCTACGATGCGATTGAATGGAAGTCGGTCTTTCTGATCGCCGGCATGCTGCCCATGGGCATCGCCATGCAAAACACCGGCACTGCTCTCTTCCTGGCAGAGAAGATCGTCGAACTGGTAGGCAATTGGGGAACTGAGGCGGTGATGATGGGGATCTTCCTGATGACCGCACTCACCACGGAAGTGATGTCGAACGCTGCAGCCACCGTGCTGGTGACACCGATCGCGATCGATGCCGCCCGCAACTTAGGTGCCAACCCGCAAACCTTTGTGATGGCTGTGGTCATCGCGGCAGCCACGTCCTTCCTGATGCCGATCGGACACCAGGCCAATGTGCTGGTCTTCGGTCCCGGCGGATATAAATTCAGCGATTACACCAAAGTGGGTGTGTGGCTCAATATCATCATCTTCTTCGTTGTCCTGCTCATCCTGCCCCTGATCTGGCCCCTGTAAGGCAGAGTGCCATTTCCTAATTAATCCTGGATTTAAACAATTCATTTTCAGCAAGGGTCTCAAAGATGCGGGCGACACAACTCAAGCTAGAAAACGGTTTTACCTTGATAGAGCTGCTGATCACGATCGCCATCCTGGCTTTGCTGTTTGGCATTATTTCCCTATCATTAAGCAATGTAGGGTCCAGCGCCCAAACAGAAATTTGCGCCGCGGAGTATCATGTTGTGCAGAACGCGATAGAAATTTACATGGCTGAAAATCCTGATCTCCCCCTTTCCGAAGGGACAAACACCACCATTAGCCAGGGAGATGGTCAATTCGCAGATTACCTACGAGGTACCACGGAAGGCTTGTATTCCTGGACGGCTGATGGGGTGCTGACGGCTGGAACCTGTCCCGCGCCGGAACCCACAAGCCCCTGGGGCTGCGGATCCACAGCTCCCTGAAATCAACCAAGCCCAGCTGGGAAGAAATCAAAGCTTCCGGTCATTGAACTGCCGATCAAAGAACCTTTCGATGATCTCCTTGATTTATTGATGACATAAAGGGCCAAGTGCATCCAATCCTGTTTATCGCAGCTGGTAAACCCATCTACGCCTCCCAGGTTTTTCTGGGGTTAGCGCTGGTGATCGGTTTTTTTGTCAGTCGACACGAAATCCGTCGGCGTGAGATCAGCGGAAAGGTTTTCTACCTGTATTGGGTGCTGGCGGTGCCTGCAGCACTTTTGCTGGCGGCGTTCAATTCAGCCTTATTCCACAACCGCTTATGGGAAGTCATAGCCAACCCGAGCGAGCTCATCTCCACCGGCTTGGTATCCTTCGGGGCTGTGATCGGGGCGCTGGGTCTGGGTTTGTTGATAGCCCGGGCCAATAAAATCCCTGCCTTTCATCTGCTGGATGTGATCTCGATCATCCTGCCCCTGATCCTTGGCGTATACCGCATTGGCTGCATGCTGAATGGCTGCTGTTACGGCCGGGAAACCGAAGGGGTCTTTGGGTTCTATCTTCCGAATGCAGCCGGGCAGTGGGCAAACCGCTACCCTACCCAGATCATGCTGCTGGTCTTCGATCTTGCTCTGTTCTTTTTCCTCTGGAGATGGAGACGGAAGAACCCCGCCGAGGGAAAAACCACCCTGGTCTTCCTGCTCTCCTTTTCGATCTTCCGACTGCTGCTGGACAAGCTGCGGGAACTGCCCATGATCAATGACAGGATTAATATCCTGCAGCTGGGCTCGCTCACCCTCTTGTTGATCACCTTATCTGCCCTGTTCGCCATCCGGCTTGGTAAACCCTCCCGGGAAGAAAGTAAGGAGTAAGGTGTGGAGCATTTTTCCCCTGTAAACAGTTAATCGATTTAATGCTCAACCGTTCAAAATCTTAGCCATGGACCAGTTCTGTTTCCAGTTTTCTATATTCCATAGACTTCTTCGTTGACGGTTGAAAGTTGAAAGTTTAATCAGCAGAACTTTATACCTTCAACCTTCAACTTTCAACTTCCTACTATTAGCCCAATCTGGCAGTTCCTAAATCCCCATATCTGATCCACAAAACAGCTTCAACAGCCTTTGGGGGACAAGATCAAGCCTCCATCAGAAATAGTTCCTGAAAACAGGTCCTCCCTTCTGGACAGGCAGGTATAATAGCCCTATCTGTATTCTAGATCGATGGGTAAGGAAAACTTATGCTGAGTAATGTGTTGATAGATTTACTGATCCTGTTCCTGCTGGCGGTGGCCAACGGGTTTTTTGCCATGGCTGAGATCGCTCTGGTCTCCTCCCGGACTGTCCGGCTGCAGGAACGAGCGGACCGGGGGGACCTCGGAGCGGCAGCTGCCCTGGAAGCGACTGCTGACCTGAACCGCTATTTATCCACCATCCAGATCGGGATCACCCTGATCGGGATCTACGCCGGTGTCTTTGGCGGCACCACCCTGGCCAAGATCATCGCTGCTGCCCTGGCCGAGGTGCCTTCCCTGGCCCTCTACGCCCAAACCATAGCTGTCATTATCGTGGTCATCGGCACCACCTACCTTACGCTGGTCGTGGGTGAGCTGGTCCCTAAACGAATCGCCCTCAGCGCCGCGGAGGATATCGCTTCCAGAGTCGCCAGGCCGATGCGGCTGCTGTCGCGGATCGCCAATCCCATGGTCAAGATCCTCAGCCTTTCCACAGAGGGACTGTTAAAAATACTACCGATCGCCCCCTCCTCAGAACCGCCTGTGACAGAAGAAGAGATCCGCTTGTTGATGGAACGCGGCACAAAAGCCGGTGTGCTTGACCAGGCAGAAAGGGATATCGTGGACCGCACCCTGCGGCTGGATGATATCAAGGTGGATGCGATCATGATCCCGGGGACCCAGATCAAATGGCTGGACCTGGAAGATGACCCCCAGACCATCCTGGTCCAGGCCATTGAAGGCGGCCGATCACGCTATCCGGTTTGCCGGGGTACGCTGGATAATGTAGTCGGCGCTGTCCGGGTCCGGGACCTATTTTCCCAGGTGCTGGATAACGGGGGAGGTAGCGAGATCGATTTGGAACAAATCATCTTCAAACCGGTCTTCATCGTGGAAAGCATGCCAGCATTAAACGTGCTGGAATTGTTCCGGGAATACCAGACCCATCTGGCGATCGTGCTGGATGAATTTGGCGCGGTGGAAGGCATGGTGACCCTGCAGGATTTTCTGGAGGAGATCGTGGGAGATCTGCCGGCCTACATGGAAGAGTCTGAACCGGCAGCTGTTGAGCGGGATGATGGCAGCTGGCTGGTGGACGGGATGATGCCCATTGGCGATTTCCTCAGCCGCTTTGACCTGCCGGTACAGCCCGAGGACGAGCTCGGGGATTACCACACTCTGGCCGGTTTTGTAGTGACCCGCATTGGCCATGTGCCCTCACCCTCAGAAAAATTTGTCTGGGGTGATCATCATTTTGAGGTGATCGACATGGACCTCAACCGGGTTGATAAGGTACTGATCGTCCCGCCCAAAGAAGGACGGAGGGAAAAGCAGCCTGGCGTCCCCCCAAGATAAATCCTGAAATCCATTCCCTGAGAATTGTCATCTTATTCTTTTTTCGGACAAACGGGAGTAATGAGTGAAAAAGAAAATTTGGAGAATCATACATTATTTAATCATCACAAATTTCATTCTGGAGATTGTCTACAGCGTCACCATGGTATTCTTTGTCATCGGGGGCGGAAAATGGCCTTTACTTAGAAGGGCTGTTGAAACGCCCGTTGAGATCATCCTCAAAAGACGCCTATACGCAATTGAAGCCTGGATTGCAATAGGAGCATTGGCTATCTATCTTGCTCTTACAGTCTACTTACCTGGGCAGCTTAGAGACATTGCAGCGAATCAGCAATCGTTTGTAAACTAATGAGACTGCTTGACGCGGCAGTGATCCAGGTGTAACATATTCATTAATATGAATATTATCTCCAAGAAGGCAGAAAAGAGCATCGCCAAATACCTGAAAGTGCTGGGGTCACCGATCCGGGTCAGGATTCTGCTCAGCATAGGGTATGGTGAAGCCTGCGTTTGCCACTTGGAAGCGACGCTGAACAAACGCCAGGCGTATATCTCCCAGCACCTGATGGTGCTGCGGGACGCTGATCTCCTGGAGACCCGCCGGGATGGAAAATATATCTACTACCGGGTGGCGGACCGGAAGATCTTTGACCTGATCGAAACTACCGCGGAGCTGCTGGAGATGCCCCCGGAGTCTCTCCCCCCACTGAATGAGACCGCGGCACTGCGCAACTGCGAATGCCCTAAATGCCAATCCCAAGAGGAGTAAAGTATGCTGCAAATCAAGATCCTGGGCACTGGCTGCCCCAACTGCAATAAACTGGAAGAAGAAACCAAAAAAGCGGTTTCGAACCTGGCCTTTGAGGCCAACATTGAGAAAGTCACCGATTATCAGCAGATCATGGAATACGATATCCTCAGCACACCGGGGCTGGTGATCAATGAGGTGGTCGTCTCCAGCGGCAGGATTCCCTCCCAGGGTGAGATCACGTCTTATCTTACCAGCGCCCTTGAAAAGGATTAAATCAAATATTCTTCCGCCCTGCCCCGACAGTTTTTTTTGATCCAACATATTCGCATTTTCGAATGCAACTAAGTGAGATGAATGATGATCCCAATAATCGATTTTGCCTCCCAGCTGTTTTTCAGCGGCATCGGCAACCTGGCTTCCTATCTGGCAGCGCACGTCCTGCTTTGCCTGCTGCCGGCCTTCTATATCGCCGGCGCCATGACTGCCCTCATTCCCAAAGAAACCATCACCCGCTACCTGGGTCGCAACACGCCCAAATTCATCTCCTACCCGGCAGCGGCAGCGGCTGGCTTTCTGCTGGCGGTCTGCTCCTGCACGGTGATCCCCCTTTTCGCAGGCATCCATAAAAAAGGGGCCGGCCTGGGGCCAGCGATCACCTTTCTGTTCGTCGCCCCCGCGGTCAACATCCTGGCCCTGACCTACACCGGGGCGGTGATCGGCATGGATCTGGCGCTGGCCCGGCTGGTCCTCTCGATCGTATTCGGGGTTGGGATCGGGGTCATCATGGCCCTCATCTTCCGCAAGTCAGATGAAGAACATGACAAAAAGACCGATCTGCTTTTCGCCGGACAGGCTTCCATGCGCCGTGCCAGCGTGATCTTCCTGCTGATCCTGGTCGCCCTGCTGGTCGCCGGCACCTTCCAGATCGGAATCCTGAAAACCATTTATTTCTCGGTGGATCTGCCCTGGTCCTGGGTGCATAACCTGCAGGAGACTTTAATCAAGTGGATCCCCTTCGATGCCGCCCGGGGTGAAGAAGGTGTCACCGCCCAGGGCGCGCTGCTGATTGGGATGCTAGTCCTGATCGGATTCACCGCCTGGAAAGGATTGGAGAAGATCCATGATGGCTTCACCTCCTGGACCTGGATCTCCACCGGGCTGGTAGGGCTGACCCTGCTGATCGCCGCCCTGGGGGTTTCCCCCTACTCTGGCGGGACAACCCTGCTGTTTACCGGGAAATTCTTCGGGGTCCTGATCTCGATCCTGCTTTTAACCTGGACCCTGGCCAAGGGGCTCACAGAAAATGAGACCCGCGATTTCCTGTGGGAGACCTGGCGTTTCGTCAAGCAGATCTTCCCCCTGCTGATCGTCGGCGTCTTCGCGGTGGGCGTGATCCGCGAGCTGATCAGGCCAGAATGGATCCAGGCCCTGGCCGGCGATAACACGGTGCTGGGCAACTTTGTGGGTGTGGTCTTCGGGGTCTTCATGTACTTCCCCACCCTGGTGGAAGTTCCCATCGCTCAGATGTTCCTTGAGCTGGGCATGCACCGCGGCCCGCTGCTGGCCTACCTGATCTCTGACCCGGAGCTCAGCCTGCAGAGCATCCTGATCACAGCCTCGATCATCGGCCGCCGGAAAGCCTGGGTCTATGTGGCCTGGGTGGCACTGTTCAGCACAGCTGCCGGCTTGCTCTATGGGGCCTGGGTCAATGGCACCCCATTAGGTTTGGTGGCCCTCTACCTGTTTGCCATCCTGGGTCTGCTGGCAGGGCTGGTGTGGTTCATAGAGCGCTCTTCTAAAAATAATGAAGCAGTGAAAACCTGATTCAATCTTTGATCTAGAGGTTTGCCGACTCCACCCACTTAATACATAATCCTCTTTGTGTTAAAATATCAGCAGAACTCGATCGTATTGAATCCTTTATTGTGGCATTGATATAAAGCAAGCTGGCAGGGAACCAAACCAGGTTTTTTCTCCCCAGACAACCGGAGAAATTCATGAAAACTACCTCGAAAAACTTGTCCAAGGGTGAGCTGGAGGCCGAGTTCACCAAAAGGATCGTCAAATTTGAAAAGGATTACCTCGGGCGGGGACCGGTAGAAGCCCGGACCTATTTGATCGATGACATGGTGGTCATTCGTCTCCGGGGCGTTCTGACGCTCGCTGAAGAAAAACTCGCCGAGACCAATGAAGGTAGAACGCTGGTCAAAAATACCCGCCGCCAGCTATTTGACACTTCGCGCCCGTTCATGGAAAGTATCACCATGGAAATCCTTGGTAAAAAACTGCTGGGGCTTTTTTCTGACGTCAGTCTGGATACAGGGGACCGAGTGATCATTTTGACCTTAACCGAAGAAAATGATTGACACCGGATTTTTACTGATTGAACCTGAATACAGCTCCTCTTCCCCGGTAGGATCTAACTTGACAGGTTGACCAATGTTCAATAAAATGGAACCACAGTGGTTGATTTGATAAAGGGTCTGCTCTTATAGAATCGACAGGTTATCGAATACACCAGCAAAAACCTCCCCGGAGGGATTGTTGGTGCTTTTTTTTTGGAGAAAGATGATGACGATAAACCCAACCCACAAAAGCTTCTCTGAGCTGCTGAGCCAGCGTTTTCAGGACGCATGGCAAAAAGGCCATGGCGGAAACCCAGACGAAGCGCACATCCTGATTGGTGATAAGAGCATTGCATTAATCTTGCCTGGAGCAATGGTAAAAGCAGAAACTGCCTTGTTCAATAAATCCTCAAACACAAGGGTGCTTGACCAATACCTCCGCAGCGTATTGGAAATGGTTGCTGAAGATCTGAGTTCCCTGATCGAAGACTATTTCGGCAGGGAGGTCAAGCAGGTGATCCCGCTGATCGATCTAAAAGCTGGTTGGATTACTGCCTTCTACCGGTTTCACGACCAGGCAGAAGACCAACATGAATGAGTCCAGCATCAAACCTGTGATCAGGTCGAGCCCCAGGATGACTTCCAGGAATTCCCGGATAACCCCATTGGCCAGTTGACCCCGGGCGTAAACCCAATCTACCACCTGGCATTTAAGAATAAAATTTCATCTGGAGAACGAATCCTGATGGCATGTTTATAAAACAATGCCTGGCAAATAAATATGCGTTTGTAAGTTTTAGACCTGCGGTCGGAATTGGAAAGATAAGATCCCACACCAAGAAATCCTGACCGCAAGACGCCGGAGATTTTCACCATGATCGAAGTCGAACATACAATTTTTGTTTTATTATTGCTGACTGGAATCCTGAATGCCAAGCCGCCGCAGCAGCGATGGGGGATATTGATCATCCTGGCGGGGATTCTTCTGGTATTCATACCGCCCGCCAATCCGGTATTGATCCCCTGGAACTTGATTATTGGCTTAGTGGTACCTTTGCTCATGTGGCAAAACATTCGAAGAATAACCAACGCCGATTGGCAAGGATGGAAGAGCATAGCACTATGGCTGAGCTCAGTGATGATAATATGCATCGCTCTGCTACTGGGGGGTGGGTTAAATTGGCCAGGCGCGATTTTGTTTGGCGTGGTCGCTGCCAGCATGATCTGGAGAGCTGGAGAACCAGAAACCAGTTCCAGCTACATGAGCCAGGTCGGCCCTCTAGCTCTGGTGTTTCTGCTCACTGAGGTGGAAGCTGTTGTCCAATCTCCCAACCAGTACCTGGGAGGGATTTTCAGCGGCGCAAGCTTTGGTGTGATCACCGCGCTGGTCGCCCTCCAATTGCTCAAAAGAACGCCGCCGAAATTCCATTCCTGGATAGGGATTGGACAGGCCTACCTGGCCTACTGGTTTTCCTTTATTGCTGGGGTTTCAGCCGTGTCGTCGGTATTGGTGAGCGTCATGGTCTTTTTTTGGTTGAATCAATACTCCAGATCAGAATTTCAGATCAAGAATCCACTGGCACCGCTGAATACCTGGATCGGATTCGGCCTCGTGCTCACCTTGTTCTTGCTGTTGGGCTGGCAGGGCCACCAACCTGTTTCCACCATCATCATCCTGGAAGTGCTTGCTGGGGCTTTAGCAGGATTAGCCATTACCGGGTTAGGGCGAAAATTGGATATCCCTGCTTTTCAGAAAGATAAGCCTTTCCCAATGGCTGGACTGAGAACCGCCTTATTGCTTTTTCCTGCTCTCTTGCTCTGGCCGCGGGATATACTAGCCCAGCCGCTCCTTCTCGCAGCAGCTCTGGGATTAGCTGTGTTAGTCATTGGGTTGGCATACATGGCATTATTGTTCTATTTCCCCAAATCAGGCGCTCCGTCAGACGAATATGCATGACGCCTGTATTTAACTCTTGATCACTGAGGAGAAAAGAATGACACATATCCTTCAAATTATTTTAGATGATACAGATTACCTGCCAGATTTACTTCAGGTCTGGCGGGAAATTGGTGTATCAGGAACAACCATTATGAAGAGTGTTGGTGGATATCGCACAAGCACCTGGCTGAGCAAGGTTGGCCTGAGCGCCATCGATAAGATTTTCGACACCAAGGAAATCCAGAGGCGCACGCTGATCGCGATCATTGAAGATGATGATCTGCTCGAGCAAGCGATTGCTGAGGCGGAACGGGTTGTGGGTGGGTTCGACCGCCCGAATAGCGGTGTGTTATTGGTCTTGCCGGTGACGAAAACAAAAGGCCTTTATAAAGCTGAGCCAAAACCTCCCCAAGAACAATTACCTCCCGCACTGAGACCCAACTGGATGGCGGTGCGCGATATACCCATAGAAGATGTAGATGAGATCATGAAGCTGGAACCGACGATTGTCAGCACAGAGGCGACTTTGAATGAGGTCGCCCGCGAAATGTTGACCCACCCCAGTGTGCATGTGGCCTGCGTGGTGGCTGAAGATGGGAGACTCGTTGGCCTGCTCAGTTTAAGAACGCTCGCTGACGACCTTTTTTTCCACATCCTCCCCGAAGAATTCATCGCTGAGAGCACGGATATCGAAAAGACCATGTCCTTCGCGGATAAAACCCGCATCCTTACCGCAGAGGACGCGATGACCCCCCCGGCGTGGGTAAAATGCGGAGAAACAGTCAAAGAAGCCTTTAAGCGCATCCATGACAATGATCTGCCGGGCTTACCAGTGGTAAATGATACCTACCATGTGATCGGCTACATCAACCTACTTGAATTATTGGCTCTCTGCCAGAATGATCCGAAGGATCCATGTTCTTCACGGGGGCAAAAATGAACACAGTCTGGTTAGCTGGCGGCATCTTTCTGATCACCTACGCCCTGATCGTAAGTGAACGTGTGCACCGCACGATTTCTGCACTGCTGGGTGGTGTTGCCATGATCCTCTTTGGAATACTGCCTCAAGCGCAGGCTTTCCACTCAGTGGACTGGAATGTGATCTTCCTTCTGGCCGCTATGATGATCATTGCCAATGTATTAAAGGAAACCGGGCTATTCCAGTGGATCGCACTCCAAGCAGTCCGCCTGGGAAAAGGAGATCCATTTCGGGTTTTGGTGATCCTGTCCGTGATAACCGCTGTTACATCCGCTTTTCTGGACAACGTCACGATTGTTGTCCTCATCGCTCCTGTCACGCTGTTTGTAGCTTCTAATTTACGGGTCAACCCGGTTCCCTTCCTGATCGCTGAGATCCTGGCCTCCAATATTGGCGGCATGGCCACCCTGGTTGGAGACCCCCCAAACATTTTGATAGGAAGTGCAGCAGGGATCGATTTCTTAACTTTTGTCACCAATTTAGGGCCGATCTCTGTGATCATCCTGGTTGTTTTTATTGGGCTGTCTAGATTCCTGTTTGGCAAAAATCTTACTATAGGCAGTGGGACCAGCGTAGATATCGAAGCCCTGGACACATCGACATTAATAACAGACCCGGATTTGCTTCGAAAGTCATTGGTTGTTATGGTTGGTGTTGTTGTTGGTTTTCTAGCTCACGGCGCTTTGCACCTGGAACCGGCCACAATTGCTCTGACTGGCGCCACCCTGCTGATGTTATGGGGCCGCAGCGATCCTCATCATTTACTGCGGGACGTGGAATGGACAACCCTTTTCTTCTTCATTGGCTTGTTCATTACCGTGGAAGCGATTGTCGAAGTAGGGATCATTGAAAGCATCGCCCAGTCCGCGCTGCGGTTAACAGGTGGAAGCTTGCCGCTGACCTCAATGCTGTTGATCTGGTTCTCAGCAATTGCCTCCGGCATTGTGGACAATATACCTTATACAGCCACAATCATCCCCCTGGTGCAGAATTTAGGCCAGGTCATGCCAGCAGAACCCCTGTGGTGGTCACTGGCCCTGGGGGCCTGCCTGGGTGGGAATTTCACCCTTGTGGGCGCTGCCGCCAATGTCGTGGTGGCCAACCTGGCAGAAAAAAGCGGCCATCCGATCAGCTTCGCTCTCTTCCTGCGTTATGGTGCCATTACCACTGTCGTGTCACTTATCTTAGCCAGCGCCTATGTCTGGCTGCGGTACCTGTAAAACAACCGGTTGATTGGTAATCGCATCTCAGGCCAGTGATAGCTTTTCGATGGCAATGAGAATCCGCCTGATTGGAACCCGGACGATAGCTTAGGCCTGCGGCGTGTTGCCTTCACCACTGGGATTCGGTAAACCGTAAGCTGTAAATCAACGAATATCTGGGCCTCGCAGTAGATATAATCCCTGCGGAGTTACGGTTTACTGTTTACTATCTGCGTTTCATGACCAATAAATACGCCTCAAATCTGCAGCGGATAGATCGGATGCCAGACAACAGCATATGTTACTTCCAAGCCTGCACGAATTGCTGGGCACTAATTACAAATCTCACCGCTGGTGAGCCCGTCATCTGGGCCGCCAACCCGACCCAATTCAAATCAGGGATATTATGATAAAAAGATCATATTTGAGCATCATCTTATTGTTTTTGTCAGCCTGCGCGCGTTTTGAATCCATCCCTTATACTCCTGAACAAACACCTGAGAGCTGGCTTCAGATCCAGCCATTTATTGAATTGCAGATCGGGAGTTTGGACTTTGTACTGGTTCAACCCAGCTCAACCCTGCTTGTCTATTTGCTTGGCATCATCACCATTGGCATCGGCCTCTACTTCTTCAGCATCCAAAGAAACCATCAATCCCGGAGGTGGTGGGGAGTTGCCCTGGTACTGTGGGGTTTAGGCGCAGTATTCGCCGGGACAAGCTATCAAGCCTTCAGTTATGAAATCAAGTGTGCCGGGAAAGCCCTCTGTTCCTGGACAAGCTGGTGGGAAATTGTCTACCTGCTGCTCTCTGCGGCCAGCATCGATGCCATGGTGATCAGTGGTGCCTATTCAAATTATCAAGGAGCATACCGGAAATCTTTAGCAGTCTATGCGGTTGTGAACTTTGCTTTGTATTGCATTCTGGTGATGATGGGTGTCTTAACATTGAACGAGTTCTTGATTTCATTTGAGCTGCTGCTGATTGTCACTGCTCCCAATATTCTTCTCCTATTTATACTTAACGGCTGGAGATATCTTAAGTTCAAGGATCGGTTGGATGCCGCCCTGGCAGTGACCTGGATCTGGCTGGGCGCGATCATCGGGATCTATTTCCTCTACCTCCTTTTTGGCATTACGGAAAGATTATGGGACCACGGAATCTGGTTTTCGGAAAATGACGTGCTCCATCTTGGATTGATCAGCTGGATGCTGTTTATCGGAATTAAGTTAGCGAAACTGGTCAGAGATCGACCAGCCCTTGATCCGGTTTGAGAAAAAGAGAATTGACTGCGGCCTGATCGAATGTCAGAAGATAGCAATTGGCTCGCTGCGCTCGGGACCGAGAGGCCTCTACGAACCCGGACCGTCGGGTAGCGGAGTTTATCCCGATCAAACAAGGGATACCCTGACCGAGGATCGAGGACAGCTGCCCCTTCTGTACAGCATCCGCGTATGCTGTAAGCAGGAAACGGAATGGCGAGCAAAGGCGCTTGCGTTGAAAGGAATCGCCTGGTCTGCTTACTTTCCAGATCATTAAAAAAAAGATTTAACTTGACTGGTTCAGGAATATTTAATAAAATTGGATCTCAGCGGTTGATTTGATAAAGGGTCTGCTCTTAAAGAATCGACAGGTTATCGGATACACCAACAAAAACCTTCCTGAAGGTTGAGTTGGTGTTTTTTTTGAAGAGGATGATGACTGGAAAAACAGCTCACCAATGCTTCTCAAATGAACTGGGCCAGCGTTTACTGGAGGCTTGGCAGTGTGGCCCTGGCACCAATCCGGATGAAATCCAGATCCTGGTTGGCGATAACGTCCGGGGGATTGACCATTGCCTGCGCAGTGGGCTGGAAATGATCGCGGGTGACCTCAGTCTCCCCACTGATGACGATTCCAGACTTGAGACACAGCACACGGGGTTATTCGGGCAAAACGAGATCAGTACCCAAGACGGCAGGAGGGTTTGGAACGTGCGCTGGGCCTAGTTGGCGGACAACATGGTCCTGGTGCTTATCGCGGCTGCCAGGCCTACAATGGCGCTGGAGATCCTGATCATCTGTGTTCCGCCACCAGAGGAGATCTTCAAGATAATAAATCATTGCCTATCTCCACTGGGCTCCCACCCTATTTTTGGTGGCAATAATGTCCAGGACAGGAAGCGATTCACCTGGGAGATAAGCGAAAAAAGGATTACGGAGAGACTATGTGGGATCAGGTGGAACACATTACGATCACATATCTGCAAAACATATACGATGGCATCGGCTGGTTTGGGGTAACTGGACTGCTAGTGTTCGAAAATGCAACCGGAATTATCCCCAGTGAAATCATTTTGGGCCTAGCTGGATGGATGCTCCTCGCAGCCCATAATGTTCCTTTCCGGATGATCTTTCCATGGGGTGCAGTGGCCGCAGTGGGGAGCACAGCTGGCGCTTCCATCACCTATTGGGCCGCCAGCCTGGGCGGAAGGCCAATCGTGGACCTGATGGCAAAATGGCTGCGCATTGACTCAAAGCACATTTTGAAGTCTGAGCAGCCATTCCAAAAATGGGGAGCGGGGATAGTCTTCTTCGGACGGATGATCCCCGGTGTTCGGACCCTGATTAATATCCCAGCCGGTCTGA
>Ga0207796_1000125_pt1 | contig 33322 bp, 33 predicted proteins | sample Pon1CUnioCityCA_6_FD_187274 | JGI IMG/M metagenome (GOLD analysis project Ga0207796, IMG submission 187274) | Marine sediment microbial community from Union City, CA, USA - Pond 1C Sediment 1 (SPAdes) | ecosystem: Environmental > Aquatic > Marine > Intertidal zone > Salt pond sediment ... | reverse complement strand
TGACCGCCAGAGGGACCGCCGCGCCAAACACCGTGTGCTCCTCGTTGGTGATCCCGTCGACGGTCAGCGGTAGCGACGCGCAGTCCGCCAACAGGTACCACTGGATGGCGCCGTTGATCAGGGCATTGATGACGCCGGATAGCGCAGCGCCCATTGCGACTGCAGAATCGGCAGGTGCTTACGTGGTGTGGGCAGCCGACATGGGAATCCCTCACGGAAACGCAAGTCCGACTTTTCGATATGGTGCGTTGCACAGCCGACATCTCCCGCGCGGCACGCTGGCGCTGCCCAGAATGGGCGATTCAGGCGAACGAACAGTTGCAAGGCATGCAACACTGGATTTTCCTGAATCGCATCACCGGCGGTGACGAGGAGAGAAAGCATGTTTGATCCTGCGCATTTTCGGCTGGACGGAGCGGTCGCGTTGGTCACCGGCGCCGGTGCCGGCATCGGGCGAGCCATCGCCGAGACGTTCGCGGGCGCCGGCGCAGCCGTGGCCGTGACCGACCTCGACGCGGCGGCGGCCGAGAGCGTCGCTCAAGCGATTGCAGCTGCGGGCGGTCGAGCTATTGGCGCCGGCTGCAATGTGACCAAGGAAGAAGACCTCGCCGCCGTGTTGGAGAGAACGGTGAGCGAACTGGGTGGACTGACCATCCTGGTGAACAACGCAGGAGGCGGGGGGCCAAAGCCCTTCGACATGCCCATGTCAGACATGCGTTGGGCCTATGAGCTCAACGTCTTCTCGGTGTTTCGTCTTTGTCAGCTTGCCGCGCCGCATATGGAAGCAGCGGGTGGCGGCGCGATTCTCAACATCACGTCGATGTCCGCCGAGAACCGCAATCGGCGCATGGCGTCCTACGCGTCATCCAAGGCGGCCGAGAGCCATCTAACCCGCAACATCGCCCATGACCTTGGACCGATGAACATTCGCGTCAACGGCATCGCGCCGGGCGCGACGAAGACGGCGGCGCTGCAGACAGTGCTCACGCCGGAGATTGAGAAAGCCATGTTGAAGCACACGCCCCTGAAGCGGCTCGGGGAACCCGAGGACATGGCGAATGCGGCGCTCTTTCTCTGTTCGCCGGCGGCCAGCTGGATCAGCGGCCAGATCCTGACGGTCTCCGGCGGTGGTGTTCAGGAACTCGATTGAAAGTGAATCCTTTTTAACGGGGTGGGGAGACGACATACAGGAGCAATTTAGATCCTTTCGCGGAATTCCGCATGAACGGGCACACCGCGATGGTTACCGGTGGTGCACAGAGTATCGGTACGGCGATTGTACGCATTTTTGCCGGAGCCGGCGCCAACGTGATGATCGTCGATCTCAACGGCGAGAAGGCCGAGGTGACCGCCGCCAAGATCTCCGCGGAGACGGGCGGCAAGGTGATCGGCATCCAGCGCAACGTGACCGACCAGGGGGACATCGACGCTTGCGTGAAGAAGACCGCCTAAAACTTCGGCGGCATCTCGACAAAGCGCAGGAGGCGCTGGCTCATCCGGACAACCTCACCGGGCGGGCGGGACGGCCCAAGGACATTGCGAACGCCTTCCTGTGGCTGGCTTCACCGGCCGGTTCCTGGATGTCGGGGCAGACGATCAATGTCTCCGGTGGGGGCAAGCGCGTGCGGCTGATGCCGGAGTGAGTCGCGGATGAAGGTTGTGCGCAGGCCTTGCCTGCCTCACCGCGTGCTTCGAGAGCCCTGTCGGCGACCTTCGCTATTCGTCGCCGTTGTGCCGGCGATGGCGGGACACTCGCCCGATGCTGCCGATTTCGGGATAATCAGATATTTGCCGGGGGGCTGCCTGAGGAGCGCGCATGAGTAATGAGGAAACCAAACCATCCGGGCCTCGCGGCGCCCTGCTCGTTGCAACGGGCGTTGCCGTCGCGCTCCTGGTCCTGACGATTCTCTATGCGCTGCTCGACCGCAACGCACCAAGCAGTTCTCGAGGCATGGTATCGGCCCAACTCGTGCAGATCGCACCGCGCGTTTCCGGAGAGGTGATCCGGGTTCATGTCGATGACAACGCGGTGGTTGAAGCTGGCGAGCCGTTGTTCACGATCGATCCGCGACCGTTCGAATTGGCGGTGCGCCAGGCGGAAGCGAACCTGGCCATTGCGCTGCAGAATGTCGACGCTTCCAGCGCCGCGCTGGTCGCAGCACAGGCCGCGGTAACCCGGGCGCGCACTGGGCTGCAGCAGGCTCGCAGCCAGGGTGAACGGATTTTTCGACTGGAGGATCGCGGTCTCGTCTCGGCGTCCGACAGTGACACGGCGCGGGCCGACATTGCTGATGCTCAGGCGCAGCTGGAGAGCGAACAGGCCAGACTCGAAAGCGCTCGCGCGCAACTTGGCCCTGCAGGCAGGGACAATCCGGCCATTCAGGCCGCCGAAGCACAGCTGGAGCAGGCGCAATTCGACCTGGCCTCCACCACCGTGGTAGCGCCCCACTTTGGCGTCGTCACCAATTTGACTCTGGCGGAAGGCCACTTCATTGCTGCAGGGAACCCGGCGCTGACGTTCATCGACGCGAAGGCTGCCTGGGTAACGGTCGACCTGCGCGAGAATCAACTAGGCGGAATTGATCCGGGCGACTCTGCGCGGATCCTGTTCGACGCCGTCCCCGGTCGCATCTTCGACGGCTAGGTTCATAGCGTCGCCTGGGGCATCAACCCCGGAAGGGATGTTCAAGGCGGGCTGGTCGTCAGCCAGCCGAGCAATCGCTGGTTCGAACCCGCAAGACGTATCCCGATCCGGATCGAGCTGGTGGGGGGGCTCGAAGCGTGGCCGCGCTCCGTTCCCGTTGGCGGAAAAGTGCACGTGATCGTTTTCGCCAACACGAGCACAGGGTTCACTGCCTGGATCGCGCGCGCCACGCAACGCCTGCGGTCCTGGTTCACCGTGCTGCACTGAGATACCCATGTACGTCACACCGCGGCCCGATGCGGATGAAGATCCGAACTATGGCATCCGTTTGGGTTTGATTGCCGCACTGTCGTTTGCCGCGATTCCGATTCTCGACCCCGCATTGCCGGCCATTGTCGCGGCCCTTCCGATAGGACTGATCGCGGGGCAACGCAAGGCGTTCAACCTGACCAAGGCGATCGCGGGCCCGCTGACGATGATCGTGATCGCCTGGCTGATGGCCTGGCTGGTCCTGGGGCTGCAGCCACTTCCACTCGTCTTTGTCGGGGTGATGTGGCTGCTGTACTTCGCGGGCTTCCTGATGATCCTGCGCACCGGCGCGCAAACGGGCATGCTCATCGTCGTGGTCACGGTGCTCATGTCCGTGATGGGGATGCATGGCGCGGACCCGTTGGCCATGCTGCGCGACGGCTTCGTACAGGCCTCGTTGGTTGCACTGGTCATCGCGCCCGTCGTCTATCTTCTGGTGCCGCCGCACACCCGCGCCGTACATGTCGACGATCCGGCGCCGGGTGGAGGCAACAGTGCCGTCGGGGCGACGATTCGCGCAAGCGTTCTGTTGGCCCTGAGCTTCTGGCTGTACTCGGTGATGCAACCTTCGGACATGATGATGGCCGTCATTGCGGCGATGGTGATGGTCTTTCCCTCCCGCCAAGCGGTTTACTTCGAAGCCCGACAGCGGGTGCGCGCGACCCTCTACGGCGGCGCGCTGGCCATTGGCGTCCTTGCCCTGTTCACGCTCTCATCCCACCTCCCGATACTGCTCGGCTTGATCTTCCTCTCGGGACTCTGGCTCGGCCAAGGCATGCTTTACGGAAAGCACCCAAGCATGGTCTACCAATACGCTTTGACGGTCACGCTGGCCTTGGTTGCCGGCGCTCTGTCCACGCAGGAACCCGGATACGCGGCGTTCACACGGTTTGTACTGACCCTGGGCGGCGCGTTCACGGCGGCGTTCGCCGTCGCATTGCTCGATTCGCTCACATCCTGGCGTGAACCGGATCCCCGAGCCGAGTCCATGAACTCAGGGGTACCGCCGAATCCTTGAGGCAGGAAGTGCCCCGAGTCGCACCGCCACCTATCCGACAGGCCTCGCTGTCGATCCATGGAGCCGGCTCCGAATGTCAGGTGGGCGTCTCGCTTCGGTCACTCATCCATCCCCACCCACTGCCCGCTGAGGGTCGGGTACTCGGGTCATGCTTCATGATGCAATACGACCTACCGCCCGAACTCGCCTTTCCCCGTTTGAAATGCCAACACGATCGCCAGAGGGGATTCGAACCTGCTCGATGGACCGATCGTTGCGGTCCGGCCAAGGCTCGCGCTGTGATCAACGAAATTCCAAAACCTGGATCCGATGCCCGCAATCGGCCCAAACCTGGCATCCGGTCTTGATAGATGATGGTCCCCAATCGAGCCCGGAGCGGACAATCCTCAACCGCTGCGCTCAGGTTGGACATCACTCGGCCTGGGTTCGAGGTGGACCCGCCAATGCCGAATGCAGTGCGTCCGTTGCGAGTCTTCGGAACTCGCGGCGCATCGGTTCCGTGGATCGACCACAAACGAGTTCGGCCATCCAACTGGTGGGCCACTCCGCATCCACATGGACCGCCCCGAGGACACCGATGTGCTCCGGACGGGACAAGGCGGCCACGATGGCGCCAGCGTTACCGTGCGCGTTGCAGACCGATGGGTCGGCTGTGAGCACGACGGTACGGGCCTGAACTCCTGGGGCCGCTGCCGCACCCAGGCCGTGCCGATCGACCGGATCCAGTCCCACCCAAATGGCCACGCCCGGACGATCCGCCGCCGACAGCAGGCTGGACAGTCCTCCCGCAGAGAACCCGATCAATCCTGTGCGTTTCGGGTCGATGCGTTCACTCCAGGCCTCAGTCTCGATGAAGTGCATCCTGAGATCCGAAAGGAAACGGCCGTTGCGGGCATGGTCCGACAGCGTTGGCAGGTCGGGCACCACGGCCACAAAGCCCTCGCTGGCAAGGTGTCGGCCCCAGCCGGACATGTGGTGGCGGTGGCGCAGGAATCCGTGAGCCACGATCACCATGGGTGCCGACCTGGCGATAACCGGCCAGTAGATATCGACATCCGAAGCACCCACCGACAGATGGACGCGAATGCTTTCGACAGTCACATCGTGGCCGGGAGGCAATGCAAGGTGACTGCACCCGACGACCCCCACGCCGAGCGCCATCAGCAGAATAAGCGCCAAGGGTACGGCAACACGCCGGCGTTTCGAAACACCCGTCAAGGATCAAGCTCCAGTTGGCAGTGGACCCGCACAAGACACTCTGCTCTTGGCCACTTGTCGCCGAACAACTACGCGCGGACGCTGGTGGCCGCGTAACCATGCAGCCTGCTTCTTGGCGCCCGCCGGGAAGGGGCAAATCCAGTCCTGTTCTCCTTGCGGATGCAACACTGGGCCGGCGGCATGGCAAGCGCTTCTGCGTGCTGCGCGAACCCCGGGTTCAGACCTCCGCACGCAAGGCGGAATGGTCCCGCCTGCGGCTGCACCTCGCGCTTCTGGCGCTTCTTACGTAAGCTTCCCCGTCAAGTGGACTGTTCAAACCTGGAGTTGTCCAGTCTTTGTTGTGCATAGACGGTAGGCGGTAAACCACCCAACGCGTCATGTGGTCGTGGCTCGTTGTATTGGTCCCGCCAACAGCTCACCGTCGGAAAAATCAGGCGCGCTCGTGTCGCGCGGCAGGGACAGATGACTTCCGACATGCTCGAGGTCGTGACCGGCGGCAAGGCCATCTTCAATGGGTGAACGGGGGCAGAGCGATATCAGCCTCGCACCCACTCCCACGCTGCGTCGAGTTCCCCGGCTTCGAAGACTCTGACCTCGCCCTTGAACAGAAAGGCGCTGAGCTTCACACACCAGACCACCCACCCTGGCGCGCCCACCACCGCAAGCCGCTCGAAATCGGACATGTGGGCGAAGCCAAAGGAAGTATCCTCCCAGGCCGCCTCAATTCCCCAGCCCTCGAATGTCTCGTCTACGTAGAACAAAACGTTGAGCTTTCCGAACTCGCCGAACCTCTGCTCGAGCTTCGGCAAGAGGTCCTTGTAGTCGGCCTCGGTCAGCCTGCCGCCCGCGCGAACGCCGACAGCCTTTCCTTCACTTCCCTCCATGATCTGTAGCATCCTGGTTTCCTCATCCTGTTGTTGCCTGTCACAGACTTTAGCGCTGGTGCATCTTCGGTATCTCGACCCGCCCCCCTTCCAGCTTGTTCGCGAAGGCCTCTCGCGCCTCTTTACTCTCCTTGGATCGGAAAGGCCCGCTCGGGCTTTCCAGTGCGCGCGTGCGAGTCGAGCCGCTCTGACCGCCCGGCATGCGCCGAGAAGCCGTTGATCGTTTGGACATGCGCCCGGACCAAGATGTGCCCCGCCGAACAGCTTGATGGACTCAGCGCCCACGATGATTGACCGTGCAAGCACGCCCTCGGCGGCGTAGCCAACAAAGACGACGCTGCAATAGGCATATGCGATGTTGTGGCGAATTAAGGTACCGGACCATCCCGCCTGTGCACATGCCCGCCCCCCATGATCACCGCGCCCGCACAAACGTGATTGAACGCCATCGACTCGGATCCATCAAGCCCGATGTGCAACTCGGGCAGCCGAAAGGGTGCTTGCCCTCATGGATCACCCGTTCGACCGAAGCCTTCACCGCTCCCAGATGGCGCCGGAGAAGCTGCGTGGCCGAAATCGCCATGGGCGAGTCGAGAAAGTCCTGCGTGGAGGGCCTTATCTGCTTGCGCTCCATGCCCTCGTGGATCAATTAAAAAGTTCCTGCGCCCGCTCCAGAGCGAAGGTCGGAATGATGACGTTGCCGCCACGCGCGTCCGCATCCCGGATCGCGTCGCAAAGCTCGGCCACCGAGGTGTCGAGCGGACGTTGGTCACAGTGACTATGGGTCTTTTCCATCACCAGTATGTCGACGGGCGAGAGCGGTTCAAGGTTGTTCAGGAGTGGGCGGTTGCCGGGGCCGATATTGCCAGAGAAGAGGATTCGCCCGTGCTGCCAGTCCTCTTCCAGTTCGAGTAGGATGCTGGCCGGGCCGAGGATATGGCCCGCATTATGAAACGTCGCGCGGGCGCCATCCCACAGCGACACGTGCTGGGCGTACTCGCCCTCGCGCCCAAAACGGTCGAGGCTGTCGAGTGCATCGACCGTATCGTAGAGTGGTTCGCTTTCCTCCCTTCCATGGCGGAGCCCGTTGCGCCGCTTGGCCTCCTCCTCGTGCAGATGCGCCGTCCCGCACAGTTCACCAGTTGACAGGAGCCCGTGATGCTCCCCGCCGCTCCGTGAAAACTGATCTCCATGGGACCCTCCCCCAGTGTTCAGCCGATGAGTGTCCTTCCGCTCCGCTCATACCAGCGAAGAAGGTCATCCCAAATCTCCTGCGCCGTCTCGGCGTACCAGAAGAGGTCGCGATCCTCGGGATCGATTACGCCTTCCTCCACGAGGAAGTCCGGGTCAAAGACACGCCGCCAGTAATCCCGGCCTACGAGGGTTACGGGCACCGGATTGACCTTTCGGGTCTGGATGAGGGTCAGCGTCTCGAACAGTTCGTCCATGGTTCCGAAACCGCCGGGAAATACGACGAGCGCACGGGCACGCAGGAGGAAGTGCAACTTGCGGATTGCGAAATAGCGGAACTGGAAGCAGAGGCTGGGCGTGAGATATGGGTTCGGATACTGCTCGTGTGGAAGCGAGATGTTCAGCCCCACCGTGCGCGCCCCCGCTTCGTGCGCACCTCGATTGGCGGCCTCCATGATGCCCGGGCCACCGCCCGTGGCCACGACGAGGCGGTTGCCGAACGGCCCCTCCGCCCGGCCGACGATCCGGCCGAACTCGCGCGCGACATCGTAATACCGGCTTTTCTCCAACACGCGCCGCGCCACCCGCAGCCGGCTCGAGAGCGCGCTATCGTCGGGTGCGCGCACGACCTGTTGTTCGAGGTCCTCAACCTGGCGCCGCGCGGCGATGGGCTCGGGCACCCGGGTGCTGCCGAAAACAACGATGGAATGCGCGACGCCATGCTCTCGAAGCAGTTTCTCGGCCTTGGAGTAGTCGAGCTGCAGCCTCAGCCCGCGATTGTCGCTTCTGTCGAGGAAGTCCACATCCCTGTCCGCCGGCCGGTAATTTGGCGCACGCATGATCTCCGCGATGAGGGCGGGGGCATCGATATCCTCGCTGGCAGGTTTGGGCGTCTTCCACGGAAGGTCGGTGGCCCGCTCGTGGGGGTGTGCCGGGGCCGGCTTGTCGCGCGGCATTTCGGTATCATCCGTCACGGGCACCAGTCCTCCTGCGCGGTCGGGCGGCGCCCACCCTGCGCCTTCGGGTCCTTCGATTGATAAGCGCCAGGCGCCGCGCGTGCTTGACGCGAACCAATGTCATGCCGGATCCCGATATTCTACTCGGTCAGTCCCATCATCGCAGCGGCGCACGGCTCCGGTCCGGGGTGCGGGCGAGCGCGATGACGGCACACAGGCCGGCGAAGGTCATGTAAAACGCGGGTGCAGTGGCGAGACCCGTCGTCTCAATCAGCGAGGTGGCGATCATCGGGGTCATGCCGCCGAAGACGCCGACGCCGATGTTGAAGGCCACCGAGTATCCCGAGAGCCGGTCGCATTCGGGAAACATCTCGACGAAGAGCGCGGGGCCGGAGCCAAGCGGCACGGACAGGAGCGCGAAGGCCACCGAATACATGGCGATGACCGATGCGAGCGATCCGCCCGAGGTGAGCATCCACTGGTACAGCGGCCAGGACAAGAGGCTCAGCGCCAGAATGGCGATCGCGATCCATGTACGGCGCGCTATCCACCGGTCGCCCACGACGGCCAGAAGCGGCATGAGCGGGATCACGAGGAAGGTCATCACTGTGCTGATGGTAAGCGCGCGGCTACGCTCCATGAGGCCCTGCCCCGACAGCCATTCGGGCAGGTAGACGAAGGCGATGTAGAAACACGTCCCGTAGGCCGCGGCAAAGACGAGCGCGAGGATCGTCTCGCGCCGGTTTGTCGTGAAGGCCTCCAGAAGCGGCGAGGTCTCGTCGCGCCGCGCGTGGTGGGCCTCGAAGCGCTCGGAATTGTGCAGGTTGCTCCGAATCAGGATGGCCGTGCCGCCCAGGAGCGCGCCACACAGGAACGGCAGGCGCCACGCCCAGTCCGCCACCGTTTCGGTATCGAAGAGGTTCGTCACGAGCGCCGCCGCGGCGACCCCTAGGAGCGAGCCTGACATCGAGCCGATATTGGCCCAGCTTCCGGTAAGTCCGCGCCGCCCCATCGGTGCGGTCTCGACAAGGTAAGTCGCGGAGGAGGAGAACTCGCCCCCCACGGACACGCCCTGCAACAGCCTCAGGAACACAAGTAGTATCGGGGCAAGGATACCCACCTGTGCATAGGTTGGCAGAAGGCCCAGCAGCACCGTGGGCAGCGCCATCATCGTGACCGAGATCTGCATCGTCCGTGCGCGTCCGTAGCGGTCGCCGAACCAGCCGAAGAAGGCCGCGCCCACGGGCCGCATCAGGAAACCCGCCGCAAAAACGCCATAGGTGGCGATCAGGGCTGCCGCTGAGTTCTCCGAAGGAAAAAAGAGCGGAGCGATGATTCCCGCAAGATAGCCGTAGAGCGCGAAGTCGTACCACTCGACGACGTTGCCAATGAAGCCCGCCATGATCCGGTGCCGCAACGCGGGCGATCGGGGCTGGGGCGTACGGCCCGCACGGGCGGTCCCGTCTTCGTGTCTCGCGTCGTCCATCAGCCGAGTCTCTCTTCCGGAACCGCAGGGATGCCACGATTTGATCGAAGAGCGCAAATTCGAGAGGCCAAGCCCCGTCCGGCCAGAGTTCGCCGAATTCGGCGTTGCGCGGCACCACGACCTTGTTCATGCACAGGAAATGCGTCACCGGAAGCAGGTCGGCGATCGCCCGCGTTCACAATGCTCACGAGATCCTGTGCTCCCGAATGGACGACCCATGATTCCCGGCGGCGAACCTCGAGCGCCCAATTCGTCCCCGGAACCTTTTCCCACGCTTCAGCCGCCAGCCGCTGCGCTTCGCAAATCTCCTCAGGGGTCATCCGTAAGCTTCCCCGTCAAGTGGACTGTTCAAACCTGGAGTTGTCCAGTCTTTGTTGTGCATAGACGGTAGGCGGCAAACCACCCAACGCGTCATGTGGTCGTGGCTCGTTGTATTGGTCCCGCCAACGGCTCACCAGCTCGCAGCCCTGCCGTAGATTCCGGAAAAGATACAAGTCGAGCACCTCGTTGCGCAGACTGCGGTTGAAGCGTTCGATGAAGGCGTTCTGGTTCGGTTTGCCGGGTTCGATGTAGTCGATGAAGATGCCATTGGCTTCGCACCAGTCGACGAATACGCTCCCGAGAAACTCCGGGCCGTTGTCGACGCGCAGGATGTCCGGCAGTCCGCGGGTTTCCTTCAGGCGCTCGAAAATCCGTACCAGGCGTGCCGATCGAATCGAGGTATCGATCTCGGTGGCGATCGACTCGCGATCGTGATTTCTTCATCAGGGTCTCCTGGCCAAAGTCTGCCAGAAAACTCCAGGTCCGAACTGTTCACCATCAGGGGAAGCTTACGGGATGAGCACTGAGTTCTGGAACAAGCACGCCTGATCTGTTAGGTTGACGCCTCACCCAGATTTTCCCCAGAGGAACTGGGTGGGGCACATTCGTTATGCCGTGTCTCCAACGTTATTGCGTGGTCGGCCCCGGAGGTTCTCCGGTTAAGTGGAGAGCCCTGCGGGGGGAAATGGCACGAAAGCTTAAGAGGCTCTTTGACGACCAGCGCCATTCGCCCTGGACGCGATCGCTAATCATCAAAAACCGGACACCGTTTTCTACCGCCTGATTGACCGTTCAGGGTCGGGTAGAGACGCGCAGGCAGTGGTCGGACCTCAACGGGCGTTCAATATGGCCTGCGGGGTGGCTGTCCCGATGTGAGTAGCCGACATTCCTCGGCACGTTTGTTTCCGAGCACTGATCTTCCCATCGTCAGTAGTGGTATACGCCGGGCTCAGAATCGCCGCTGCAGTCCGCCGAGCTATGGACGCATGGTGCTTCTTGGGCGGGACCAAAGCGCATTGGCTACTGCAAGCAGGTGAACTCTCCACGAAGAGTTGGGCCACGCAGAATTAGAAACTCCGGCCGTTTGACATAATCCTGAGCAGGGGAGTCTCACGTAAGCTTAAAAAAAGTACCCGATCGCCAGGTCGCGAAACATGCCTGAACTGTGGGAAATCGTCCTGTTCACGACCTGCGCCGGGGCAGCTATACCCATCGGGGGCCTGTTGGCCCGGGTTGAACAAATCCGGCCACGCTGGCTCGAGAACGAATTCCGCCACTCGGTCATCGCCTTCGGCGGTGGCGTCCTGCTCGCCGCTGTGGCGCTGGTGCTAGTACCCGAGGGCATTGCCTACATCGGATCGCCGTGGGCCAGCGTCGGCCTGTTCGTGGCTGGTGGCGCCTGTTTCTTTGTCACCGAGCGTGCACTGGGCACGCGACGGCGCGAGAAACCGCAGTTGCTGGCCATGCTGCTGGATTTCGTGCCGGAATCGCTGGCGCTGGGCGGCGCCTTCGCCGTTGGTTCCACGTCGGCGCCGCTTCTGGCGCTGTTCATTGGCCTGCAAAACCTGCCGGAAGGGTTCAATGCCTACCGCGAACTGCGCGATGAAAAGGGCGAGAATAGGAGGCACACGTTGGTTTTCATGCTGCTGCTGGTCCCGATTGGCCCCGTGGTCGGAATCATCGGCTTCGTCTACCTGAGCCAATACACCTGGCTGCTGGGCGCAACCATGCTCTTCGCCTCGGGCGGCATCCTGTACCTGATCTTCCAGGACATCGCCCCGCAATCGCGGATGCGCCGCCACTGGGCACCGCCGCTCGGTGCCGTACTGGGCTTCAGCGTAGGCCTGCTAGGGTACGGCTTGCTGGTGCAGGCCGGCCATTGAATGACCTGCGGTAGCCGGCGGCATCAATCGAAGATCCGACAGGGGCAATGCTCCCTGCAGTGGTGGCCCAGGCAGCGTACTCAGGGCGCCTAACCGTGCTGTCAAATGTCGAACGGACTGCGCATCTCGGGCCCATTCCAGGCTTGAGGACAACGGCTCGTCTGGCCCGCCCTCGTTGACTTCCTTGCCGCTTCTGATCTCCCTTTTCGCAGGGTGCCGTTCGCCTTCCTGCTTATCCAACCCGCTGATCCATCCCGCGGAAGGACGCTCAGGGCAGTGGCGTCGGAGGACGAAACGTACCTGATCGACGAGTTGCAGTGGCAACTCCCAGTAAGCCTCCTCTCCCTTTTGATCTCGAGGGTCCAGGTGGTTGCAGACGGCAAAGGCGTCTGTCAACCGGTCGTCGGTCGGGGATCCTACTAGCACCAGACCCATTCGTGTGGCGAAGCCCTCAATCAGGCGCCCGAAATGGGGGTTTGTGCTATGGTCGGTGATAGTCATCCGAAATCCGTGTGGTCGGCAGTCGCGACGATCATGGCGCGGGCCCGACCTCTCCTGCTATAGCGGTGGGCTTCGGCCCGACCTTAATCCCGTTAGCAGAAACCGTGGCGCTGGACACAATTCGGTTAACTGACGCAATCGCCCCTTGCTGCACATTGAAGCCAAGGCCGATGCATGGCAGTCAGGCCGCCAAAAAACCTCCGCGCGGCGCATGCTCGCGGTGGGATGCACATGATTTCGCTCAAGGGGGCCGACAGTGACAGACCCTTCCACAAAGGCGACGCACGTATTGCCCATCGACCGCTTCCTCCATGCAAACGAAGCGCGGCTGACCGCGGGTCTATCCCCGGCCTCGGCTTTGGCGGCCTATTTGGACTGGGCCGTGCACCTCGCGAACTCTCCGGGCAAGCAAGGCGAATTGTTTCAAAAGGCGTTTCGAAAGAGCCTCAAATTTAGCGCGTATCTGGGCGACCTGCTTACGGGCAAGAAAGATGCGACATGTATCGAGCCCCTGCCGCAAGATCACCGTTTCAACAGCGAGGACTGGCAGCAACCACCCTTTTCTATGTATTACCAGGCCTTCCTTCTTCTGCAGCAGTGGTGGCACAACGCTGCCGTCGGTGTAGAGGGCGTTTCCGATCACGATCGGGACGTCGTGGCTTTCTCAACGCGGCAGGCCCTCGATGTCTTTTCTCCTTCGAACTTTCCACTGACGAACCCCGAAGTTCTCAAGGCCACAGTTGCGACGGGTGGTATGAATCTGGTGCGCGGTTTCCAGAACCTGTTTGAGGACTGGGAACGGGCCGTACTGCAGCGACCGCCGGTCGGCAGCGAGAAATTCCGAGTTGGCAAGGAGGTTGCCATCACCCCCGGCAAGGTGGTGTACCGCAATCGGCTGATCGAGCTGATCCAGTACGAGCCGACGACGGAGACTACCTACCCCGAGCCTATTCTGATCGTTCCGGCCTGGATCATGAAGTATTACATTCTCGACCTTTCGCCGAACAACTCGATGGTCAAGTTCCTGGTCGATCAGGGTCACACGGTGTTCATGGTCTCCTGGAGGAACCCGACCGAGGAAGACCGCGATCTCGGCATGGATGACTATCTTGAGCTCGGCGTCATGCGAGCATTGGAGACGGTTCGGGCCATCGTCACACACCAGCGTGTCCACGCGGTGGGTTACTGTATCGGTGGAACCCTTCTCTCGATCGCGGCCGCGGCGCTCGGTCGTGACGACAAGGACTGGCTCAAGTCAATGACGCTGTTCGCGGCACAAACTGACTTCACAGAAGCTGGCGAGCTGATGTTGTTCATCGACCAGAGCCAAGTCTCCTATCTCGAAGACCTGATGTGGGACAAGGGCTACCTCGACACGAAACAGATGGCTGGCGCCTTCCAGCTTCTGCGGTCCAACGATTTGATTTGGTCCAGGATCGTTCACGAGTACCTCATGGGCGAGCGTGCGCCAATGATCGACCTCATGGCCTGGAATGCCGATGGCACGCGCATGCCGTACCGGATGCATTCGGAGTACCTGCGCAAGCTATTCCTCAAGAACGAGTTCGCCGAGGGGCATTACGATGTGGGCGACCGGCCGGCCGCACTGACCGACATACGCATCCCGACCTTCGTGGTTGGGGCCGAGAGAGACCATGTGGCGCCTTGGCAGTCCGTCTACAAGATCACGCTTCTCACCGACACTGACGTAACCTTCTTGCTGACCAGCGGCGGACACAACGCCGGGATCATCAGTGAGCCGGGACACCCCGGCCGACACTATCGTTTAGCGATAAAGCGCGAGGGCGAGCCATATGTAGCCCCGGAGGAATGGTTCGCGGTTACGCCGATCAACGAGGGATCTTGGTGGCCGATCTGGCAAAGCTGGTTGGCCGAGCGCTCCGGTGTCAAAGTCAAGCCTCCTCCTGTCGGCCAAGCCCAGGTCGGCTACGCGCCGCTTTGCGACGCCCCTGGTACCTACGTACTCAATCACTGAGCAGGCACCGCGGAGACCTCGCGAATTCAGGTGACCTTCCCCTTCAACGGGGTAATGAAGCGCAGGATCACAAAGTTGATCGCTGCCAGTGCGACGGCGATTTCGTAGCGCTGAAAGGCCACCGCGGTGCCGATCGCCCCCGTGTTCCAGATGCTGGCCGCGGTGGTCGTCCCCGACGGCGCTCTGTCCGACCAGCATGTAGCCGCACGACGCGACGGCAACCAACGGAAACGTGCGGAAGCCCATGTTGCGGGTTTCCTTCTCACGATCCCAACCGATCGGTACCGCGAGCAGAAATGCCACGGACAGTTCCAGCAGATGCGCGATGTACGCAAACCATCGGAGGTCTTGCAAAATACTCGGTCATTCGCCTGTCAACCGTATATGACTACCGCGCCGACCTGCATGCACGTGCGCCAATCTCCCGCCCGTATGTGCGAGACCGGGCGCACTGCGGTATCACTGCGTTGACCGGTCCGTCGCCTCTTCGACATCGTCAGCGGCCTCTTCCAATGCTTCCATGGCCTCTTCAGTGCCCTCTTCAGCCTGCTCCTGCACCTCCTCGACCGCCTCGTCGATGTCTTCACCGGCCTCTTCGGCGGGGTCCTGGTTTCCACAGCCCGCGAGCACGAGCGGAATGACCGCGAGGGCCGCAAGAATGATGGTTAGTGGCTTTGTCATGTTGGATCTCCCCACTGACGATTGTTGATGGAAGAGCTTGACGATCCGCACCCGCCGCGCGACGAGTGCATGCACTACCCGGTCCGCGGCACTGATGATCCGCGCCGACTCAAACGCGTGGCGGACGCCGCCTCCAGCCGGTGAGCAGCGCTACAACGAAGATGGCCAAAAAGACAAAAAACAGAATTTGCGCGATCGACGAAGCCGCCCCGGCTATGCCGCCGAAGCCCAACACCCCGGCGACGATCGCGATAATGAAGAACACCAGTGCCCAATAAAGCATTTTCCACCTCCCGCGAGGCGACGAGTGACGCCATCTGTCCTGAGCAGGGCAAACTTTGGGGCCACGCGTGCGCCTGACTCACCATGTACTGCCACCTGCGTCGCCGGGCACGCCTTCCGTGAAAGAGCCCGCCGATGTCGCTCCGTTACCCGTGACATGAAGCTGCGGGCATCCCGACCCTCCGCCATACCCAACGACCAATCGTTCTCGTTTCGCGACGGAAAGCTGCCCACGCCGGAAACTGTGATGAGTTCTTGTGAATTCATACGTTAACACTCGCCGGATGACCTTGGTATGGGGAAAACCCCTCCATCGACATGTTCACCGATGCATCTCCCCCGCATACCCCAGCGACAGACGCACTCTGCGCCGCCGCGGGTTTTTCCCGGGGCGGATCGTCGCGGGTCACGGCCATTCGGTCAGATCCTCTAGGCGGAGACACCACTCATTCTGCAGCGCCGGTAGGAGAGAACAATGCCCACGCCCGAGGTCTCTGGGCGTCCGCAGTACATCGGCAACGGGTCGTTTGTGAACAGTGAATCGGCGACCGCTCCAGGTCGAGAGCCACCTCACGGCACAAGCTTGACGTGCATCGCTGCGACCATACACCACGGTCGACGGTCAGCAGAGCGGGAGAGCACCGCGCCTCCCGGGTGCGGAACCTGTTCGAGAACCCTTTCCGCTGGCCCTGGACCTGCGTAACGCAGACGATGGTCAACTTGCCCTTGCGGTCGAAAGACGATGGCGCAACCACTGCCGCAGGGGTCGGCTGCCCAGCCACAGAAGCATGGCTAGCGCCACAGCCTCCAGACCTGCTGGCAGCAATTCCTGCGCCGCACCGGCCTGGGCGGCAACATCTAGCGCGGTCAGTCTGATCACCGCATCCGTCGCCATGCCGATAGCAAGAGTGCTGGCCACAATGCCGCCGAGATACCAGGCCAGCCCCGCGTTGTTGAACTCCCTTCGGAGCAGCCCGAGCGTTGCTGCGCTGGTGATGGGACCCGCAAGAAGAAACACGAGCGCCGTACCGGGCGACACACCTGCTAGCAGCATTCCGGCGGCAATCGGGGTGGCTGCCGCCGCACAGATGTACAGCGGGATGCCGACCAGAGCCATCAGCAGCATCGCCAGAGGACCGCTGCCGTAGGTGGACAGCATCTGCGGCGGAACCAGCGCAACCACGACCCCAGCCACCACCAGCCCCCCGAGCAGCCAAGGGCCGATGTCTTCCAGTAGATCCCCGAATGCATACCGCAGGCCCTCGCGCAGGCGGCGCATGGCTGGTGGCTGCTCGGTTTCCGCAGGTATCGAAGCCTCGCCGCCCTGTTCCGGCGCCTCCGAGCTGCATCCGTTGGTGCAGCAGGCGCTGCACCCACCCGACACCGGGGCGGGCACCGGCGTGCCTCGCGTTCCCACGGCGACCAGCAGACCGGTGGCTACCGCGGTGACGACCGCGCCCAATGCCCGCGCGAACATCATGAACGGGCCCAGCAGTGCGTAGGTGATGGCCAGCGAGTCGACCCCGATGCCCGGTGTGCCAATGAGAAAGGCGGTCGTCGGGCCTCGGCCGGCTCCGGCACGGTGCAGTGTCAGCGCCGTCGGAATCGCGCCGCAAGAGCACAATGGCAGCGGCGCCCCGATAACGGCCGCGCGGCCGATACTCAAAGGTCCTTCGCCACCGACCCAGCGCTGAAGGATCGCATCATCGACGAACGCCCGGATCAGGGCGGAAACGAACAACCCCAGCAACAGCCAGGGTGCCGCGGCGAGGGCCACCCCGAGAATCTCGTGCAAAACGTTCAACCGGTCTCTCCTATGCCATAACACAGGGGCCGCGTTACCTCTACCCGGCAGCCGCAAACTTGAATCACTGTGAACTCGGGCGCAGGCTAAACCCTGTAACGCTTACAGGGTCAAGTCCGATGAAGCCGTCGTTGCGAATTGGCGAAGTGGCGATTCTCAGCGGATGCTCGCCGGAGACGATCCGGCATTACGAGAAGCTGGGTCTGCTCGAGCCGCCGGCCAGATCGAGCGGCGGTTATCGTCTCTACGACATCGATGCGGTCGGTCGGCTGGGCTTCATCCGCCACGGGCGTGAGCTGGGACTGGACCTGCGCACGATCGGTGAGTTGCTCGGTTTGGCCGACCACCCCGATGCCGACTGTCGCGCGGTCGACACCATCGCCTCCAAGCATCTCGAACAGATCGAGGCGCGCATCGCGTCACTCCAGCAACTCTCCGACGAGCTGCGCCTCATGGTGTCCCAATGCCGTGGCGGACGGGTCGCTGAGTGCCGCATCATCGGGGCTTTGTTCAGACGCGGAGCCGAGACCTGACCGCCGGAACACCCGATTTTTCCGTTGGATCCATCAGTTCGTCGGATACATGCTGGTTTGTCGACTTCGATACCGAGGCTTTGGCTCGACCGAATGTTCTGCGACCGACAGCGGCGCCTCACGATCCCCGGTGGCTGGCCGCTCGGGGTCGACTTGAGACCCCAGCGGCCGGCAGTGACAGACGCCGGACCTGAGTAGTCTCCTGCCCCAACTCGCGTGTGACTGCTTGGTGATCGGCTGCCTGCGCTCATAGGCTCCCAATTCGCACAGGTGATCGGGTCGGGGCAGATTGCGCCGGTTCAGCCCGAAACCATCCCAGTGCAGTCAACCATGGGAGGAGTGTTATGGAGACTCGAATCCGAGTAATCGGTATGACATGTACGCACTGCGTCGACGCGGTGAGCAAGGCATTGCAAGATGTACCCGGAGTCCAGTCGGCCGACGTCAACCTCGAAAACAAACAGGCCCTCGTTCCCGGAAACGCAGATACCGCAGCGCTGATCGCTGCTGTCCAGAACGCGGGGTATCAGGCAGAACTGCTCTGAGGCAGTGCGCCGCACCGCTCGATGCCACCCGGCCGCTGATTATTGGCGCAGGCGAATGCCTCCCGGCTTCGTGTGCAGTGTTCCCGGTCGGTGGGAAGCTCGGTCAGTACCGAGCAAACACCTGCGTATTCCCATCGGCATCGAAGGTCAGAACCCGGTAGGAATCTTGGCGCCCTGTCTCCATGCCGGGCGAACCGTGCGGCATTCCCGGTACCGTCAACCCCTTGACCTCTGGCCGCTCCGTCAGCAGTCGCTTGATGTCGGCAGCAGGAACATGCCCTTCAATCACGAAGCCGTCCACTATCGCGGTGTGACAGGAGGCCAGTTCCGGGGTCACCCCCACCATCGCCTTGATGCGGTTGAGATCGCCCACGTCCACACTCTCCACGGCGAGTCCGTTTTCCTTCAAGTGATCGACCCACTTTGTACAGCACCCACAGGTTGGGCTCTTGTAGACGGTGATTTGCGGCTCCCCCGCGTGCACCACGGCACTGTAGGCGAGCACCGCGAGGCCGGCTGCCAGGAACAGTTTGCGCTTTCTCGACATCGATCATCTCCTCATGGGCCTGAGGGCGAGCTTGCGGAATCGGAGCATGCGGCAAGAGCATTGCTCGTGCGCGACAAGCCTATCGCGAACCACAGGCAAAAAAACGATTACCCCACGGCGACCAGCTTGCTCGCTGGGTATGGCGTCGTCGACTCTGTTCGTGTTCTGGTTTCGGTGGGGCTTTCCCGCGACACGCACCGCTCTGAACCATCCCGGGTTTTCCGGAGCCGGCTCCTGTGGATCCGGCCGTCTCGGAGTGGCCGCTACGGTATCGCCTTCAGCCACCCAAGCCGAGGGACCGACTACCCGCGCAGGGTCGCATTCAGCCCTGAACGGGCACTCGGCGGGAATGGATGAGAGGTTCTACTGCCGGGCGGAAAGCCGCCCCCCACGACGGGTTGTCACCAGCGATATCGAATTTTGCCCGGAAACGTCGATGTGGTCGGCCTGGGCATCGGCGTCTTTGCCATCTGGTTGCAGCGTTTCCTCAGCCCCCAGCGCGAACCGCCTACATCACCCTGTCGGGCGTGCACCTGTACCCGCAAGAGGTGCGCGGGTAGCTGGGATATTCCACCCGGCCCGATCCCAGGCTGGCGCACGACGCGGCGCCCAGACTGGAAGGGCTTGGTGATGATTCAATCGATAAGCCCGAGTCGGGAGATGAGAGGGGCCGACCGAGCCAGGCCGGCTGGTCCTGGAGTGCATTGGTCAGGTGTACTGCCCAGCCTGATAGAGTCGCAGCGTGCGGCGTTGGAAATATAACCCGACCAGTCCGAAACCCAGCAGCAGAAGCACCGACGGTTCAGGCACCTGGGCGGGTGGATCCACTACATTGGTCAGGGAGAACATGAAGTCGTTGTAATCCCTGTCGCCGCCATCGAACAAATCCTCGAAGCCGACGGTGGTCAGGTAGGAACCGTCCTGCAGCAAGGTGGTGACCGCCCGGGCGTGGGGCACACCATCGATATTGCGGGACGGGTCACCGGAGAAGAAGTCCAGACTGGTGTTGCGCACAAACAACCGGAACACCAGCTCGGTGCCCGCGTCGAAAATCCCCAGGTTTACGACCGTGTCGAGGGGTGTGCCTTTATCAAAAATCTGGCCGGTTCCCCAATCGGCATCGGTCTTCAGGTACAAGGTGTTGAAATAGCCCGCATCACTGCCCAGGAATTTCGCCTTCACAGCGCCGTCCGTGGCGACGAGGAGCGACCCACCCAGGATTGGGGTATCGAGTATTGGGGTATCGAGTATCGGGCCAGCATGCACGGTGCCCGCGAGCAACAGGCCGAAGATGAATGTGAGTAGTCTCGTTTTCAAATTTATCGCTCCGCAGTCCACATGGGTTGACCGGTGGTACCTGGAATCGGCACGAAGCATGCCGGAATTTGAATAGTTTATAAAAACAATACGATAGGAATCCATTCGTCCGCCGGATCTTGCCAATTGCCAACGGTTGTAAAGTTAACTGACGGCTCCTTGCTGGATGTTCGTGATACGGGTCACACAAACGTAAGAGAGTCGTGCGAAGATATCTGACCGCCTTTTTCCTGTTGCGGGCACAAGCTGGACGGTTCGCAGGGAAGGAGAAATAGCCGCCATCGACGGCGTGTTCGAGTCCGACTCGGAGCGGGGGGTCCGTTTCATCGTGACGCAGGCCATCGACGCGGACGCCGTGCGGGTAGTGGAAACGAAGGTTCGCCGTCGCATCCTCCGGGCATTCGTGCGCCGTGGGCGGATCGTTACGCAGACCCGCAAAGAGATGGAAGCCAGGCCACGGCGGCGCGTTCTCGCTGGATGCGAGTGTGCCCATCGAGGCCGACGACCGACTACCCTGGGAGCGCCTGCTGCGCTACCGCGCCCGTCCCCCCTTCGCTTCCGGCCGGCTGGAGGAGCTCGACGCGCAGCGGCTGATCTACCGCCTGCCCATCCCGACCCGGTTTGGGCGCACCCCGATCATCCTCTCGCCGTTCGAGTTGATCGGCCGCATCGCCCCGCTGGTCCCAACGCCCAAGCAGCATCGCCAACGATACTTCCGCGTGCTCGCCCCTGCGCCCAGCCTCCGGTGCTGCCTTCGCTGCACAATACTACCGGCCAGAAGACTGGTCTTCTTCAGCTAGAGCCGGTGGCCGCCTTCAACCAGATTGCGGCCCGTCGCAGTCCGCTGGCGGGCGTCGGGTTAGGGTCGTACACCGTCCCTCCAGGCGGACCATGCTCATGTTTCCTCAACCACGAACGAGGAGACCGGCCATGAACGACAGTGAAATGACCGTTACCTATCGCCCTGCCCCCTGGAACAAGGGAAAGCTCATTGGCCCGAAGCCGCCGCTCAAGCTCAGAGAGATCCGGGCCCTGCGCACCCGGTTGGAGATGGCTGAACGCACCGAGTGCTGATCCACCAACGCCGGTCGGTGTTGCACGCCAGGTGCGCTGATCGGGCCCTTGCGGTCTTATCGACGGATCTGGGCTAACGACCGTCTTGCATTTTCCTGCTAAGCGGAGCCGGTCGACTCAGCCGCTATCGACCCCGAGCCGTCATTCGTGTTTGTATCGCCAGACAGTAACTGCTTGCGATTGTCCAGACGATAGGACAATCTCCACTCAACCTTCCGCCAATACCGGTAGAATCCAGCTAGTCTACCGGTGGGCACAGAAAGCAAAACAATCATATGCACCAGATTGTCTATCGAGAGATCGTTGCCGAAGACGAGGAAGCAGTCATTGCGTTTGTCAGGGATGTGCTCAGCGAGTTTGCAGCCCCTGACTACGAAGAAGATGGTATCAAGGATTTTTTTGCGCCTGCGAATGCGTGCGCCTTGAAGGAACGAATGCAGAATGATCGATTTGTCCTGGTGGCGAGACGAGATAGCAACCTGGTTGGAGCACTAAAAATTTCTCTCCAGATGTCATAGCGATGCTTTTCGTTACACTTCGCAAAAAGAAAATTGCTCAGGGCTTCCTGTCGTGCGCCGTTCAAAAGCGGTTATGGAATCAGACCCACTGAGAGGCACCCTTTTTGTTCGCTCCACGCCATACGCCGTGCAAATCTAAGAAAGGATGGGTTTTTGCAGATGCGGGAACCGAACGAAGGAAAATGGAATCGAGTGCGTACCAATGAATTTGACGCTCGACAAATGATGTACCCAAAAACTCCGTCAAGCCGTTCGTCGCTTTCCTCCTCAGTCGGACGTTCAGCACTCCGCGCCTATGCGGGCATGGATTCGCCATTTTTCCCGAGCAATCGCTCCATCCTGAGCGCCGCTTCCCTTGGAGCTATGCATATTCGAAGAGGTGAGGGCCTGAGAACATGACAGTCTTGGTTGTTGGAGGAAGCGGTGCAACCGGACGACTGCTCGTGCGGCAGTTACTGGACCGTGGACTGTCAGTCCGTGCGATCGTGAGATCTCCCGAGAAATTTATCGAAGCTGTTGGGATGCACGAGCGTTTGTCCTTGGTGCATGCTGCGATCCTCGATCTGAGCGACGCGGAACTTGTTCAGCATGTGGGCGAATGCGAGGCTGTTGCCTCGTGTTTAGGTCACACGTTGAGCTTCAAAGGAATCTATGGAAAGCCTCGACGGCTGGTGACCGATGCCACTCGGCGTTTGTGTGAGGCGATTAGGGCGAACGAACCGAGGAGCCCTGTGAAATTTGTGCTCATGAACTCGACAGGCTGCCGCAATCACGACCTGGCGGAATCGGTATCGTTGGCGGAAAGATGTGTTGTCGGTTTGATCCGGTTGTTGGTTCCGCCGCATTCGGATAACGAACATGCCGCTGAGTACTTGCGCAGTCAAGTTGGCTCGAACGACACGTGCATCGAATGCGTTGCTGTTCGCCCCGACAGCCTGATCGATAATGACGCCGTCTCGAAATATGAGTTACATCCTTCACCGACCAGGAGCGCGATATTCAATTCAGGCAAAACCAGTCGAATCAACGTGGCCCACTTCATGGCAGACCTGATAACAGACGACGCCGTATGGAATACGTGGAAGGGAAAGACACCGGTTATCTATAATACCGTATAAAAATATTTTCATGCGGACGCGGATAATCCGGGCTGCATCGATTATGCCTTGATAGCCATGCTGGAAGAGAGCGGTCGTCCCCGCACGCGCAGCGATTGGCCGTGGGCCCACTGCCACCATGACCATTCCGACCTGAAAGACACACGTGTGCGTCAGAAGCTGACGGTGCGGTCGCAGGTGCAGCAAAAATCGGCTAGGCAGGCGTCATGCTGCACCGCAGTGGTCCGTTGCTTGCGCAACTTGGAAAAAGCGCCCCTTCTGATTCGGTTGCCACTACCAACACAAAGCCGCCGCAACCCCGTCTCAGCGACAACGACTGCTGTTCGGATAGAGAGAAGCAGACTGCGGCGCTGGGTGCTGTAATGTGACCGATCCCATGTAAGCTCGTTGCGTGAAACTACAACTTCAGTATAAGGGTGATAAGCAGTATCAACGTTAGAGCAGCACAGATCGTCCGGATTCGGTTCCATTTGTTCCATTGGCTTTCGAACCTGATTCTTTCCTCGCTGACATCTGATTCGGATAGAGAATTGACATCTAGTTTTTGAACGCGGTTGTTCAGTGGGATGTTCACTGTCGCGGTTGGTAGCTGCACACCAATGAGATAAATGGCGCCTGCCGACATGAGTAGGAGATGGTCTATACCGACGAGGTGCCAGAAGCTGAGCAATGTCGCAGAAGCAACAGCGGCCACAGAGCCAACCCAGACCATCATAAAGCAGGGCTGATTACGCTGTATTACCCGATCCATGACTTGGAAGGCACTAAGGAAGTCCCGGTCATTCAGTTCCCGGATGCCGGGCATCACGACGCACGCAAACGCGAATAAGAACCCTGCCACCAACGCACACAGCACCGCAGAAAGGACCAGAACGATTTCGAGAATGCCCATATAGCCTCCCCAGAAGTACAAGCCGAAGGGGCCTGATAATTCTGTTACGCGCAGAGGCCGCTGCCAGACTCGGCAGCAGCTTCACCGCAAACGATCACGCCGCCCTGTCGTTGTCCGCAACGTCCCAGGTGCCGCTTTCCGCGATCTGGAGCGCGAAATCAGAGAAGTCTTTCGGGGGGCGACCTAACGCACGCTGTACACCATCGCAGACGTAAGCATTGCGCCCGTCGAGCACGGTCTCGAACAGATAGTTCAACAGCCAGGCATACTCGTCGGGTACTCCCGATTCGCGAATAGACTCGTTGAAGGCGTCCCGGGGGATCTGTACGAACTCGACCTCACGGCCGACGGCCCGCGAGATCTCCCGTGCCGCATCGGCGAATGTCATCAGCCGCGGGCCTGTGACTTCGTAGATCTCGTACTCGTGACCTTCCTCAGTCAGGGCCGCCACGGCGACGTCGGCAATGTCATCGACGTCGATGAAAGGCTCTCTAACCTCTCTCGCCGGCAATGCAATGGTGCCGTCCTTGACCATGTCGAGGAACGCCCCCTCTGAGAAGTTCTGGTTGAACCAGCCGGCGCGGACAATGGTCCAGGACACTCCGGCTTCCTGCACGATGCGCTCGCACGCCTGAGCCTCCTCTTCACCACGACCCGACAGCAACACCAAGCGCTGCACGCCCGACTCGACCGCCAGTTGCGTAAATGCCCGGATGGCCTCAGCTGCGCCTGGGACTGCCAGATCGGGTGCGAAAGTGATGTAGACCGACGTGACGTTGGCCAGCGCCGCAGGCCAGGTCGTTTGGTCGTTCCAGTCGAACGCGGGGCTGCCAGAACGCGAGCCGACCCTAACGCTACACTCGAGAGCATCGAGCCTTTCGGCGACCCGGCGGCCGGTCTTGCCGGTTCCGCCGATGACCAGGGTGATTCCAAGACCGGATGTAGGGTTGATCGATGGGTTGTGCATGGCAAGTCCCTCGTGGTTGGTAGATTGGTAGTGCTGACGGTAGAAAGGTTAGAGACGTAAACACTCCACGCCCATGCGCGAGGCGCTCAGATGCATACGCATTCGTATCGAGTTCAGCGATGGACAGCCTAGGCGGCCTATTGGATGCCCCTCGGGCGCGAGGCGCGTTCGCCCTGCGTGCTGTAATGCGCTCACCCTGGTCGCTGCGCATTCTGGCGGAGTCACCGCTGACCCTGCTCGCCGGTGTGGTCGGAGAGTTCTGGATCACACCGGACGGTGGAGAGGCGGTGCGCGTCGGTCCAGGTGACATTGCGATCACCCGAGGCCCCGATCACTACAACGTCAGTGACTCGCTGAGCACACGACCCGCCGTGGTCGTCCACCCCGGACAGCAGTGCCGCGACCTCGATGGCAACTCGCTGGCGGAAGAAATGATGCACGGCGTGCGCACCTGGGGTAACGACCCGACCGGCGACACCCTGTTTCTGGTCGGCGCCTATGATCATCTCAGTGATATCAGCGACCGGCTTCTGCGGGCCTTGCCGCCGGTACTGACCGTTACCGCTGACGACTGGGACTCTCCCATCGTCGCGCTGCTCGGCGAAGAGATGCTAAAGGATGAGCCCGGCCAGGCTGCGGTACTGGATCGGCTGCTCGACCTGTTGCTGACGGCGGTACTGAAGGCCTGGTTCGGTAAACGCGACACCACGAGCCCCGACTGGTGGCGCTACCAGGGAGACCGGATCGTCGAACGTGCACTCCGCCTGATGCACGACAGGCCGGACCAAGCCTGGACGCTCGATACGCTGGCTTCCGCGACCGGTGCGTCGCGGGCCTCGTTGTCCCGTCGCTTCCAGGAGCTTGTCGGTGAGCCACCGATGACCTTCTTGAAAAACTGGCGCATGGCTCTGGCGGCGGACCTGTTGTGCAGGCCGAACGAAAGCGTCAGCACGGTCGCCGAGAAAGTCGGTTACGCGACGCCCTTTGCCTTCAGCGCGGCATTCAAGCGTGTCCGCGGTATCAGCCCGCAAGCGCACAGAAAATGCGCGCAGGAGTCGCGATGGCTTCCGGGCTAGGCACTTGGCGCACAAAGCTCTTCGCGTATTCGCGATGCCGGATGCTGGCGGCCGACTTACGCCGGTTTAAGGCTATTCGGCGAATGACAGCTTCGCTTCAGGACCGGACGGTCAGGCTCGCTCGCACGAATGGCGGCCCAGCGTCGATTACTGCCACTCGGCCGAGTAATCGGCAAGCGTTAGGCCATGAGCAGCTCCGCTTCAGACCGCGCCACGAGCCCAGGAAGCACTTTGTCACCCCCGTAGACCCAACGCCTGAGCTCCCTCTGATCGGCGACCCAGTCCCGCTCCTGGACCCGCCGCCGCAGCGTGGATGTCTGCAAACGACCCGCATGGAGATTGAAGGGGAAGTCGACGACAGCTGCCAGGCACGGCTCGGGCTCGGTGGCCGAGACCGCGCACGACCATAGGGTGCCGCTCTTAAGTCTTCCGCGAGATGAGCTTGCTCTTCCGCCTCGGTCATCGCGGGATGGCCGCGATCGCAGAGCCGACCCTATCCGATGGCGGGTAGCCCGCCGGGCAGACGCAGATTCGGCAGGTGCGAACCGGTCTCCTTGTCGAGCCAGTCCTCCCAGCGGCTTGCGCCCGCGAAGGGCTTACCGTCGCGCAGGGAGGTGCAGTACGCAGCTTGCCAGCCGGGCGCGCACGCAAATGCGGGCAATCGCGACCCGAACGGACCCCATACCTGGATCCGGCGTAGACTGCGCCATCCCGAAAGACTTCGACGATCAACACAGCGAGCCTACCACGCCGATGGAGGCCTTTCTCGGACTCTTTGCCGTCGCCTTCCTCGCGGCGACGGTATTGCCAGCCCACTCGGAAGTCGTCTTCGCGGGCCTGCTTGCGGCGGGCTACGACCCGCTCGCGCTATGGGTGTGGGCGACCGCCGGCAATTCCTTGGGTGCCGCAGTGAACTGGGTACTGGGGCGCTCTCTCCTCCACTTCCAGGATCGACCCTGGTTCCCGTTCAAGCCCGACCGGCTCGGGCGTGCCCAGCGTTGGTTTCAGCGCTACGGGGTATGGTCGCTGCTACTCGCCTGGGCGCCGGTATTCGGTGATGCCCTGACCTTCATCGCCGGCCTCATGCGCGTACGCTTCGACCTATTCTTCGTCCTGACCGCGATCGGCAAGGGCGCGCGCTACGCCATCCTGCTCGGCGCGATCGAAGCAGTGAGCCGCGCGCTCTCGTCCTGATCGGGTCTCGCCACGACCGCAGCTGCTCACCTAAAGTGAATCGACGCTTACACACTCACCAGGGGCTGCCCGTTCCCCCCGGCTTTGGCCGTCAGGCCGGAAAGACTCCTTTCCTTTCCAGGCCGCGCTGTTGCCGGCCATGTATTTCCTATACGCTGCTCTCAAAATTCGTCCAGGTCGCGGGAAGCGCATGCAAGAGCAGCCAGCCAATGGCGGCGGCGAGGAAGCTCTCGAGCCCGGTCTCTTTCAGGACCTGGACGCGTTGAACCACGCCATCAGCGGCTCCCGACTCGAGCTCATTCAGCTTGAGCCGGGTGATCTTGAGGTGCACGTCTGCAGTTTCCATATCGACGGGCTGTCCGTCGACCGCGGCAACGCCAATCGCAAGCTCCGGGTCAGGGGCGAGCTGGATGCGCAAAGGTATTCCCTGGGGATCTTTCATCCGGGCGCGCACGCTCGCTTCAACGGTATCGTTGTCGACTCGTCTACGCTGTTGTTCATGGCTCCCGGACTGGAACTGGATGGTCACCTTCGCGAAGCGTACGGCTGGACATCCCTGATCGTCCCCCCGGCGTGGGTCGAAGCAGTTGCGCTGGCTACCGGGGTTCCGGGCTTACTGGATTCCCGCACGGGATGCCGAAAACTGCTCCCGGACGCGCGCAAACTCAAGGACCTGTTCCTGGCGACGGAAGCGCTTGCCGCATGCCGTCTACAGTCCGGACCGTGCGACAAGAGAGACAAGCAGTTGTCCCTCGGTGTGCGCAACGCGCTCGGGGCCGTCCTCAGCGAATTCGATCGGTCTGCCAGCAAGATGGCGTCCTGTACGCTTTCGCAATATCGCACCGCGCAACGCGCGGAGCGCTACATTCGGGAGCGAGGTGCGGAGAATATCTCCGTAGACGAAATCTGCACGGAGTTGCTCGTCAGCCGTCGCCACCTCGAATACGCGTTCCGCCATTCATTCGGCACCAGCCCATCGCGCTACTCCCGCCTGCTGAGATTGCACCACGTCCGCCACAGGCTGAGACGCCCGGGCGCCGCGACAAGCGTGACCGCCGAGGCTTTGAACCATGGTTTCACCCACCTGGGACGGTTTTCCCTCCAGTATCGGGCTTTATTCGGGGAGTCGCCCAGTTCGACGCTCAATCGCTAGGTACATCCCGGACAACCATCCAGCCCGCTTCGATCCACTCCCCTCCCTGCGCAAAATGGATAGCGGCCCGATGGCAGTTTGCGGCAAGCTCGGCCTGTAAGGTGACCCCGAATTGTCAGGAGCAAGAACACATGGCCTTCAAAGAGAAACTGCTGGGTTCGGTGATCGTGGGACTGCTGGCACACTCGGGCAGCGGCCTAGCCGCGGAAAACGTCACTGTGGACAACTTCGTTCGCGCCGAAACCGACATGACGATGCGGCGCTACGAGGCCCAGGGCGCTTTCGGCAAGCTCCTGCATATCAGGGCGCCAACGCCCCTGGATCGGCAGGACGTGATCCGGATGAACCGGGACACGCTCTACTCCATGGGAATCTTCGACCTGACCGAACCGGTCACGATCACCATACCGGAGACCGATCGCTGGCTGTCGATGATGCTGGTGAACCAGGATCACTCCATCCCCCCGGCAATTTATGACGCGGGTCCGCATACGATTACGCAGGAACTGGTCGGCACCCGGTACGTCGTGGTCATTTTTCGCACACTCGTAAACGCGAACGACCCGGCCGACATCAAGCGGGCCAATGAAGTCCAGGACCAGTTCATGGTGCAACAGGCGAGCCCCGGCACCCTGGATGTACCGGATTGGGACGAGGCGTCGCTGACCAAGGTCCGGGACGCGATCAACGTGCTGGGGTCAACGCTCACCGATACGTCGGACATGCTGGGCGTCAAGAGTGAACTGCCGCCGATTCACCACCTGATCGGAACCGCGATGGGATGGGGCGGAAATCCTAAGCGCGACGCCAGTTACATTAACGGATTTCCGGCCCAGAACGACGGCAAGGTCAACTACGCGGTGACCGTGAAAGACGTGCCGGTTGACGGCTTCGCCTCGATTACGGTGTACAACAAGAAGGGCTTCATGGAGCCGAATGCCCTCGGGGTCAACTCCATCAACAACCTGACAGCCACCCCCAACCCCGGAGGCGGAGCCACCATCCACTTCGGTGGCTGCGAGGACGGTCGCGTGAACTGCATCCCGATCACCGAGGGGTGGAACTACATCGTGCGGCTTTACCAGCCCCGCGAAGCGTTCTTCGACAAGAGCTGGACGTTCCCTGATCTCCAGCCGGTGGACTAGAACGCGCTTCCTGGCGGCCTGCTCGGCTCGAGCGAGGACGATGGCTTCGGCCGAATGGCGCTCCGGGCGAAGCCCAGCTTTCCGGTCAAGAAAAGGGTTCGCAGGTTTCCTCTGTTGTCTTCAGGCGATCGAGGATCGTCTGAATCACGACGGTATCCTCGATACAGGCGATGATTCGCATCGACCCGCCGCAGGCCGGGCAGACCGCCAGATCGCCCGTAAAGACGGTTCCGAATGCCGGTTTCAGGTCCGACTCGAGCCACTCATTCCAGCCCGATGACTGGCCGCTCAGGGTCGGCAAGAGACAGCCTCGTCGGCGGCAACACGATGCTGGTCGTTACCTGACGGGCACCTCGTGGCTGCGTCTCAGGGCCGAAGGCGGTGTGACTGATCCAATTTGCCGGCCCAAAAAAGGGTGCCGCCCGTGCTTGGACAACCAACTCCCTGATCCGGCCGAGGATCCCGGCCTGGTTCACCAGGATGTCGTTGGGTCAGATTCGGTGATTAATGCAGGGCCAGGTCCCTGCACCCTTCTCCCGCTACGCGGCCTTGCCTTGGCGCGCACGCCAGAGGTCGTAGTCGAGCTGCATTCCCGCCCAGACTTCGGCGCGTCCGCCACGTTCTACACCCAGCCAGCGTTCGATGCGCAAGGCCATCTCGGGCGAAATGCCCGCGTGACCGTGCAGCACACGGGACAGCGCCGCCCGCGTGACACCGAGCTCCCGAGCCGCAGCCGTCACCGACAGATCCAGCGCCGGCAATACGTCATCGCGCAGGATCTCTCCGGGGTGCGGCGGATTGTACATCGTCATCGTGACTCTCCTCAGTGATAATCCTGATAATCGACCAGGATCGCATCACCATTATCGAACTTGAACGTCAGCCGCCAGTTACCGCTGACCGAAACGGACCAATGCTCCGACAGGCTGCCCTTCAGCGGGTGCAGCGACCAGCCCGGCAGATTCATGTCCGGCGGGCCGCTGGCCCGCTTCAGCACAGCCAGTTGGCGCGACAGTTTTGCGGCATCCCCGCCCTGGATGCCAGCCTTGGAGCCAGTCTCAAAGAATTGCTGAAGACCTTTGTGCCGGCATCTCTTGATCACCCCCATGATCGTATAGTAGGACTATACAGCATGCAATGGGGGGCATGAGGCGCCCGAGTTCCAGACCTCGGCCTGACTGCTGACGTTACATCTGAAGCGGCAGGAAGGAGCGCGGGCATCAGTCAACCGCCTTGGTTTTCCGGGGGCAGGCCGGTGCGGATCAGTCCGCCCCGGAGAGTCCGGCAACGAATCGATCTCAGTCGCTCACGCCGAGGCCCTGGGAGACCGCTCAGGGTCGAGTGCAGCCGCTCGACCGAGTCATCGGCAAGAGTTAGGCGATGAGCAGCTCCACCTCCGCCGCGCGCCGCACCACGAGCCCAGGAAGTACCTCGCCACCCAATAAACCCAGCGCCGGAGCTCCGTCTATATTGCGACCCAGTCCCGCTCATGGATCCGCCGCCGCAGCGTAGATGTCTGCAGCCGATCGGCACCGAGATTGAAGGTGAAGCCCGCTCCACATCAGTTGCCGGTATCCGGCATCCAGTCTGCGCTGTGCGGTACGGCATTCCCGGACCAAACGGTTCCAAAAACGAGCGGATCCGTACCAAGGCGCGTCGTAGTCAGGAGCTTTTGAGCCGTCGGGGCTCTGAGACGTGATTTTTGGTATCTGGCGCAAAGTCGCAGTCAGGAGGTGGCAGCGCGAAGCCCCGCGCGAGGCGGGGCTCCGGGCCGTCACGAATCGCGTTGAGCGGGTTCGCGACTCTTGGTCTGGCGGTGGAGTACGACCTACCGCCCGAACTCGCTTTTCACCGTTTGAAATCCGACGCTGCTCGTTGGAGGGGATTCGAAACTGCTCAATGGACCGATCGTTTCGTTCCGGCCAGGACTCGCGCTGTGATCAACGAAATTCCAAAGCCTGTATCCAATGCCCGAAGTCGGCCCTGAGCGGCCCCTGCGCTCTCGTTCGGCAGCGACAGCAACGTCGTCGCGAGCGGTCACTCAGGAGGCGTTGGATTTCGGGCGAGACGGGGCTCGCAGCACGTCTCGACTGGACCTGTGAAGGAGGTCCTGTTCCCATCCTTGCCGCGAAGTCGGACTCCCAGCTCAGGCGCCCATTTTCGACCGCAAGAACGACCGCTCTGGGCGGCAAAAGAACTGACATCCGCGGCTGTTCTTCCTTGTGAGTTCACCATCAGCCCATTCCGGGGCAGGGCGGCCGTTGCGGACTCAGGTCCCGATCGGCCCGCCGTCCAGCTTGCGTATCGCCACGGTGGCCGAGCGCGGCCGCCCGTCCGGCCTGAAATCGGGCCAGTTCGAGTACTTTCTCGGGTCCGCCGGGGCACTGTGCAGGTTGGGGACCTCGAGGTTGTCCTCTCGCGGGGTGAGGGGCTCGCCCGGGTGCTGGATGTTGACGAACATTGTGCGCCCGTCCGGGGTCAGGGTGAGGCCGGTGATCTCGCAGCCGACCGGGCCCGTCAGAAAACGCCGCACCTCGCCGGTGGCCGTGTCGCAGGCCAGCATCTGGTTGTTACCGAGGCGCTGCATCTCGCCGCGTCCCTTCTCATCGGACGAGACGTCGGTCTGGATCCACAGCACGCCGCGCACGTCCAGCGTCAGCCCGTCCGGGCAGGCGAAGCGGTCGCCGCGGATGTTGCCGCGTGCCTCCGGGCGCTCGTTGTCCGGGTCGCCGGCCAGCAGCAGGTGCTTCCATGAGAACGTGATCGCGTCGAAGTCGTCGTCCTCGGTCCACTGGATGATGTGGCCCATGGTGTTGTTGGCGCGCGGGTTCGCAGCGTCGACGTCGGGACGGCCCGGCATGCCCCGCCGACTGTTGTTGGTCAGCGTGCAGTACAGGGTGCGCGCGTCCTGATCAATCGCGATCCACTCCGGCCGGTCCATCTTGGTGGCGCCGAGCAGGTCGCTCGCCTGACGGCTGCGGATGAGCACCGCCCCCTGGTCCGGGAAGCCGTTGTCGTTGGTCAACCGCCCCTCGCCCTGCACCAGCGGTAGCCAGCGGCCTGTGCCGTCGGCATCGAAGCGCGCGACGTACAGCGAGCCGTGGTCAAGCAGCGTGGTGTTCGCCGTGGCGCCGCCGGGGGCGATGCGGTCGCGGCTGACGAACTTGTAGATGTACTCGAAGCGCGCGTCCTCGCCGGAGTACACCACGGCGCGGCCGTCGCGCGTTGTCGCGACCCAGGCGCCCTCCTTCGCGCCGCGGCCGAGCGCGGTGCGCTTGACCGGCACGCTCGCCGGATCGTAGGGGTCGATCTCGACAATCCAGCCGAAGCGGTGGAATTCGTTCGGATGCCGGGCCGCGTCGAAGCGCCGATCGTGTTCGCCCCAGCGCGACAGCCCGGTCCGGAGCAGGCCCCAGCGGCGCTGGTCGGCATCGCGCTCGGCCGGGCCGTCGAAGTAGAACGCCCAGTTCTCCTCGGCACTGAGGTAAGTGCCCCAGGGCGTCAGGCCGCTGGCGCAGTTGTTCAGCGTGCCGAGCACGGTGCGCCCTTCGGGATCACCCGCGGTCTGCATCAAGGCATGCCCGGCCGCCGGCCCGCCGAGGGCAAAGGGTGTTCGCGTGGTGTAGCGCCGGGCGTAGCTCGAGGGGCGCACGATCTGCCAATGGCCGTCCACGAAGACCACCTCGATCACCGACACCCCGTGGGCCGCCTGGGCCTTGTGCACCTTCTCCGCGGTCCAGTGATCCTTGCCGTCCGGGAACAGCAATCCGTCGTCGGTGTACTCGTGGTTCATCACGAGTAAGCCATGCGTGCTGCTGCCATCGATCGGAAAGTAGTGGATGCCGTCGTGGTGCATGCCCATCTGCACCGCCTGGTCTGCGGCGCTGTTGCTCGCGTCCCAGCGGAACGCCGGCATGTTGCCCGGCACGCCGATCGGCTCGCCCCACGCGGCAAAGGCCACTGCCTCGTAGCCCTCCGGGACCAGCACCAGGTCCTGCTCGCTGACGGGCACCGACCTGAAACCGAGCAGCGCCCCGTGGTCCCCGGCGACAGCCCGCCCGGCCAGCCA
>Ga0207796_1000124_pt1 | contig 33487 bp, 33 predicted proteins | sample Pon1CUnioCityCA_6_FD_187274 | JGI IMG/M metagenome (GOLD analysis project Ga0207796, IMG submission 187274) | Marine sediment microbial community from Union City, CA, USA - Pond 1C Sediment 1 (SPAdes) | ecosystem: Environmental > Aquatic > Marine > Intertidal zone > Salt pond sediment ... | reverse complement strand
CCTTCCCAATCTCGCTCTCCTCCTCTGTCTCAATCCATTTCCTCTCACGGTTCCGCCACCAACAGTATACCATGTCGCCATATTGAGAACTGCTGGTGCTGCGGTCCGTGTGTGATGGGCTCGCCTCCCCCGAACTCGTCGCGATGGACCAACGCGACGCCTGTCCGAGGCGAGAGGCGCGGTCACTGTGTAATCCCCTTGTTGATTTCACTTCTTGTACACCAGACTAGGAGAACCGAAAACATACTGCGCGAACAAACGGAGCCATCCGGCATTCAGAGATGCCTGCTGCAGGCATATACTGCCGCAATGCATTGTGTCAGGCGCTGCCCCTCACGCCTCGGCAGTGGGGTTCTTGAAGCTCGTCCAAGCGATCTAGATCTTGTTCACGCTAGCCAATGCGGTAGTCCATCGTGGGCGCTGTGCGAAGCCGGAAAACGATGAGGCCCTATGCAGCTCGCGAGTCATTGACTTCTCATCTGGGTTGGGCTATACTCAGCACAACTGTGAATCAGACTGGAAGTCATGTGGAGGGACGACCATGGATTTTGAGAGGCTTGGGGCCTTTTACCTGGGCAAACAATACGATGTCGCTGAAAGCAAGCGGCTGGACCGATTGCTCATGTACGACGCCCGGGACTTGACCACCCACGCGGTCTGTGTGGGCATGACCGGCAGCGGTAAGACGGGGCTCTGCATTGACCTGCTTGAAGAGGCGGCCATCGACAAGGTGCCCGCCATCATCATCGATCCCAAAGGGGATATGACGAATATGTTGCTCTCATTCCCCGAGCTGCGGCCCGAGGATTTCCGGCCCTGGATCAACGCCGACGATGCCCGGCGCAAGGGCGTTAGCGAGGAGACCTTTGCCGCCCAACAGGCAGAGCTTTGGCGTACGGGGCTCGCCGAGTGGGGACAGGGCGGTGATCGCATTCGCATGCTCCGTGACGCAGCCGACTTTACCATTTACACGCCGGGTAGTGAGGCTGGGGTTCCGGTCTCCATCCTTCAGTCCCTGGCGGCCCCAGCGCTGAGCTGGGAAACTGAAGCGGAGATCCTTCGTGAGCGTATTCAGGGGGCTGTCAGCGCCTTGCTGGGGCTCATAGGTGTAGAGGCCGATCCGGTTCAATCCCGGGAGCATATCTTGCTCTCCAGCCTATTCGAGCACTTCTGGCGCCAGGGCGTCGACCTGGATCTGCCCAAACTCATTCTGTCGATCCAGAAACCCCCGATCCGCAAGCTCGGCGTCTTTGACACTGATACCTTCTTTCCGCAGGATAAGCGCTTTGAGTTGGCCATGCGCATCAATAATATCATCGCGGCACCTGCTTTCGAGAGCTGGCTTCAAGGACAGCCGATGGACGTCGCTGGTTTTCTCGGCACCCCGGATGGCAAGCCGCGTCATTCGATCTTCTACATCGCCCATCTGAGCGATGCTGAACGCATGTTTTTCGTGACTATGCTGCTCAACCAGGTCATCACTTGGATGCGAGCTCAGCCGGGTACCACCAGCCTGCGCGCTTTGGTCTACATGGATGAGATCTTCGGTTTTTTCCCCCCGGTAGCCAACCCGCCCAGCAAGCAGCCGATGCTTACCCTCCTGAAGCAAGCCCGTGCCTTTGGCGTCGGGATCGTGCTGACGACGCAGAACCCGGTCGATCTGGACTACAAGGGCCTCACCAATGCTGGCACATGGTTCATCGGACGGCTGCAGACCGAGCGCGACAAGATGCGTGTTCTGGATGGGCTTGAGAGTGCTTCTTCCCAAGCCGGACAGGCGCTGAATCGTGATCAGTTAAGCCGTATCATCTCCGCTTTGGGAAAGCGTGTCTTCTTGTTGCACAACGTCCATGAGGAGGCGCCAGCTACGTTCCAGACCCGATGGGCTATGAGCTACTTGCGCGGGCCCCTGACGCGCCTTCAGGTGCGGGAACTCATGGCCGGGCGCAAGCCTGACGAGCCCTCTGAGGCGGCCGAGCCCTCCGCGGCGCCCCGTGAAGCCCCAGCTATTGCGCCTACCTCGAACACGGCAGCGCAGCCAGAGGCCGCTGCAGCGCCTGAGCTCGCTTTCGCAAGCGCCCCGCCCTCGCTGTCATCCCGTGTTGAGCAAGTGTATCTGCCGGCGCGCCGTGGAGCGTCAACGGCTGCACTGGCTATCGAGGGAGAGGCGGGAGCGCCCATCGAGATTGAGAGTCATCACTTGCTCTACATACCGGCCGTACTTGGGATAGGTCGGCTACACTTCGTGGATCGGACTCGCGATGTCAACGAGCAAGAGGACTTCGCGCTCCTCAACCGGCCTCCTGAGGGCGCGGGGACGCTGGCCTGGGACAAGGCGCGATCCCTCGATCTCACCGGACATGATTTGAGACAAGAGCCCGAGAGCGGTGCTTACTTCGATGAGCTCCCAGAGTCGATCAACGAGAGCACCGAGTTTACCTCGATGAAGAACGATTTGGACGACTATCTCTACCGGAATCGCAGCGTGACCTTGCTCTATGGCCCTAGGCTGGACGCCTATTCCGAGCCCGGTGAGAGCGAACGAGCGTTCCGCTCGCGTCTACAACAGCTCGCTCGGGAGAAGCGAGATGAAGAGGTTGACGAGATCACCGAGCGGTACGAGAAGAAGCTTGAGAAGGTCGAGGACAGGCTGCGTCGCGAGGAGGCGGACCTGGCTGAGCGCGAGGCTGACGTGGCCGCCCGGAAACGAGAGACCTTGGCCTCTGTGGGGGAATCGGTCGTAGGGATGTTTCTTGGGCGGCGATCGTCACGGATGGTCTCCACTGCCTTGAGCAAGCAGCGTCAGGCAGCGAAAGCGAAGCTCAAACTTGAGGAAGCCGAGGATGACGTCAAGGAGCTTGAGGAGGACATCGAAGCTCTGGAGGCAGAGCTACAGGAGGAAGTAGCCCTCGTCAGAGATCGATGGGAGGAAGCCCTGACCGAGCTAGAGACCTATGATGTGAGGCCACGCCGGAAGGATGTTCAGATCAACTTCTTCGGGCTAGCGTGGACACCGCATTGGCAGATCACCTATCGGAATCGCAGCGGGACGACCCTCACCGAGCTGGTGGAGGCCTTCTAGCACCTATCAGCTGACGCCGCCACTCACGATGCGCAGTATCTTGCCTGCTAGGCAAGTGACAGCGGTGTCTCTGTGGTGCAACCTGGAGCTCGTCCACATCACGATGATTGGCGTCAGCGCGATGATTGGTGCACGTGTCCTTGTCTTGGCTGGACTAGCGGCAGAGCAAGCTGGCCTGGGCCGCTGTTGGCCTTCCTTCTAAACAGGCTGGTTGCCCTCTTCACCGCGGTCAGTCCTGCCGAGTTGGGGCCTACTCTCCTGGAGGCCGGTGACGGCTATGCCTGGTTCCGAATGCGGGGCGCGTGAGGTCGCGACGATGAAGCGGTACTGAAGGCGCAGGTTCTGGTTAGGCGGGGTGCGCGGGCGTTACTGATCTGGTTGGTTTGAGGGGCAACTATCGCTGCTAGTTGGCTTTGGGATCGCTGGCTGCTGGTAACCGTGTTGGCCGCCATAGCAGTGCTGGCTCTGGTTGGCGCTTTGGCCCTGGGATGGAACAGCCCCCGTCCCGGCCGACCGCCGGACTGGGAGGCACCAGCGCTGCCGCGCCGCGTGGACGTCGTGCCTGGGCGCGTATTCCTATCGCTGTTCAATCGTTCCGAGGCCGACTTCACTTTCGAGGTCATTGCCCTTCCCCTTGCGGATCCAGGCTTCGGCCTCCATAGCTATGGCCTGGTCTACCGTGCACAGGACGCTAGGCATTGTTACGCCTTTGCCGTCGGGACCGATGGTTACTACACAGTCGTGAGGCGAGATGGCAAGAATGTGGTCCCGCTGATCCCGTGGCAGCAGTTTCCTCACATTCGGCGCGGTCAACAGTCGAACCGGCTTCTGGTGACGTGCGAAGGCTCGTCCTGCACCTTTCGGATCAACGATGAGTACGCCACGACCGTCCACGATGAAATGTGGCTATCTGGAGATGTGGGGTATTGGGCTCAAAGCTCCGCGGAGGACGGAGCCGAACTCCAGCTCCTCAGTGCTCGTCTATGGACACCGGGCCCTTGAGGATCTGGCGCGGTCAGGCAGGAGCTCCCTCGACGATTTGCACGCCAGCGCTAGCGCCAATGCGGTTCGCCCCCGCCTCAATCATAGCCATAGCTTCTTCGTAGCTGTGGATGCCGCCAGCAGCCTTCACGCCTATCTCTGGCCTCACCGTCCGTCGCATAAGGCGCACATCTTCGACCTTGGCTCCGTGGGCGGCGAAGCCGGTAGACGTCTTGACGAAGTCAGCGCCGGCCTCCTGAGCGACCTCGCAAGCGAAGACCTTCTCCTCGTCGTCCAGGACGGCCGTTTCGATGATCACCTTGAGCAATGCGCCTCCCTCATGGCAGACGGTCGCCACAGCTGCGATGTCCTCCCTCACTTGATCGCGCTCACCTGCTTTCAGTGCTCCGATGTAGAGCACCATGTCTAGCTCGGTGGCGCCGTCCTCCAGGGCTTGCTCGGCTTCACATACCTTGGCTGTGGTGGTCGTGGCGCCCAGCGGAAAGCCAATGACCGAACAGACTTCGACGTCCGTATTCGCCAGCTGAGCTGCTGCTAGAGGCACGTAAGCTGGGTTGACGCAAACGGAGGCGAATCGATACTCTAGCGCTTCCTCGCACAGGTGCATAACGTCGGCCGGCGTGGCGTCCGCCTTGAGTATGGTGTGGTCGATAAGACGCGCCAGTTCATTACCTTTCATCATCTCCTTCTCCTTCTGACGGTCAGCGACGTGTCAATGTTCCTTGATTTCTAAATCGGGAGGCTCAGCCACGGCGAGCGGGCTCTGGGAATACGTGGTGCTTTACAGGCCCCCACGCTTCTGGGGGCCAGTAGCAAAGCCATGCCTTGCCGATGATGTTCTCCCGTGGCAAGGTGCCCCACATATGAGAGTCGCTGGAGTTGCCTCTATTATCTCCGAGAACGAAGTATTCGTCACTTCCTAGTTTCCAGGACCCTGAATAGATGCCTTCGTTGACCACATAAGCTTCTTGAAGAGGGACGCCGTCCACCAGCACTTCTCCCTGCCGAATCCTTATCTGTTCTCCCGGCAGCCCCACGATGCGCTTGATATAGTCGTCAGTGAGGCCGTTCGGCGGGTGGAAGACCATGATGTCCCCTCGTTTCGGAGCCTGTAGCCAGTACGTCCATTTGCTGACCACCAGATACTGCCCATCGTGAAGAGTTGGTTCCATGCTGGACCCGCGAACCTGGAAACGCCCTGTCAAAGTGTTGAGGACCAAGAAGATGATAAGGGTGAGTAGAGCGGTCTCCAGGATCTCCCGCAGCAGCGATGACCCGCCGAACGCCCGGGACAGCGAGAGGGGCTGTGTGTCGGACGTATCAAGGGTCTGGGGCTCTCCTGAGCTCGTCGAGTCGAATGGATGCGACTGTGGTTTGAGCGCGTCTCTTTCAGTCTCTGTCATAGTGGCCAACATTATAGTATAGACGGACGAACGCAACAAGCTTGAGACCAAACGTAGGTTGTCCCTGCGAGACTATACGGTATAATGGCGCCTAGCCCGGGCCTTCATATCGGGTGGGGAAAAACTATGCACGAGCTAGCGATTACTGAGAGTCTCCTGGAGATTGCTCTTCGCCACGCAGAAGAGGCTGACGCAAGCCGTATCACCCGCTTGAATATCGTCATCGGGGAGCTGTCCTCGATTGTGGACCAGTCGGTCCAGTTCTACTGGGATATCGTCAGCGAAGGCACCATGGCAGAGGGGGCTGAGCTGAACTTCGAACGTGTCGAGGGAACTCTGCGGTGCCTGGCTTGTGGTCACACGTTCCCGTTGGACCACGAATCGTTTACCTGTCCCGTCTGTGGGGAGAAGCAGGTTGTGGCTGTCGGCGGAGACGACTTTCGATTGGAGAGCATAGAGATCGAATAGCGTCTTCGGAATGATCGCTGGGCCCTGCGCGCCCGCAGCGGTCTATCTCGCGTCCTGGTCGGCAGGAGTTCAGACTCTCTTGTGCACCGGCGCATTGATCAGCACTCTCGTACCTTCGCCAGGTTTCGACTCGATGCGCAGTGTGCCTCCCAGAATGCGCGCCCGCTCGTGCATACCGATGAGTCCGAGCTTCCCCGACGCTACGAGATCGACGAACCTGTTTGGCGCATCAAAGCCTCGTCCGTCGTCCTCAACGGCCATCTGCACGCTGTCGTCGTTGAAGGAGACCATTACTCGAGCCCGAGAGGCCTCAGCGTGTCGCCGCACGTTATTGAGAGACTCCTGGGCGATGCGGAACAGTACCAACTCCTCCTCCGGGGACAGACGATAAGGTGAGCCAGAGACCTCAAGCGCTGTCGTGACGCCAGCCTCCTCCACGTTCCTCGTCAGCCCACGGATGGCAGCCACAAATCCCAGATCATCGAGCACCGGTGGCCGGAGATCCTGGCTGAAGCGGCGGACGCTCTGCAGCGCATCTGTCGTGAGCTCACGGATCCCCTCTAGACGATCCTTGAAGGCATCGTGTGGCAGGTTCGGCGAGGCCATGAGCACATCCAGGCGACGGGACAGAGCCACTACAATCTGTGCTGTCTCGTCATGGGCTTCGCGGGCGATGCGTTTTCTCTCATCCTCCTGGGCCCGCGTGATCTGTCGGGCATAGTAGCGCATGTTTTCATACAGCCGGGCGTTGTCGATAGCGATACCAGCCTGACGCCCTACGCCGGCGAGTGTCGCGACCTCCGTCGCGGAGAAGCTCTTCGCCTCCCGTAGGCTGCCCACGGCAAGCGTGCCGAATGATTGACTGCCGCTAACGATAGGCACGGCCACAACACTAACGAGACCTGCCTTCAGGAAGGCGGGCACCGCATTGGGATAGGTCTGATAGTCCGAAATGGTGACCGGCTGCATCGCTGAGACTGCCTCTCCCGCTACGCCCTCTCCTTTCGACACGGTCACGTTCGTCAGATCCTGGGGAAGGTTGTGCAGATAGGGGTAGCTAAGCCGTTTCGTCGCGGGATCGAACAAGGCGATGAACCCGCAATCGGTCTCAATGAGCTCCTCCGAAATCTGGAGCACCTTGGGCAGAATCCGGTCCAGCTCCAACTCCGAGGTGATCTTCTCAGCGACTTCATTGAGTCGCCGCTGTATGTGGAGCTGTCTTTCAACGTCTCGGTGCAGCTGTGCGTTTTCTACACCCACGCCGATCTGCTTTCCGAACGTCGTAATCAGCCGGAGGTCCGCCGACGGGAACCGCCGCCGCTCTCTTGAGCCCAGCGACATAACGCCTTGGACGTTGTCCTTTGACGTCAGCGGCACCACAATCAGCGACTTCAGCCCTTCTCGCTGCACGCACGGGTCTCTCAGCTCTGGATTCTGTGAGCTGTTCTCGATGACCACAGGCTCACCAGACTCAGCGACGCGTCCACAAAGCCCTTCTCCCACCTGCAAACGTAGCAGATCCTGGACGCCGTCCTCGGTGAGGCCGCGGTGGGCACAGAGAAGCAGGTTCTCAGTCTGCCGATCCAGGGACCACATCCATCCCACGTCTAGTTGTGTCACCTCCAAGGCTTTGTCCAGAGTCTCGTTCAGGACTTGCTCCAACTCCAACGATTTCGCTACGACGGAACACATAGCGTTGAAGGATCGCATCCGGGCGACTGCTTCCTGCCGGAGCGATTTCTCCCTCTCTTCAGTTTTGACCATCCAGAGCACAAGGTAGCCTACTAACGCGGTCGCTGCCGTCTCGATACTGGCGTCCACGGGGTAGGCAGAGAGCCAGAAGGCGCGGGGCAGCATGATCAGGGCCGCGATGACCAGCGTGGCGATTCCGCCGGTCTGGCCAAAGGCGAAGGTGGCGACTGCTACAGGCAACACGAAGATGATGCGCTCGACGGCGTGTCGCCTCAACAGAATGTCCGCTTCGGGAAACAGCGGGCGCAGTTGAGGGGTGAGATAGTGCACGAGCGTCACCGCTAACATCATCAACACAAGGATCCAGAAGTAGCGGGTGCTCATGGCCCGTTTGATTCGTCGCATTCGGGTCGGTACTGTTTCCACGTCGGTTCTCTTTCGGAGAATGGGGGGCTTAGATCGTGAGTCTTACGAGACGTCGTCGAATGTGATCAGGCCCTTCCTAAGGGCATAGACAACGGCCTCAGTTCGCGAACCAACTCCCAGCTTGCTGAAGATGTGACTGAGATGGGCCTGCACCGTGCGGTGACTGATGGAGAGACTGTCGGCGATCTCGCGGTTCGTGATGCCTTTCCCGGCCAACTGGAGGACCTCTATCTCACGTTCTGTGAGCTCTTCAAGAGGCGTCTCCTCCTCTTCCTCGACATGCTGACTGAAACGATTGACGACCTTGCGGGCGATGGCGGGATGGAGCATCGACTCGCCAGCCTGTACGGCTCGGATCGCCTCCACCAACTCGTCCGTAGAGACGTCCTTCAGAAGGTAGCCGGCCGCTCCGGCCTCAAGGAGGGCAAAAACGTACTCATCGTCGTCATAGGCCGTGAGCACAAGGATGGCGGTACCGGGGCTGATCTCCTTGATCTGCTTGGTCGCTTCAATGCCGTTGAGCTTCGGCAGCGCGATATCCATAATAACAATATCAAGATCTTGTTCTGTTGCCAGCCGCACGGCCTCCTCGCCGTCGCCAGCCTCGGCTACAACGTCTATGTCCTCCTCTCGGTCCAACATCTCCTTGGTACCTTCTCGCACCAGGACGTGGTCCTCCGCCAACATGATCTTGATCTTGCTCATCGAACCCCCTGCCTGTACCAAGCCATTTTCCCACCTCATTATACAGCTTCCAGCATGAGGAGCAAGCAATCATGCATCCGCGGAATGTGGCATATGCCTATGGCGGGATGACGGAGGGATGCGCTTCGCGACATGGCTTACTAGACGCGCGCCGGATGATCGGCTTGCTGAGTCTGGGCCTGCCGAATCAACTCATGGCTGGTCGCGCGACTATGCCTATTCTGGCACCGGCTGATCTATGCTCTGTGGTGGACACAAGAAGCGCCGCCCTTGAGCAGATAGCGCAATGGGAACGTATGCCATCCAGGCTAGACGTGCCTTGGATGACACAGGCCTATTTTGCTATGTGAAACCTGGCCTATCAGCCGATGACAGGCCGCGGCACGGCTGTTATACTTTTGGACAAGGGCCAGGCGAAGGGGATGCACAGCCTGGCAAAGTCAGCACGGGTCCACCTGAAGCGCCAAGCTTGTCAGAGATGGACCTCGAGTGCGAGTAATACGCCTTCAGTTCTCGCCGCAGCTGCGCGAAGATCTGAAGGATTCGTCTGCTTTGTGGATTGAGCTCATAATCCGAAACAGGGGAGGAAACTTGTGACGATCACAACACAGAAGGCAGTGCTATGGCAGACGCGAATAGGGCCTAGAGTACGCGACAAGCAGGTTGGCCATCCAGAGTTGACAATGATGCACGAGAACGAGATTCTACAGGTGCTGGATCGGGCCGCTCAGGATCCTGGTTTCATCGCGGATATCTTGGATAAGGGCTCGGCCGCCCTCCGAGACTACAGCCTGACGTTGCGGGAGAAGGCGGCATTGGTGACCGGGGATATTCGTTGGATAGAGACCCGCATTGGTGAGCTGACCGACCGCCAGTGCACCCTCCTGAACTGTATACTGCAGCGGGAGGCCTGGTAGCCTCGAGGCGGGAAGAGCTGTTGCCGATTTAGGTCTCAGTCGTTGGGTCCGGCCGATCCCCGCAAGGCGGAACGGTTGAGCGACAGGAAAAGGAATCACGAAGTCTTAATAGCGAAGGAGAGTTGCGCAGAATGGCTAGCTTACTCAGCATCCTTGACGCCGGCATCACGATCGTTGTGCCGGCGACCGTGTGGACACTACTGGCTTTTGGTCTCATACAGCTCATTCGTGAGTCGGTTCACTTACCGATGGAGCAGCCTCGGCAGGTGGCACGGGAGACACGTTCCTGATCATCGGCTACATCGTGGGCGCAAAACGCCGTTTCCTAGATACTTGGGAGATCGTTCGTCGTGGCTAACAGAATTACCCTAGATGCTCATCCGCCGCTAGAGATGGCAGAGCGGATGGAGGATGTCGGCGTAAAGAAGGCAACCATGGACCCCTGGAGTATGTTTGCTCTGGCTGTCCTGGCGGGCTCTTTCATTGGTCTGGGCGCCGAGTTCTTCACCCTCGTCATCACGGATAGCGGGCTCAGTTTTGGCATGAACAAGCTAGTCGGGGGATTCGTCTTCTGTCTGGGTCTGATTCTGGTGGTGGTGGCCGGGGCAGAGCTCTTCACCGGCAACAACCTGATTGTGATGGCGTGGGTGGGGGGTAAGCTGACACTGGGACAGGTGATGCAGAACTGGCTTATTGTCTATGCTGGCAACCTCTTCGGCTCCTTGGCGACAGCTGCATTCATGTATTTCACCAGGCAGTGGGTCTTTTCCGACTACCACGTCGGGGTAACAGCCCTGAACATCGCCAATGCAAAGGTCAATCTGCCTTTCGGCGCAGCGTTGACCCGCGGCATCCTCTGCAACGCCCTCGTCTGCCTGGCGGTCTGGCTCACGCTCAGCGGTCGCAGTGTTACGGACAAGATTATGGCCATTCTCTTCCCCATAACAGCCTTCGTTGCCTCTGGCTTTGAACACAGCATCGCCAACATGTACTTCATACCTATGGGGATTCTGATGAAGGGAGAGCCGCAAGTGGTGCAAGCCGCGGGGCACGTGGCGGCCGATCTGGCCCAACTCAACCTGCAGGGCTTCGTAGACAACCTGATCGCCGTGACCACCGGGAACATATTCGGTGGAGGGTTTCTTGTGGCCGGGGTCTACTGGTTTATCTATCGACGACCGAAGGTACGCGCGGTGGAAGAAGCCGGACGCGCTGCTGCTCCAGCCGAGGGTCAGCCACTGGCGGCAGATAGAGCTTCCGGTTGAGGGGGTAGCTTTCCGAACAAGGGGAGACTGCCGCCTAACAATCCCCTTTAGCCTCAGGGATCCTGTTGATTTTTGGCCGCCCTGGGCTATCTGAGGTCTCCGAGAACAAAGAGCGTTCCGCAAGAGCCCGACGCCCGTCGGGTGTGCTCTTGAAGAAACGATGCCACCGCCAGCTTCTCGAAGACGTCACTGTTACCGCGGAGAAAGCTCATCAACCGAGAGCGATAGGGACCCTCCTTGGCCCATTCTCGTACCTGAGGGAGCTGCACGGTGATCTCCCGGGCTATTTCACCGGAAGTGTACCACACGCCGCCCCTTTCTACAGGATTATACTGCCATCACTCGTCGCGTTGCTGGGGCCGCCTGCTTCTCACCCCGGATCAATGTGATGATTTCGCTGGCGACCCTCGTTGACCGCAATTTGACAAATTGCCCGGCTAGCGCTATCCTCTCTTCTAGTGTGACATCGAGGTGAGTGTGTCTTGACGGCCTATCTCCGTCGAGAACCTGTCTACCGTCGATCTCCGCTACCAGCAGGCTGAGGAGCGATTGATGAGACAAACTGAGAAGACGGCCACTTCAGACTATGAGGGTTCCGTCACTATCGAGCGCCTGAGGGAAGGGGCCGTGGCAGGCGAGGATCCGCGGCTGTCGGTCCTCTTTGCCATCGCAGGGGTTTTCGCTACTCAGCAGGATCTGGAGGCCATGCTGCAGCGGTCTCTGAGCAGCTTGGTTGAAACTCTGGAAGGGGTCGAGGCCGCCGTCCTTCTTCTGTATGACCCTGACGACGATCGCTTGGCTGTGAGGGCTGCTCATGGCTATGACTTCTCTAAGTTGAGGCAAGTTCGTCTGGCCGTCGGTGAGGCAACCTGTGGCAAGACGTTCGAGACGGGACAGCCCCGGTTCTACCCCACCCCTAGGGAGCTTGCCAAGTTCAGCCGGAGCCTGACGGACGAGCACGCAGCAGCTTTCCGAGAGGCCTTGATCGGCGACCGGTGGCCACAGAGCGCGGTCTGTATGCCCTTCTTCGCCGGCGACAAGGAGCAGGGGGTGATGATGCTGGAGAACCTGCATCAGTCGCACGCTTTTGTCCGCGGCGATCTCCCCTTTCTCCAAGCGGTGGTCGATCTAGTTGGCTTGGCTGTCGAGAATGCACACCTACGCGTGCAGCTCGAGGAGGCGCGAGCCTTTGATGAGGCCAATCGTCTCAAGGGGGAATTACTCTCTGTTTTGGCACACGAGATGCGTACGCCTCTGACCTCCATCAAGGGTTACAGCACAGCGCTTCTGATGCAGGAGGCTTCCTTCGATCCTGACGTCCAGCGTCAATTCCTGGAGATCATCGACGAGGAGTGCGATACGCTGGAGTCCTTGGTGCACGACTTGTTGGAGTCCTCGGTGATTGACGCGGGGCTGCTGAAGCTGGAGCCCCAGCCGGTTCTGGTGCCCCGTCTGGTTCGAGAGGTCATCGAGGAGATAGGGCGTCGCACGGACCAGCACCATTTCCTGGTGGATTTCGCGAGGGACTTCCCCATCGTGGATGCTGATCCAGACCGTGTGAAGCAGGTACTACGGAATCTGTTGGAGAACGCAGTGAAGTACTCGCCCGAAGGTGGTCTGGTCATCACACGGGGTGAGTTCACTGAGGCTGAGATCACCATCAGCGTTGCTGATCAGGGTGTAGGTATCTCCCCAGAACACCTGAATCGTCTGTTTGATAAGTTCTTCCGGGCCGAATCCGGTCCGGGGCACCATGTAGTGGGTTCAGGATTGGGGCTCCCTATCGCTCGCACCATCGTAGAGGCGCACGGCGGTCGCATCTGGGCAGAGAGCACGGTGGGGCAAGGTAGCACGTTCTACATCACACTTCCGCTTGATGGTATCTCTCAGGAGACATCAGAAGAGGATTAACCCCAGGGGAGACAGTCAAGAAGATGAGGGACAAAATCCTGGTCGTCGACGACGAGCCGCGTGTCGTGCAGCTCGTTCGTAACGTGCTGGAGGCCGTCGGCTACGAGGTGGTCGCCGCTATGAGCGGAGAGGCGGCTATCGACACGGTAGCCCTGGAGGAGCCGGACCTCATCCTGCTGGATATTCGACTCTGCGGTGGCCCGGATGGGTACGAGGTGTGTAAGCGCATCCGTGAATTCTCGGACGTTGGGGTCATGATGCTTACCGCCAAGGCTCGCCATGAAGATATCTTGGATGGTTTCGATGCCGGGGCCGACGATTACCTGACGAAACCATTCAACGCCAAGGAGCTCGTGGCTCGAGTCAAAGCGGTCTTGCGGCGCACTCGACGCCCCGAAGAGGTCGTCGAGGCAACTCGAACGTGCGGTGAGTTGGAGATCGATTTCGCCCGGCACACGGTGGCGCTGCGAGGGAAGGAGAGATCGCTTACGCCGACGGAGTATGCACTGCTTCGGCAACTGGCGCTGAATGCCAACTGTGTGATGACGCACCGTGATCTGTTGACCGCGGTATGGGGACCCGAGTACCGGGATGACGTTGACTATCTGCGGGCCTACATCCGGTATCTGCGACGCAAACTTGAGGTGGATCCCTCTGAGCCGGAGTATATCCTCACAGCTCAAGGGGTTGGCTACATGCTTGCCTGTCCTGAGGAGAGCTGAACCCCTTCAATCTGATCTATGCCAGTGATGGAGACGGCCTCGCGCACGCGCGAGGCCGTTTTTTCATGCGATTTTCATGAAGTTCCCTGGTGTTTTTATGACTTTTTCACGCTGTCTATGTTAGACTTAGAACTGAAGTCGGATATGGTAAGCAAGGAGACGGTCTTTCTAAGATGGACAATAGGAGGTCTGACATGAGTGAAGTTGCTACCGCACGACGCACTGAGGAGATGGGCATCGACACCACCGCTCCGTTCCGGTCGCCTGACGCCACCAGCACAGCCGAGCTTGCGCTGGAAGAGGCGCTGACCTTCTGTGCCCGCAAGGCGGGTCTTGAGGAGGCTCAAGCAGTTGTCGAGCGTCTACGCCAGGGGGACAGCACGGTCCACCATTACTGCCGCTACGGTCTGGCCAAGAAGATGGCGGAATCCATCGGCAGTCTGGATGACAACGTCAAGGCGGTCTACACCCTTGATTACGACGCCACACCCGAGGATCGTTGTTTCGGCAGCGAGGCTCATACATCGCCTACGCACCTGATCGTCTGGGCTGCGCGCAAGACGGACGCTCTGACTGCCTTAGTGAAAGCCCTGGATCGTGCTCTGGTTGAAGCGTATGCCGATCTGATCGACGCGCCTCAGCTCACCCACATGCTGGACGTCCAAGTCGTTGACGACGCTGATGTCGAGGAGCGCACTGGCTACGGTGCGCTGCTCTCGTCCATCCACAACCGCCCCATTCAGGTCTGGGAACGCTAGAAGCGGGTACTGACAGATACATTTGCTTAGACGAGGAGAGAATTCATGGAAAGACAGATCGGTGTAAAGACTGCCGAGGTGCAGCCAACCTTCGTTGTGCAAGACTCCGCTGAACACGACCTGTGGGGCACCGTCCTCAGTCAGCTCGACGATGTGGCTGAGCGGCTCCAGCTGGACTCCGGGATCCACGCCATGCTCCGTCAACCGGAGCGAGAACTGACGGTCTCGGTGCCAGTGGTGATGGACGATGGCCGTATCGACGTCTATACGGGCTATCGCATCCAGCATTCAAGCGCCCGAGGCCCGTGCAAAGGTGGCATCCGTTATCATCCGGACGTGAACCTGAGCGAGGTCAGGGCACTGGCCGCTCTGATGACCTGGAAATGTGCTGTGGTCAACATCCCCTACGGCGGAGCGAAAGGGGGTGTGCAGTGCAATCCGAGTGACATGTCCCAAGACGAGCTATGTCGTATGACACGCCGGTTCACAGCCATGATCATGCCCATCATTGGTCCCAGGCGCGACATCCCTGCGCCTGACGTGAACACCAATCCGCAGACCATGGCTTGGATAACTGACACTGTCAGCATGCTGGAGCGCAAGACGGTTATCGATATCGTGACTGGAAAACCGATTCCACTGGGCGGGTCCAAGGGACGCACGGAGGCCACCGGGCGCGGTGTAGCGATGACCACCCGTGAGCTGCTGAAGCGTCAGGGACAGGCTCCCGCAGACACCACGGTGGCTGTACAGGGCTACGGCAACGTTGGGTCCCATGCCGCGACTATCCTGGATCAGATGGGCTGCAAGATCCTGGCGGTAAGTGACGTCACTGGGGGCCTGTACCGATCAGACGGCCTGGACATCTCAAGCATCAACAGGCACGTGACTGAGCATCCCAAGGGATTGCTGGAGGGATACGATGCCCCGGGCGTGGAGCGGATTGACAATGAGGAGTTGCTGACGAGCGATGTAGACGTGCTGATCCCAGCTGCCTTGGAACATCAGATTCGCGTTGACAATGCCCCGGAGATCCGGGCGAAGATGATCGTTGAGGGCGCCAATGGCCCCACCACGCGCGAGGCGGATGACATCCTGACCAGCCGAGGCGTTGTCGTCGTGCCGGACATCCTGGCCAATGCTGGCGGTGTGGTCGTCAGCTACTTCGAATGGGTCCAGGATCTGCAGTGCTACTTCTGGGACGAAGATGAGGTCAATTCGAACCTGGAGCGCATCATGGTGCGCAGCTTCAATGAGGTGTGGGACTTCAGCGAGGAAAAGGACGTCCCGCTTCGCCTAGGCGCCTACATGCTGGCGGTGGATAGAGTCGCAGGCGCCGTGCAGTCCCGCGGCGTATTCCCGTAGATTGGCTGGCCCTAATGTGGCTGGCCGAGAGCTTTGACGAGCGCACTCCTGGAGAAGCGACACAAGCAAGAGGATTGTGTCGCTTCTCCCATTTCATGCACCTCCAGTTCCTACCACCTTATCCTTAGGGCGCGCTCGCCAGCAACGTTGTCCTCTGGCTGCTGAGCTCGTCTGACAACCCCCGCCTGCACTTTGTCACAGCCTTGTGATGTCCTCATCATGATTCTTGTAATGTGGGTGTGTTATCCTACCTGTGACATGGATAAGGGACAATTCCGACCAGCGACCGGCTCTGCTGGAGCCCGATCACTGATCCTTGATCATCTTGATCTGGACCCAGCTGTGGCTCGATGCCTATCGCCCACGGTGGCCTTGCGTCATCATGCGCTTCCTGTAGCTGCCAGGAACCGTCGGGTGACGGTAGCTATGGCTGATCCGACCGATGTGGCAGCACGCGAAGCCATAGCCAGCGATCTGGGCGTCGAGCCCTACATTGTGCAAGGTGATCGGGTATCTATTGACAGATTCGTGGCTGAGCTCTGGCGCGAGGAAGAGCAAGCGCCCGCGCATCTGCTCGCCTACGCACCGGTTGACTCGCGAGTCGACGAGACAGGAGCATACGCCAACTACCTAACAGATCTGCTCAGCGCCAGCATCGAATACGTCCCAGGCGACGCTACTGTTGACAAGCTGGTGGAGAAGACGAGACAGGACCATGAGTTGGTGATCATGGATAGGCCAGATGACTCAGCCCGTGCAAGCTTGTTCTCTGGGGCGCCTGAGTTGATGGCTCTAAGCTGCTTGTCTGTCTCGATGCTGATCGTTCATCGGCCCTGTTGGCCGCTGCACAAACTGCTGCTCGTGGTCCAGGGTGATCCATCGGACGAGAGGGCCACGGATTGGACAATGCGCCTGGCCGGTCCAAGCGGTGCTTCTGTCACCGCTCTAGCGGTCGTACCACCAGTGCCGGCTATGCATCATGGCGAGGGGCGCATGGAGAGGGGACTCGCTGAACTACTGGTCGTGGACACGCCACTGGGCCGACAGATGCGTCGGGTGGCCCGCCGGCTGGTCGACAGAGGTGTAGAGGGCACACTGCGCCTGCGTCAGGGCTCGCCGGATTGGGAGATTCGGCATGAGTTGGTGGAGGGACAGTTTGACCTCGCAGTGATCGGGGGAGCGTCTCGGAGCGGAGTGCGGCGGCTGGTCTTGGGAGATCTGGCGGCCTCGCTCACCCGTATCGTCGACCGACCTATGCTGGTCGCGAGGTGATGCAGGGCAAGGGGTGGGCATCAGCCGCCACCTAGTTGCGGCTGGCGAGCCAGGAGGATCAGGCGAGCGAGAATCGCTGGACAGAAGAATACGCGCTGTCGCCTAGTCGATCGTAAGATCGGGCGGGGGACCCAAGATTTTGGGGTGTATCTCGCTAGTGCGAGAGGGGTACCTTCTAACCCTAACCCGTCAGCTAACCCCGTCGGCTTCGGAAGGGACATGTGTCCGTGAGGACACGTCTGCCACGAAGGCCGCAGCACTGTCTGCGGCCTTTTGATGTTAGAAGAAGTCACAGATGACGTAGCGGCTCCATTTGGACTGGGTTTAGCCGAAGAGAAGAAAGGAAGGAAACATGGAAGTGATTGCACCGATTTTGGTCCTGGCCTTTTTCTGTGAGCTGGTAGACTCATCCCTGGGGATGGGGTACGGAACGACGCTGACGCCGCTGCTTCTTCTCTTGGGATACACGCCCGCGGAGGTGGTTCCGGCCATCCTGCTCTCGGAGTGCATCACGGGCACCCTGGCTGGCCTGCTGCACCACGAGTTCGGCAACGTCGAACTTAGGCCGGGGGCGCGTGACTTCAAGGTCGCGCTCGTGCTGACTGTCTTTAGCCTGGTGGGCGTCTTGCTTGGAGTGGGCATCGCGGTCAACATCCCGGCCTGGGCGGTGAAGGGCTACGTTGGGCTGTTGGTGCTGGGCATCGGCGTCTCCATCTTGAGAAATCACGGGCGAGAGATACCGTTCTCGTGGCGGCGGATCGCGGGCCTGGGGTTGCTGGCTTCCTTTAACAAGGGCATTAGCGGCGGGGGATACGGCCCCGTGGTGACCGGAGGACAGGTGCTGTCTGGCGTGAAGGGGCGGAGCGCCATCGGAATCGCCTCCCTCGCAGAGGGGGTCACCAGCGCGGTGGGCGTGTCAGCCTATTTGTGCAGCGCGGCGTCGATAGGCTGGCACCTGGCGCCCTCACTCCTTCTCGGGGCGGTGCTGTCGGTACCCATCAGCGCGTACGTCGTGAGCCGGCTCCCGACCGAGCGACTCACGCTGGTGATTGGAGGTGTATCGACGGGGTTGGGCATCTACACGTTGGTGCGGGTGGTGGTGTAGATGGCGCGCGGGTTACGTGGGGAGAGAGCCTTCCCCTCTTTTTTGCGAGATGGTTGGCAATAACGATAGGCTTCATCCTCTATTCGCCGGCGGGACGACTGTAGGGGATTGGAGCCTTCCAGAGGAGGAAAGCGTGCCGAACATTCGAGACTATGCCTACGTGAGAACGATCGTTGTGCTTATTTTGACCCTGTGTCTGGCCGGATGCACCTCTCCGGCCGAGACAGCTTCCCGTTCGACCGGGTTGGAGGGCACGATCACCGTGTCTGGCGCGTTCGCCCTCTACCCGATGATGATTCGCTGGGGGGAGGAGTTCCACAAGCTCCATACCGAGGTCACCTTCGATATCTCGGCCGGCGGGGCAGGCAAGGGTATGGCTGATGCCCTGAACGAGGCTGTGGATATCGGCATGGTCTCGCGCCCCATCTTCGAGGCGGAGATCGAAAGAGGGGCTTTCTGGGTGGCGGCGGCCAAGGACGCGGTGGTTGCCACCGCCAACGCCGAGAACCCCGTCGTGGAGCCCTTGCTCGCACGCGGGATCACGCGGGAGGTCGGAGAAGGGATCTGGGTCACCGGAGACATCACCACCTGGGGCCAGGTGGTGGGCGGCGGGGCCGGCGAGCAGCTCCACGTCTATACCCGGGCCGACGCCTGCGGTGCTGCCAAGACCTGGGCCGAGTATCTGGGCGACTATGCCCAGGAAGACCTGCAGGGCATCGCGGTCCAGGCCGACCCCGGCGTGGCCGAGGCGGTGAGCCAGGATATCCTGGCCATCAGCTACAACAACCTCAACTTCGCCTACGATGCCGAAACCGGCCAGCCGGTGGAGGGTGTACAGATCGTGCCCCTGGATCTGAACGAGAATGGGCAGATCGATCCTGACGAGCGCTTCTACGAGACGAAGACCGCTCTGATGCAGGCGATCGCCGAGGAACGGTATCCCTCACCCCCCTCTCGAGCGTTGAATCTGGTCACCAGGGGCAAGCCCGACGGGCTGGTCAAGACCTTCCTCGAGTGGGTCATGACGGATGGGCAGCAGTACTTGGAGGAGGTAGGCTACGTTCACTTGTCTCAGCAGCAGCTAGATGAAGGACTGAGCAAGCTGCAGTAGATGATCGGACTTACGGGTTTCGGAAGACCTTACGGATTCGCATCGGTCGTATGGAGGTGAACGATGGCGGACAGTTGGATAGAGAGAAGACCCCTCCCGATAGGGGACATAGGGCCTGGAGCTGCATCGGGTGATCAAAGAGCACGTGCTCAGAGACCACGGTGGCGCCGCTTCCTCGACTCCGCAGGTGAGACCGCGATGGGATGGCTGGCCGTGGGCGCGGCCCTGCTGATGGTGGCGATCGGCACGGCGCTCTTGATCCGGGCCTGGCCCATCTTACGCTCGCACCCGCTGAAAGAGTTGCTGCTGGGCCGCACGTGGCACCCCCTGCAGGGAGCTTTCGGCTTCTGGCCCTTCATCGTGGGCACGCTGTGGGTGACGGCGCTGGCGATGGCCATCGCGGTGCCGCTGTGCACCCTGTGTGCCATCTACCTGGCCGAGTACGCGCCTTCGGCGGTCCAGCGGGCGGTCAAACCGCTGATTGACCTGCTGGCCGGGATCCCCTCTGTGGTCTATGGACTGTGGGGCGTGCTGGCCGTGGTGCCGCTGATCCGAGAGCACGTCGGTCCCTGGATGGACCGGCATCTGGGGCACGTCGCCTTCTTCTCGACAGCGGCCAACCCCACGGGCTACGGCGTGCTGGCGGGCGGCATTATTCTGGCGGTGATGGTCTTCCCCATTATCGTCTCGGTGATGGAGGAGGTGCTGCGTTCGGTGCCCGATGGGCTGCGGGAGGCGGCGCTGGCTCTGGGCGTCACTCGCTGGATCATGGTGCGCAAGGTGCTCTTGCGGCGAGCCCTTCCGGGCGTCATCGCCGCTATCGTGTTGGGCTTCTCCCGGGCCTTCGGCGAGACGATGGCCGTGCTGATGGTGGTGGGCAACGTGCCCCAGGTGCCGCTCTCCATCTTTGACGCCGCTTACCCGCTCACGGCGCTGATCGCCAACAACTACGGGGAAATGATGTCGGTGCCCCTCTACGACGCAGCGCTGATGGCGGCCGGGCTGGTCCTCCTGCTGGTGGTGCTGGTGTTTAACGTGCTGGCTCAGGTGATCCTGAGGCGGATGAAGAAGATGGCATGATGAAACGAAACACGCTTTGGAGGCTCGAAGAGACGGTGATGAAGGTGCTGATGTCGGGGGCGACGGCTCTGGCCCTGGGATGCTTGCTGCTCATTCTGGGCGCGGTGGTATGGAAGGGCTTGCCGGCTATGAACCTGGATATGGTCACGCAACCCCCCCAGGGCGGGTACTACACCGGCGCCGGCGGTGGGATACTCAACGCCATCCTGGGCTCGCTATGCCTGGCCCTGGGGGCCACGGTGGTGGCCTTGGTACTCGGTGTGCCCATCGCGCTCTACTTACAGATCTACGCCGGTCGCTCTCGGCTGGTCGAGCTCGTGAGGCTGGCGCTGGATGTCCTGTGGGGTATCCCGTCCATTGTCTACGGCGCCTTCGGCTTCAGCCTGATGCTGCTGATGGGACTGCGGGCCTCGCTGCTGGGCGGGATCATCGCCCTCTCACTGGTGGAGCTGCCCATCATGTGCCGCGCCATCGAGGAAGTGCTGAAGATGGTGCCCTTCGAGCTGACGGAGTCGGCCTACGCCCTGGGCACGACGCGCTGGGAGGTGGCCTGGAAGGTGATGGTGCGCCAAGCGCTGCCGGGCCTCACCTCCGCGATATTGCTGGCCTTCGGGCGGGGCATCGGGGACGCGGCGTCGGTGTTGTTTACGGCTGGCTACACCGATCACCTGCCCACGTCTCTGCTGCGGCCGGTGGCCTCGTTGCCGCTGGCGGTCTTCTTCCAGCTGGCGACGCCTTTCCCGGCGGTGCAGGAGCGGGCCTATGCCTCGGCGCTGGTGCTGACGGCGATCGTGCTCCTTATCAGCGTCCTCTCCCGCCTGGCCTCGAACCGGCTGTCCAGATATGTGGTGAAATAGGAGGTGTCCGATGATTCGACGTCAAGCTTCCATCCGCGTGCGGGATCTCAATGTTCATTACAACTCCCTTCACGCGCTCAAGAACCTCTCGGTGGACATCCCGGCCAACCAGGTCACCGCCATCATCGGGCCCTCAGGGTGCGGCAAGACCACGTTCCTCAAGTCGATCAATCGGCTGATTGACCTGACCGACGAGGTTCGGGTGTCGGGCGAGATCACGGTGGACGGCACACGAGTGCTCGATCCCGGGGTAGACGTCACCCAGATTCGGAAGCGGATCGGGCTGCTCGCCCAGCGGCCGTTCCCGCTGCCTATGTCGATCTACGAGAATGTGGCCTTCGGGCCGCGCATCCACGGTCTTACCAACGGGCGCAGCTTGGATGAGATCGTGGAGCATTACCTCCAGATGGCTGGGTTGTGGGAGGAAGTGAAGGATCGGCTCGACGCACCGGCGGCGAAGCTCTCCATCGGGCAGCAGCAGCGGCTCTGTCTGGCGCGAGGGCTCGCGGTCGAGCCGGAGGTGTTGTTGTGTGACGAGCCGACGTCATCCTTGGACCCATTATCAGCCCAGCACCTTGAGGCACGTCTCAAGGACATCAAGCAGGATCACACTATTGTACTGGTCACCCACATCCTACGCCAAGCGGAACGGCTGGCCGACTACGTCATCTTTCTCTACATGGGTGACCTGGTGGAGCACGGCCCGGCATGGGATGTGCTGAGGCACCCACAACAGCCCCGTACCCAGGCTTACCTGGCCGGAGAGTTCAGCTGATGGAGGGACGCGAGCAGGTCTCAGAGGTCCTGTCGTACCGTGGGAAGGGCCAGCCTGCGCGTGGAAAACGGACGGGATGATGCAGGTCATTGGCAAGAGGAGGTGACAATGGAGCAGGTGAGCGTACTGATCGTGGACGAGTATCCGACGCTGCGACGAGGGCTGAGAGAGCTCCTTCATCAGACCCCCGGCGTCAAATCTGTCGAAGAAGCATCCTCGATGGAGGAGGCTCTAATCGCGATAGATCAGGCGCCACCGGACGTGATCGTCCTGGACGGTGACTTCCTGGGGCGCCATCCGGAACACGTTGTGGCTCGGCTGCGCGACCGGGCGCCAAGGGCAAGCCTGATTACCATATGCCCGCTCAACCGCCCCGGGAACAGAATTAGGCGCCTGTGGGACGGCGTCGATGCCGTCGTGGACAAGCGTCACCTGGCCGAAGATCTCGGGTTGGCGGTCGTGCTGTGCGTCGGCCTTCCCCGGATTCGTGAAGAAGAGGCTCAGTGGTGCGGTCTGTAGTGATTCGAGCCTCCCGTCGCCCGATAGCGTGAGTCTTGGGTCTATGAAGCCAGTTGACAATTCGGGCGACGAAGCTTATCCTTCTCTTGAGTGCTGCGAAAGAGAAGAGGGGTCCTCGTCTGCGATCGGGTTCTGCGTGGAGAGACCGCTGGACAAGGTGGTCTCCCGGAAGTAGAAGGGACACGTTCTCCAGTGACACCGTTCGGTGCTCGTGATGACTGCTTGAGTCTTACTCAGGTAGGGTCTTGATGGTTTCTAGTGGGGGAACCTGAGATGGACTTTCATAGCCTGTCAACTCAGATGGTCGTTAGCTTCATTGCGTTGGTGCTTGCCGCAGCGACGGCAGTTGGGGTTCCAGGCATCTGGCTGATTCAAGAGCAGATGGAACGCCAGGCCTGGAGTCAGGTGGCACAAGCGAGCCGAGCCAGCGAGGCTCTGTACGCTGCCAGACGAAAAGAGGTGGCCGATCTGGCGGTATTGACAGCCCAGCGTCCTACCCTTCGCGAGCTGCTGACCCAGGGTGGGCAGGAGCGGCTCTTGAGCTATCTTTCCACGTTGCGGACCGGCGCAGATCTCGACCTGGTTGTCGTCTGCGGCTCAGACGGACGACCGACAGCCTGCGTTGGAGACATGATCGTTTGTGACGTATGTGCCGATGAGATCACAGGCGGCTTCCATGTCTTGCCGCCGGGAACCTCTCCTCGGGTGTGGTTGCTCGCTGGTCACGCTATCGGGGGCGAAGCAGCTGATCTCGGCGAGGTGGTGGTGGGTAAGGCGATGGATAACACATCCATCGCGGAGATCGGAGATCAAGCTGGGCTGGAACACACGCTCCTGGTGGAAGGGCAGCCTGTGGCGACCAGTCTCTCAGAGGGCCTCGCCTCCCTCACTAACGTCGATCGTTCGGTGTCGAGAACGGGTAACGCCGTTGACATGGAGCGAGGAACCTTCAGCTTGGCGGGACAGCCCTACTACTTCTCCCGCCATTCCTTGGCCGGTACAGAGCTAGTGGACGAAGTAGCGCTGGATGTTACGGACATGACGGCCACACGGCGCCGGTTCATAGCGATTCTGGTCGGGAGCATCGCGACTGTGGCTGCAGCCGGTTCCGTGGCAGGGGTTATGCTTGCTCAAAGGATCGGTCGGCCACTGGCTCGTTTGACAGAAGCTGCGGCCAAGATGAGTCAAGGGAACCTCGAATCGCCAGTGAAGGCCGAGACGAGCATCCAGGAGATAGCCCTGGTGGCTCAGGCCCTGGAGGGGGCCCGAGTCGACCTGGGGCGCACCCTGACGCACCTGCAGGAGGAGAAGGCTTGGTCTGAGCACCTCCTGGAGGCCATTGTCGAGGGCATTATCATCTTGGATCCACAAGATCGCATAACATTCTTCAGTCATGGCGCTGAACGCATTACCGGTTGGAAGAAGGATCGGGTGCTGAACCACTTCTGTGATGATGTCTTCCATACAGTCGAAAGGGAAGAGCCCTTCAGCCAGCTCATACCCGCTCCCGGTCGAAAACACAAGATCGTGGTGGAATTGGGAGACGGCCGTCAAGCCACGCTAGCGGTCACGGGGGCTCGCCTCACGCCGCCGGAGGAGGGGGATGCCGAGGTGGCCCTGGTCTTTCGCGACGTCAGCGAGGAAGAGGCGATCCATCGTCTCCTAGGGCACTTCCTGGCCAACGTGGCTCACGAGTTTCGCACTCCTTTGTCGGCCCTGGCAGCTTCCACGGAGATGCTTCTCGATCGAACATCGGAGCTTAGCCCGGCTGAACTGGAGACGTTGCTTACCTCCTTACACGTGGGCGTGGTTGGGCTGCAGACGCTGGTGGATAATCTTCTAGAGAGTGCCAGCATCGAGGCAGGCCGTTTTCGCGTGTATACCCATCCGTCCGACCTGGGCCAGATCATCGCCGAGGCTATGCGCACCATGCAGCCCTTGCTCGATAAGCGCGGTCAGCGATTGACCGTCGAGTTGCCTGTTGCGATCCCGATGGTGGAAGCGGACCCTCGCCGTACGGTGCAGGTCTTGGTCAATTTGCTGTCCAATGCCAGCAAGTATGGACCCGAACACTCAGTAATAGCTGTTGAGGCCATTGCGGAGGGTGATTGGGTGCGGGTCGCTGTCAGCGACCGGGGGCCGGGCATCCCACCCGAGTATCGAAAGCGTCTGTTCAGCCGTTTTGTGCCTCCTTCGCCTGGCGCCGACGGCGCCCAGTATGGCACCGGCCTTGGGCTCTCGGTGGTCAAAGCTATCGTGGAGGCCCAGAGCGGGCGAGTTGAGGTCGACGACCGACCAGTTGGCGGATCGATCTTCTGGTTTACCGTGCCAAAGGTGGATGACGCATGAAAGCACTGGTTGTCGACGACGATCGCGTGCTCGCCGACTTGGTGACCTTCGCGCTGCACCGTGAGGGATTCGAGGTGATCCAGGCGTACGACGGCGAGGCGGCCCTGCGACGCTGGGCGGGGGAAGACCCAGACGTGATCGTGCTGGATGTCAATATGCCGAAGGTCGATGGCTTCGCCGTCTGCCGGCGTATCCGAGCAGAGGATGATACCCCGATCATCATGCTGACGGTCCGTGGTGAGGAGGACGACATCGTGCGGGGCCTGGAGTTGGGTGCCGATGACTACGTGCCCAAGCCATTCAGTCCGCGCCAGCTCGTGGCCCGGATACATGCTGTCCTGCGCCGTGCTGGACGGACGCCAACCCCGGCCGTTCGTCAGGTGGGGCAGCTGACGCTCGATCCCTCTCGACGCGAGGTGATAGTCGGTGGCGGCGACGCCATCTCACTGACGCCGTTGGAATGCCAGCTTCTCGAGTTTCTGATGCTTAACGGCGGTCACGTGCTCACGCATAGTGCTATCATTGACCACGTATGGGGGCCCGAAGGCGCTGACCGGGACATGCTGCGCCAGGTGGTGCACCGCCTTCGCGACAAGATTGAGCCGGACTCCTCAGAGCCGATCTATATCGAGACCGTGCCCGGTCTGGGTTACGGTCTGTCGATCCACGCTGAGCCCTAGCTTGCCTCTCCTTTGTGCGCCTGTAAACTGCTAGCATCCCCTCGCCGGATTGTCACGCATCTGTCATGCGCTCATCACGATGGCTGTCATCCCTGCATGTTATGCTATGGCTAAAGAGGGTACACTAGGTGGTTGCCGCTGCTGGGGGCGTGCGCTCAGCAATGCCAGAGATAAGAAAGGGGATGGTGATGAACACCCGAACGGAGAGGACGATACTCCTGGACAGCGCCATAATGCCCAGCATTCTTGCTGGAGCACGGGTGCGACCGGGGCACAGAGTGGTCAACAGGAACACGGTCTTACGAGTGCTCGAAAGGGCAGCCCACGATCCTGGCTTCATCGCAGACGTGGCGGATAGAGGCTCGGCCGCTCTTAGCGCCTACCGCCTGACGCTGCCGGAGCAGGCCGCGCTAGTGAGTGGCGACATCGGTTGGATCGAGGAACACGTCGGCGAGCTCACGGACAGGCAGTGCACGTTGCTGAGTTGCATGCTGCAGCGAGAAGCCTGGTGATCTGAGAGTGTGAGAGAGGGCTTCCCAGCGTGTTTGGGTGACCTATCACTCGCACAAGGTCGCATAGCGACTGGAAGATGAATCACCAGTAAGGAAGGAGAACGTTCAGTATGAGTAGCCTGCTTAGCATTCTCGATCTAGGGATCACGATCCTAGTGCCTGCGGTGGTGTGGACACTATTGGCTGTCGGTGTCTATCGGCTCTTCCGTGAGTCCATTCAGGAATCCGGAGCACGTCGACAGGTAGCGGGGAGAATCCGCAGCTAACAGAAGGACCTAGCAGCGGACCCCACCTAACATTCGCAGGATGCCTGGGAGATCTTACATCGTGTCTAACAATTTCACACTCGACGCTCATCCGCCCCTAGAGATGGCAGAGCGAATGGAGCACATCGGGTTCAAGAAGGCGACCATGGACCCGTGGAGTATGTTCGCTTTGGCTGTTCTGGCAGGTTCGTTCATCGGCCTGGGGGCGGAGTTCTTCACGCTCGTCATCACCGACAGTGGGCTGAGCTTTGGCATGAATAAGCTCGTCGGAGGGTTGGTCTTCTGCCTCGGCCTGGTTCTGGTGGTGGTGGCTGGCGCTGAGCTCTTCACCGGCAATAACTTGATTGTCATGGCCTGGGTGGGAGGGAAGCTCAGCCTGGGGCAGCTGATGCGGAATTGGATCATCGTCTACGCCGGGAACCTCGTCGGCTCTCTGGCGACCGTGGTGTTCATGTACTTTACAAGACAGTGGATGTTTTCTGACTACCAAGTTGGAGTGACGGCCCTCAACATCGCCAATGCCAAGGTCAATCTTTCATTCAGTGAAGCGTTGAGCCGCGGTATTCTCTGTAACGCCTTGGTATGCTTGGCCGTCTGGCTGACGCTGAGCGGTCGAAGCGTCAGCGACAAGATTCTTGCTATTCTCTTTCCCATCACGGCCTTCGTCGCCTCGGGGTTCGAACACAGCGTTGCCAACATGTACTTCATCCCTATGGGGCTCCTGCTGAAGGCGGAGCCTCAAGTAGTGGCGACCGCGGGGTACGTGGCGGCCGACCTGCGTCAACTTAGTGTGCAGGGGTTCACCGACAACCTGGTAGCGGTGACCACTGGCAATATCTTCGGCGGAGGCTTCCTGGTGGCTCTCGTCTATTGGTTCATCTACCGGCGCCCAAAGGTCCGTGCGGCAGAGGAACGTGACGGGGCTGCTAGTCGAGCCAACGCCCCACAAGCGACGCAGACGGGACCTTAGGTTGGCGGCGCCGGTCCTCTCAGGCGTCATGGACTCTGCGGACTCACCTGGTGTGCCGGAGCACCTTTCTACGCAGAGCGAGGGGCGCCTCGAAGCCTGCAAGTAGAGCGTCGCCCTCGCTTGACGTAAGCCGAGGATCGTCGCGCCACGCTTGAGGCGTTCGCTCTTTAACGCTCTATCGTCAGGGAACCCGCCGTTGTTATCGTGGACCGGAGCCTGAAGCCTTGCGAGCGAGGACTGGTACAGGCCCGGGGAGGATGGGGACAGGTGTATGCAGAGATCATCCAAGGTGTACGGGCAGAGCAGTTCGCCGAAAGATGATCGAAGTCGGCCGATCCGTTGGAGGAACAGGCGCGGTGACGGCCTCGTTCTAGCAGCAAGGTTTGCCTATCAACAACGCTGAAGCTGTGTGAAGTGACCCCCATCGATTTCCAGGTCGCCTGGGATGGCTCTTAGGTCAAGCTCCGCGCGGGCTACAGGCTGGCCGCACAGAATTACTTGAGGCGGGGCCGACGGGTGTCGACTGCGTATGCCACATCAGAGGTCCACGCGTCTTCGGTCACACCTTTGCTCGCCCTCCCAAGATTTGAACTCAATAGCGGAACACCGCTGCCAGGGGAGCATCATCCGGCACCTGTCCTGGCTCAACCGCGTAGACAGTTCCCCCCTTCACGATGGTCTGGATAGCAGCCAGGTCGAGGAGATCCTCGTCACCGGGTTGAGGGTCCTCGTGCATGTGAATCGTATATGTGCTTGGGTCAAACTTGCCCCACACTTGAATGCCAAGAGCGACAAACAGCACATCTATCCGCCCGCGATGCGCGGCCAAGACGACCTCCCTCACATCCGCAGTGCTCTCGCCCGTACCGACCAATTGACTGTATCGAGCCGCCCCTTCTTCTCGTGCTTCCATGAACGTGGGCTGCACGAGCGGCCAAGCCCGGGTATGTAGTTCTTCCGGCGTTAGCTCCTCCGGGCTGCCTGCAATTCCCTCGTCTAGAAGATGGGGATACGTATTTGCTTGTCTGTACAGCGGGAAAAGGTACTCGACGCCTGCCAGCACCAGGGGTGATTGCTTGCCCGTAAGCAGGTTCGGTAACTCACGGTCGATCACCCGGAACCAACGCAGAATCCGGCCTTTGGGTCTGTCACCGACCCCATGACCGTGAAACGTAGTCGAGCGACTTCCTGTTCCCGATGATGTGTCGCTATGAGACTGTAACTGTCTTTCGAAACGCTCATATTGAAGCGCTTCGGCCATGCTTTCGGGCATGCTCTCCAGGTCGATCTTATCCACTGTGTGCCGTGTGCCTTGCAGCAGCCTGACTTGGTTCTGGCTAAGGGTCAGGATGTAAAAGTGGCCGTCGCTGGCGAAGAACGGAAGGAGTGGTTTGACATGAAAGACCTGAGAGATGACCACCAGCTCTTCAAACGGGAGAGGAAGGCGGTATAAATGAAACTCTTCTGCGGTCAGAAATACCGCCAAACCGTGGCTCTGGTTCCGCCAGAACCTCGGCTCCTGCCCTAGACGCTCGGCTGGCTTCAGCATCTCCCGCACGTCCGTGGAGCGCAAACTCTTGGACAGCAAGCGTTCCTCCGCCTCACGAAGCAGATTCCTGAAGCGGATCGGATCCTGTTCAGTTCTTCGACCTGCCCGATGAGTAGGCATAAACAGCGAGACATGCCAGCCAGGAGGTCTGGCTAGAAAGGTCTTCAATTCCTCCATCGTAATTGTGTCCATGTAGAAATCTCCTTCACTCCAGAAGACGCAGATCATCGTCATCAATCTATCCTCGCCTCAATCGAAAAGACGCGCATTCGGCCAGATCTGCTGCGCTCGTTCTTCAAGTATGGCGGTCTAGATCCGTGGTCATTCCCGCCAATTCGCGAAACTCAATAGGAGTTTCTGCTTCTGCTATTTCTCCGAATTTAGATTCGTACTTACTTACATCTTCCTGGAGTGTTCTGATGATTCTTTTCACGTGACCGGGGCTCATGATGACTCGTGCAGTGACAGCGCCGGAAGGAGGGGCAACCATCATGAAGTCGACGATGAATTCCTCTTTGGTGTGAGTCACGAGCGTTCTATTTGAGTAGACTCCCCCTTGCAGCGCCTCTGGGAAATGAAGCTTGATCTCTTGTTTCTGATCACCCATGGCTTTCCTCCTCTGACCAGACTCGGCCTGGTCACGTGACAGTGGACGGGTTAGAGCTTGTCTTTGAGTAACACGGCGGCACCTACCCATAGACTGTGTTGTGCAATAGAACTGCTGAAGAATGGATGTGCTTTTCGGCCAGGACACAGGCCTGTACGTCGCCGGGCTTCTCTTCCACGGCCTGGCGAAGCAACTCAGGAGCGCGTGGCCTGACCTTTGAGTCTCCATCCCGTTAGCCGGGATTCTCATCTACCACCGATCATCCAGAAAAGCGAGTCTTGCCTCCTCTTGCATGACGCCTGCCCGTTTGCCCCCCCGCAGATCCAGACAGTCGATGAAACCGTTCTGGGTGGGTCCTGTGGTGAGCCTCCGACCAGCCGGATATGCGGGATGAAAGATGCCGGGGGCAGCCAGATAGCCCCGTCGCAGAGCTTCGGTCAACGTCCCCGCATGCGCGAGACTGGGTACCAACAACCGCAGGGTGGATCCGTCCACAGCTCTTGATGAGCGCCGCCTCGCTAACGGTCGAATTATGTCGCTGCCTCGGCCCAGGCGTGCAATCCTCTGCAGGAGGAACTGGGCTTCATTGAGCAGGAATTCCCGCCGTTCGACCACAATGGGATCGCGAAGATACTTGGTCAGTTCCGGCTTATGTTGTTTGAAGATCCTGACACACCGTCTCACCAGCTTGGAGCTTTCCACAATGTCTTTCACCGTTGCAGCGTGGTCGGCCTCGCAGTAACTCACCACGTGGATGATGTGGGGCGAGATCATCATCTGTAGGAAGGTGGATCTGGCCAGTTGGAATCTGGCGGTATCTGGATCCGGATCGAAATACCCGACGCCCGTTCGAGTTTGTGTCCAGATCCTCGGGCTGTCTGGGCCCTGGGGCAGCAACTCGTTGGCGAGTTCCAGGCTCGCACTCATCTTCGCCAGGTCCGCGAGATCGCCGGTCTCTCGAGGCTTATTGAACTGCATCTGCAGCACCAGGTCACGCACTCCGGCGCTGAGCATCACGGCCGTAATCAGTCCGTAGTCAGCACAGATCAGCGTATCGTGGGCCCAGCGAGATGACCACTGATTTGGGTCGTTCATTTCCACGGGGATTCCCAGCTGGGCCAGTTTTCTCACTGCCGCAAGGTGCTCTCGGATCGAGTCAGGTACGGTCATGGGCCCCCGGCTGTCCAATTCATTGAACCAATACAAGGGGATGGCCTGATGGGCTCCGGTCAACATGCCTGCTTTGATGCACGTATCGATGAAGCCAACCAGGTCTACAACGTGGGCGTAAGGCTTGATAGAAGGAAAGTTCCCTCGTTGAGTTGCTTTTGCCAGCTCAACCAGGTCGTCGTACGTCTTGTAGGGCACGCCGCCGTCGTTCTTCCGGCGGGCAAACTCCTCCGGCCTGCCAAAATACCGCTGAGAGAGGTCCGAAGAGCCCAGCGAGATCTCGTCAATCACCCTTGATTGGGCCAGTTTTGCGATCCCCTCAGCCGTTGGCTTGATCGACGCGGCGGGGACGCCAAAATGGGTTCGCAGAACCGGCGTGCGGGACTCGCAAACTCGCCTCGGCAGGAATCGCATGGCGGCTGGGGAGGGAATGGGCAGTGGAGGTTCGCTCAGGTACGAATCGTCGGCGGTGACTGCTCTAGCCAGGTGATCCAACTCCGGGATCGTAGGGGGAGATAGCTCCCTTCTGAGCTCCTGGAGGATACTCGCGCTGCGGGAGTCTGACACGTCGAAGAAATCGAGCACCCTTGCGGCCCGGTCCAACAGGTCGTCGTCCTGCCGCATCGTCGTTATCTCGCAGGGCAGACTACGTCCGCTCTCTTCGATGGCGCGCATCGTCTCGGGCAGCCCCGCGAAGGCCACCTTCCGCACCTCTCCATTGGCGGTCCGGAGCAGCCCGGTCTCGTGCAGGCGCTTCAGAAAACGGGTGAGCTCTTGCAGACCTACATCAGGGCTGAGCCTGTAGCTCAGGCCGACGTAGCCGGGATCCTCGCGCTGAATCAACTCCATGATCTCCCGGGCCGTTGTTCCCGGTGGAAAAAGTCGTACGGCGATGCCCGCTCTCTGGGCAATGCGCGAGGCCTTGTACAGGCCCTGGGTATGTGGGTCGTTTCCCAACGTTGCCAGCACACAGTTTCTTCTCATCTTCTGCCCCCAATCTGCCCAACAGATACTGTTTCAGATACCCGGTTTCGAACGGCTCCAGGTTTCTGCCTGTCTTCCTTCCGTCGATCCCCGTAACGTCCTGGTACAGGTCGATAATGCGCGTGATGGCCTCGTGTGGGATGTCGAACCTCTCCGCAAGGCTTTCCAGCGGAACAAGACTTGTCGGAACGTCCTCGTGTATGTATCTTTCCTGCGGATACGATCTCCTCTGGTACGTGGGCGTTCTTCCTATGGCATCCGAAAGGGGCTCGCCCGGAATCCTCGTCACGCCATACGTGTAATCCAACCAGTGCTGGGCGGAGACAACGGAGTCGTGTATGGGCTGAAGACATATGGCCCGCAAGCGCCTCAGTTCTTGGATGCTGGAACAAGACGCATTTGATTTCGGCACCTCTTTCATGATGGACGCCCATTGCTGCTCTCTGCGGTCACCTCGGAGTCCAAAGACTGAGATGCCCAGCGCGTGCGCAATCCTGAGTCGAGTCTGATCAATCTCCTCAATCACCCTGGCTACCTTGACGTTCCTGGCGATGCCCTCAATGTAGAACGGGAAGGTAGTGTTTGCTTTGTCTGCGGCGAGTATCGCATCCTGATTTAGCAGATAGGTGGTGGGGTGGAAAACAGCCCCGATGTTCCCCAACGACGTCGTTGCGGGAATTCGACTGGTGAGTGTCTGGGGGAAAAGCGCCTTCAATGCCGCGAGCGCCTCTCCTGTAACATGTCCCTCGACCGAGGCCATCCAGCTCTTCTTTCTTCGTTTGATATACGTGGAACCGGGGGAGGACGATTTGCACGAGTACGGACAGGTCTGGAACGAGATGACAGGGTATTGCTCCCCGAGGATGCGCCACACATAGGGTGTCGCGAGGGTTCGGGAGGGGGAAAGGACCAACAGAACCCCACCCCTTTCTAGTAAGCCTGCTTCCTTCAACCGCCTGGCGCTTTCCTCCTGATACTGGGCTGGATGAGCGAGGATAATGATGTCGCACACATCGATCAATCGCTCCAGATCATGGCCCACCTCAGCGGTCCCTAGAGGAAGAAACGCTGAGGTTTCCTGGATGTTGTTGCCGGGCCTCTGGCGGTAGATCCCACCCTGCTGCATAAGCGTGGTTACGGCTTCCGTACCGTGTTGAGAAGAGCGGGCGTATCCATACACCTCAACACCGATCAAGAGACAATCTGCCAGGTACGCGTGACCAGACTGTGTACTCACACCATAGATGCCAATCCTTGTCATTGTTTCCTTTTCTTGTGAATGAGTGCTTAAGAACTCGCGCTCAAGCTTCTGTAGAGCTTAAGGAGACACGTAGGGCAGGACGCTTGACCAGAGCTCAAGACCGACGCGCCAGCGGCTAGCGACCATCGGACTGAAAAAGATGACGCGCAGCCTCGCCCCTTGCGAGCCAGTCGATCCCAACCTGTGATTCTAGGTCGATCGCGTGAGCCTACCCGGAGACGATTCGGAATCCCGATTCCTGGCACGCCACACCAGCGCAGGGCGCGCTGTTTCCTTCAGAGCTGTGACCGGACTCCGCCACGGCAAGGGACGCCGCGCACCTCCGCGACGATGGCAAGCGGAGGTTGGCCACGTTAGGACGGCGTTAGCCCATTCGTGCCCTCGGTTTGCTGAGGGAAGGAATGAGCATTTTGCGAGAATGTGACGAATTACGAGTGCTTCTGCGAAGCCGAAGGAGCTTCCCGGGCAGGAAGGACTGCGTTTCCTGGCTTCTAGGTGAACGGCTGTGGTGCCCCAACAGGAGATCGGGTGGGGGACAGTTAGCAGAGTTCAAACGGATTATACCAGAGAGAAGCCAACGCGTCAATCGTTCTGTGGGCGGGTCCCCCCTGGGTGCGCTAACGAGTTGTCACGCGACGCACCGGGAATAGGTGCGTCGTGGTGGTGGTCGATGGTTGCAGAAGTCATCCCACTCTCCGCTGAGG
>Ga0207796_1000123_pt1 | contig 33509 bp, 21 predicted proteins | sample Pon1CUnioCityCA_6_FD_187274 | JGI IMG/M metagenome (GOLD analysis project Ga0207796, IMG submission 187274) | Marine sediment microbial community from Union City, CA, USA - Pond 1C Sediment 1 (SPAdes) | ecosystem: Environmental > Aquatic > Marine > Intertidal zone > Salt pond sediment ... | reverse complement strand
CCGCCCCTGGATAGGGTTGCGACCCAGCCACGATCAGGCAGGTACCAAAGGTGCCTTTATGCCCCTCCCGGGGGCGATCTGGAGTTATTCGCCGGACCCACTCACCCGTTATTACCTCCCGGGAAATTCGCTCCATTTGTGGCAGATCTGGAGGTAAGCCAATTTCGACCATTTCCAATTCGCCAAGATAATTGTAGGCTGGGAATTTCAGGGTGCCCTGTTTGACAGCGGCCATGGTCACTGTCAGGTCTGCTGGTATGCAGGATGGTGAAACCTCACCGCTATCACAATCCACGCCGGAGGGACAATCCACGGCCACCACAACCGGTTTATCTTCAATGCCGTTGAGCAGTTCCTTGGTCATGCCCAGCAATTCATCCAGCGGTTTTCGAAGGGGTAAGCGAATTCCAGTTCCCAGCACACCATCAAGGAGCACCGTAGTGGAGGCCAGCTGGTCGGTGAAATCTGGACAGTTGACCCGTTGATGGCTGCAGTCGATCAATTCCCCACCCCCTGCCAGCAGGCGCTTGATCAGCTCATCCTGGGTGTCCCGGGGTCGAAACAACACTGCAGTTGCTTGCCAACTCCAATCCATTAAATAATCCAGGGCAACCAGCGCATCTCCGCCATTGTTGCCAGAACCAACCAAGGCCAGAATGGTTTTTTCCCCTTGGCTGCCAAATTTGCGATCAATGACCTCAGCCAACCCCCTACCAGCAGCCTCCATCATGGCCTGGTAGGAGTGGCCCGAGCGATCAGCAGCCTTTTCTACAGCAATCATCTCCTGCACTGAGAGGTATTTCATAGCTCATCCTGGTTCTGAGAAATTGGTCCTTTGTTGTAGTGTACCAGACATGCAGTTGTGAAAAAATGCAATATGTCCAGGGGTGAGACATTGACAAGGAACATTGAACGCAAGGGTAACCGAATCATAAAATCAGACAAGAGAATAATCCCAGGTGGAAGCCCCTGATCCATGTCAAGTCAGCCGAAACAGGAAGGAAAAAAAGGGCCCTACCTCCTTTGGTTCTGTCTGATTATTGAAGTAATTTTACGGAAAAATTCCAACTTTTATCACTGATTCCTGGAAACACCTCTATGGTATAATTCCCCGCAATCCACAATCATTCTGCTTTCTACTAGTAAATATCGAGGGAAATATGGAGCCAATCCTTGAGTTAAAAGGAATAACCAAAAGTTTTCCAGGCGTACTGGCCAATGACAACATCAATCTCACCCTCAATAAGGGTGAGATCCATGCTTTACTGGGAGAGAATGGCGCTGGAAAATCGACTTTAATGAATGTCCTTTACGGCTTATACGAACCCGATCAAGGTGAGATTTTTGTCAAAGGACAGAAAATCGATGTCAGTTCCCCTCGTGACGCGATCGCCCAGGGCATTGGCATGGTCCATCAGCATTTCATGCTTGTGCCTGTTTTTACGGTGACCGAAAATGTCATGCTGGGTGATGAAACCATCCGCGCTGGTGTGCTGCTGGATAGAAAAACACCTGCGGATCGAATCCGGGAAATCTCAGATGAATTCAGTCTTGAAGTGGATCCAAACTCCTATATTCGGGACCTTCCCGTCGGCGTGCAGCAGCGGGTGGAAATCATCAAATTGCTGTACCGGGAAGCAGACATTCTGATCCTGGATGAACCTACAGCAGTTCTCACGCCCCAGGAAGTGGACGAATTATTCACGATTATGCGCTCCCTGGTTGATAGCGGAAAATCGATCATATTCATCACCCACAAACTGCGTGAGGTGCTGTCCTTTGCTGACCGCATCACAGTGATCCGGGGAGGAAAGGTCGTTGGCACCACCACCCCCCAGGAAGCGGATCAGAATCAACTGGCGGCAATGATGGTCGGGAGGGATGTGTCGCTCGAAGTGGATAAAGAACCAGCGGAAGTGAGAGATGTGGTCCTCAAAGCTGAAAACCTGGTTGTCTTGGATGATCTCAACAATACCGTTGTTAAAGGTGTAAGTTTTGAAGTTCGGGGTGGCGAGATCCTGGGCATTGCAGGAGTGCAGGGAAATGGCCAAACCGAATTGGTGAAAGCCATCACCGGTTTGAGCCATCCGATTTCAGGCAATTTGACTTTGCTAGATCAGGACATCACCAGGGCCAGCCCAAGAGAGATCACAGAAATCGGATCCGCCCATATCCCAGAGGATCGCCAGCAGGACGGCCTGGTGTTGACTGCGACGATCTCGGATAATTTGGTGTTGAACACCTATTATCTGGAGCCTTTTGCCGAAGGTGTCATCCTGCAAGAAGACAAAGTCCTGGAAAACGCGGAAGAGATCATTGAGAATTTTGATGTCCGAACGCCCAGCCCGCTGATACCGGTCGGCTCATTATCAGGTGGAAACCAGCAGAAAGTGATCGTTGGCCGTGAATTTTCACGCTCGATCAAATTCCTGGTCGCTGCCCAGCCAACCCGGGGACTGGATGTTGGCTCTATCGAATATATCCATCACCGCTTGCTAGAAAAACGAGCGGATGGTGTGGCCATCTTGCTGGTATCCACAGAGCTAGAAGAGATCATGGAGCTATCGGATAGAATTGCCGTCATGTTTGCGGGTGAAATCATCGCTGTTATCGATGCCGAAGGTGCGACAAAAGAGCAAATTGGTTTGTTAATGGCAGGCGTCAAGGAAGCGGAATAACTCCCGGATCCTGAGCAACCGGATCTAACCACAAGGAATGCATCTATGAGCGAGAAAGAGAAAAAACAAGATACGAAGAAAAAAGACGCCGGAAAGATCTTCCTGGAAGAGGTCTCACAAAGCCCCCTGACAGTGACCATATTAGCAATTTTCTCTGGCCTGTTACTGGGAGGCTTACTGGTAGCCCTCACCACAGAAGATGTATACAGAGCCTTCAACGTTTCAATCTGGGAGGGGATCAAAACCGGATTCCAGGCTGCTGGGACCACATATCAAGCCTTATTCTATGGTTCTTTCGGCAATCCCTCTAAGATCATTGCCGCCCTGCAAAGTGGAGAAGCGGAAGCAATCCGTCGGGCATTCAATCCCTTCTTTGAAAGCCTGGTGGTTTCCACCCCCTATATCTTTGCGGGTCTGGCAGTGGCCCTGGGTTTCCGCGTTGGTCTCTTCAACATTGGTGCTGAAGGCCAGCTTTTCATTGGCGCTGCCACCTCTGTCACAGCAGCGATTTATTTGGAAGGGCTTCCCACCATCATTCACGTCCCGATTTCCTTGTTGGCTGGCTTTTTAGGGGGAGGATTATGGGGATTCATTCCTGGTTGGTTGAAAGCAACTACAGGAGGCCATGAGGTCATCAACACCATCATGATGAACTATATTGCTTTCAGGCTCAGTGAATATTTACTTCGCGGACCGCTGAAGAACCCAGACGGATTTACTCCGGTAAGCGCCCCCATTCAGGACTCAGCTAAGCTCTTCCGTTTCTTTGACTCTCCCATCAGGTTCCACCTGGGATTCTTTATTGCCCTGCTCTTCGCGTTCCTGGTATATATCTTTTTATTCAAAACCACCTGGGGATATACCTTAAGAACGGTTGGAGCGAACCCAAGGGCTGCTAAATATGCTGGGATGAGTATTGTCCAGAGCACGGTTTTGGCCATGTTCCTCTCGGGAGGTTTAGCAGGTCTGGCAGGGGCCAATGAGGTGCTTGGTGTCAACTACACCCTGGCTCTGGCTTTTGCATCAGGATACGGTTTCGACTCCATCGCCCTGGCCCTGCTGGGAAAGAGCCATCCCACAGGCGTCGTTCTGGCTGCGATTCTTTTTGGTTTCTTGCGCAATGGGGCTATTCAGATGCAGGTGCTAGCGGGCGTTCCAGTAGATATCATTTCCATCCTGCAGGCCTTCATCCTGGCCTTTATCGCTGCTCCAGCGATCATCCGCACCATTTACAGACTGAAAGAGCCAGAAATCGATATTGACGCCGTCACACTTCGAGGTTGGGGAGGAAACTAAAATGACGACAACAACAACCAGTATCAACAATCTCGAGAGAACTTCACCCACCCGCCGGATCGTGATGGGAATCCTGTTCCTGGCGATCGCCGCCGCCATCTGGTTTCTTTTCATCCAAACCCTGGAACCGGGCGTGGAAACCACCTTCAAGATGATGCCCAGCGGTTCGGGACAGGACATCCCGGATTGGATTTTTACAACAGTGCCAGTGCTTTATGTATTGGCTGGTGTCAGCCTGGTTGCCGGCGGTTATCAGCTGGCACGAGGTTTTCGGAAACGGACCAATTTGGTCCTGGGCCTGGTAAGCGGCATTTTTATTTTCGCTTTCCTTACCTGGGCTACCGCGGATGGCAGTCTCAACCTGGCAGGGTTGATACGCAGCGCGCTAGTGAAAGCAGTCCCGCTCACACTGGGAGCACTCTCAGGGGTATTATGTGAACGCTCTGGTGTGGTTAACATCGCCATTGAGGGCATGATGCTCACCGGTGCCTTTGTGGGCGCCTTTGTAGGCAGCGTGACCAATATCTGGCTGGGTTTACTGGCAGCTGTGCTTTCTGGTGGGATTCTGGCAGCTGTGCTGGCCGTATTATCCATCAAGTACAAGACCGATCAGATCATTGCTGGTACGATCATCAACATTTTCGCGACCGGTATGACTTCCTTTCTGTCCGCAAAATTCCTTCAAGTCTATCAAGAGCTGAATGATCCCGGCAGATTCCCAACCATTGATATCCCCTTGCTTTCGGATATCCCCTTTATAGGACCGATCCTCTTTCAGCACAACATGTTCGTTTACGCTTTGTACATTTTCATCATCCTGATCACAGTGGGCCTGTACTATACCCGCTGGGGATTACGGACCAGATCGGTTGGTGAACATCCCAAAGCTGCTGACACGCTGGGCATCAACGTCTTCAGGACTCGCTACCTTTCCGTGATCCTGGGTGGATTCATGGCTGGTTTCGGTGGAGCTTACTTCACCCTCGGTTCAGTAGGCAGATTTGATGAGGTAATGACAGCTGGACGCGGTTTTATCGGCCTGGCAGCCATGATCTTCGGGAACTGGAATCCGATAGGATCATTCAGCGCAGGATTGTTATTCGGCTTTTTTGACGCCCTGGCCTCTAAACTGGCCATCCTCAGAGTTCCCATTCCCTCTGAGATTATGCTGATGTTCCCCTATCTGGCCACCATGGTCATCCTGGCTGGTGTGGTCGGGCGCGGTCAGATGCCTGCCGCGGACGGACAGCCTTACGAGAAAGAATAAAGTATTGAAGATTGAAAATTAAAGATTAGGGCGAGCCTCTGGCTCGCCCTTTTTCGTACCCAGGAACAAGTCCTGATCGGATATTAAGTCTGCAGTCCCTTTGCTTTATCGATCTCAATGGACCACCGAATATCCAATCAATTTCCAAGCGGATAGGTCCCAAATTCGACAGCTGCGTCCACCATGGCCAACACATTTTCTGGCGGTACATCGTTCATGATGGTATGCACAGAAGAGACCATATAGCCCCCGCCCTCGCCAAGGTAATGAATCACCCGCCTGACCTCTTCACGGACTTCCTCCGGACTCCCATCAGGCAAAATGCGCTGGGTGTCAATCCCTCCACAGAAAATGATCTCCTTCCCAAATCGCTTCTTCAAAGCAGCCAGGTCTGACATTTTCCCCGCAGAAGTCTGGATCGGGTTCAGGATATCAACCCCCATCTCAATGAAATCCTCAATCAGCGGGACCACGTCACCATCCGTATGGAATAAAAGCTTGGCGTTGGTGCGCTCTTTGATAAAACGGATGTAATCGGCATGAATGGGTTTTAAAATTTCCCGATACATATCCGGGGACATCAGCAAACTGTCCTGGGTCCCGAGATCATCTCCGATCTTGATGATATCGACATTATCCCCGAGTTCCCCCAGGAAATACCCCATCAACTCCTTACAGAGCTGGGCATTTTTCTCTAAGAGGGCTTTCGCGAAATCCGGATTAATGGCCAGATTGAGCAAAAAGGTATCCATACCTTGCATGGCAAACGCGCGCTCCAGCGGGAACAACAACCAGGGCGTGGCTAAGATCGCGTATTTACTCTCCTCCGCCAGTGCCGCTGCAGTCTCGCGCACATGGGCAACCCGGGAAGGATCGCTCATATCCGGCCAGCCTGGATAATCCTCAATTTCCTGGATCGTAGTGGCTTCTTTTAACGGGTGGATCCCCGGGAACCATTCCCCGGGAGAAACCTCCATTTGACCACTGCCCCAACTGTCAATGAAAGGTGAATGGGGATCTCGATTTTGATTTCTCTCCAGGGTCCCCGCCGGATGGAGGTCGCGCACACCGCGGACATCGCTGTGCAGGCGCTGCAGGGTAGCTTCATCGATCCGGGCTGTACCAAGCTCAGGCCACTGATAAATATACTCATCCGGTGCCTGGATATTCTCCAGGGCTTTGATCCCCTGGTAGGTCTCCATTTTAATCCCGGTCGCGTTGCTGACCCCAATAATAATTGGCACCCGATCCGGCATCTCGTGATTCAAGACAGCCAGGACACGTTCTTTTGAAGTCATCGCCATCGATAATACCCTCCTGAAAATGATCCTCAACTTATTTTGTTAGTCTACCATATTCTGGAAATCGCCCCTTTTTTTCCCGGACCAATGATATTGAGAGCAAATTTGATCGATCCATTTAGCGGCCTTAACAATTTTGTTAAGTCAATCTGATCAAGCTGGTTAAGCAAACTGCCCTCCTGTACCGTTATAATAAAGAGACAAAACACAAGCCAGACTGTGAGATGATCTCCCAGCAGCCTGGCTGGATGGTTTAAGTTTCATGATTACAGGTACTATGAGTAATATTACACGCAGAGCCCTGATCGTAATTTTTCTGCTCAGCATGCTGACAGCAGCCTGTGATCAGGTTCAATTACCTCAGATATACATCCAACAGGTACCTCAAAAATACACCCTGAAAGGGACCTCCACAAAAACCCCTTTTCAGATCAAAGCCACCTACACTTTGACCAGTGAACCCGCTCCAACTCTGACCCCTTCTGAGACTCCAACAGCAACGCCTGTCTATACAAGCACAGAAGAGAGCACCGAAACATCTACACCCACAGCCACCGGGACGGAAACCGCTGTGGTCGAAACACTTTCGGTAACGGCCTCTCCTCTGCCCAGCAAAACCAAACCCCCAACCGCCAGCGGCGCAGAGGCTCCCACTGTTCGAGTCTCGATAACCACAAACTGCCGCACGGGGCCGGGCGTGACTTATCCCAAACTCACTCCGCTCCAGGCAGGAAGAGTGGTTCCCCTGATAGGCAGGGGTGAATACAATACCTATTGGATCATTAAAGACCCCGGGAATTCCGGCCAGGATTGCTGGCTATGGGGTTACTATGCAAGAACAACCGGGAATACTGCCTCACTGCCAATCTATGATTGGCCAGAACAGAACACCTCAACACCAAAACCAAGCGGACCTACCAAGACGCCCACCAAAACCAAAACCCCTCGACCGACAAACACGCCTAATCTCACGCCGGCAACCTTTACAAATACGCCGCTGCCGCCTACAATCACCCTCACCCCCAGCATCACGCCTACGCCAAGTGATACACCCATTCCGAGCGACACACCCACTCCCAGCAATACGCCTGTGCCCAGCAATACACCGCTGCCCAGCAACACTCCCCTGCCAAAATACTGCCCCTACACTTCCCCTTCAACCTATGAAGAGCAGCAGATCTTCGATATGATCAATCAAGCTCGCAGGGATGCTGGACTGAATACCCTCAGGTCGCTTAATGCCCTGGTTTCTGCTGCCAGGGACCATGGGCAGGATATGACCTGCAATGGCATGTACGGACATAACTCCTCTGATGGCACCCGGGCCTGGGAAAGAATCGGCTCCTACGTCTACGGGCAATCTAACTGGTGTTATTCCCACTGCTGCTGTGGAGAGATTGTTTACGGAGGAGGAAGCTATCTTACCCCAGCACATGTATTTGACTGGTGGATGAACCACCCGCAAGATGTGCTTCCCAGCTGGTGTGATGAAGGCAATGATCACAGATGCACCATCCTCGGAGAGTGGTACACCCACATGGGTGTGGGCGTGGTCCACTACGAATATAACGGTGTCACCAGGAAGTTCTTCACGGTCGATTTTGTCAGATACTGAACCCCAGGTCCAGTTATGCGAGTAGCCTTTCTAAATCCCCAGGGCAATTTCGATCCGGCGGACAGTTATCTGGCACAACATCCTGATTTTGGCGGTCAGCTGGTCTATGTCAAGGAACTCGCCCTGGCGATGGGCGAGCTTGGACACCAGGCAGACATCATCACCCGCCAGATCCAGGACCCGGATTGGCCAGAATTCTCCAGTCCCCAGGATGCCTATCCCCAAGAGCCCAGCGTCCGGATCCTCCGATTCCCAGCGGGTCCTGAGAGATTTCTCCGCAAGGAACTACTCTGGCCGTATCTGGGTCCGGATTGGGTCCCCAATATCATCCGATTTTACGACCAGGAAGGTGAATATCCTGATTTCTTCACTGCCCATTATGGGGATGGGGGAATCAGCGCTGCGTTATTAAAGAAAGGCACCGGGATTCCCTTTTCATTCACCGCTCATTCGCTGGGCGCACATAAAATGGACAACCTGGGAGTGGACCGGGAGAACTTTCCAACCCTGAACAGCCAATATTCTTTCACCACCCGGCTGATAGCTGAGAGAACAGCAATGAACCACTCCCTGGTAAATATCACCAGTACAACCCAGGAGAGGCACAAGCAATATGGGCATGCCGCCTATCATGGCGCTGTGGACCCAGCTGATGAACACCGCTTCGCTGTGATCCCACCGGGTGTGAATTTGGCCACCTTCGATAAGGGTCAGACTGCGAAAGATGAAGCAGAAACCGTCCGTTATCTAAGGGAGATGCTGGCCAGGGATATATTAGACGATCGACTGGAACTGCCCTGCATCGTTGCCTCCAGTCGATTGGACAGTAAGAAGAACCACCTCGGGCTGCTGAAAGCCTATGGCAGCAATCCAGTACTGCAGAACAAATCCAACCTTGTCATGCTGACCAGCGGATTGAGTAACCCGCTGCAGGAATACCCGGAAGCTTCAGCGACAGAAAAGGCCGTGCTCGATCCCCTGCTGGAATACATCAATGAGCAGGAGTTACGAGGGAAGATTGCCATGTTTTCCCTGGAGGGACATGCCCAGCTGGGCACTGCTTACCGGTATTTCGGTCAGCAGCGATCGATCTTCATTCTGCCGGCACTTCATGAGCCTTTTGGACTGGCGCCCCTGGAGGCGATGGCTGCGGGTATGCCAGCAGTCGTGACCAAGTTTGGTGGACCGAGTGAAAGTATGCGGGACGGAAAACAGGAATACGGAGTGCTCATTGATCCGTTTGATCCTGAACAGATCAGCAGAAACTTATTGGCACTGCTTGCTGACGCAAAAATGTGGGAAAAATACGCCCGGGCAGGGTATTCACGAGTGGTGTCAAAATACAACTGGAAGAAAACTGCTGCAGCTTACCTGGAGACTTTAAGGCAGCATCAAGCCCAGAAGAAAACCCGGGATACACTACAGATCCATCCTTATTATTCGGATCCTGTCCTAGAAAATGTGATCAAAATCGCTGACCTGCAGGGTATGTACCGGGAAATGAAAGTCAAATTGGACTGGTTCAGATCATGATCGGGACCATAGCAGAGTTCTAAATTGGTAATTGGAGGTTATATTGTCCCTGGAAATCGCATATATTTCCATTGATGGAGATCCCCTCGCGCTCCCTGGCAGGCCTTATCCCTCGCGAGCAACACATTATATGAAAGAGTTATCGCGCTACCTGGGCGGTGCTGGACTGCAAATTGACGTTTACAGCCGCCGGAAAGCGGGTAAGCAAGCTGATCGTGAAGAATATTCGCGGGGCACCCGGGTCATTCGCGTCCCCATCGGCCCCCCGGGAGAAATCCAGGGGGAGAAACTCATCCCCTACTTGAAGGATATTGCGGATTGGATTCCCCCCTTTCAAATCCAAAACGGATTGCAATACAATCTTGTCCATACCCACTCTTATCTTAGCGCTCCGGTGGGTATCCATCTTAAAAATACCTGGGGAATTCCCCTGTTACACACTTTCCACTCGCTGAGCGCAATTGAAGCAGAGGTTTATGGTCCAGAGCATCCCATCTCTGAAACCCGACAGAAGATAGAAAGGCTAATTTGCGCCAACGCGGATGGCATCATCGCTGCCAATCAGCAGGAAAAAAGGGACCTGGTGGATCTCTATCAAGTAGATCCTGAGATCATCTCTGTCATTCCCAGTGGGATAAACCTGGAAATCTTTCGACCCCTTTCCCAGGTTGAATCCCGTCAGCAGGCTGCCTTTACGGATGATGTTTTCCTGATCACATATGTAGGCCCTTTAGCCAAGAACAAGGGCCTGGATACCTTGCTGCAAGCCATCCAGCTGGTTGATAACCCTGTGATCCAGGCAGTGATTGTTGGAGGCCCCCCCTCAGAAAAACCTTTCTTGAGCCGGACAGAATTGTCCCGGGAACCCTTCCAAAAATACATCCAGATGGTTGATGAATACGGCCTGGAGAGACAGATCACATTCACTGGCGGGAAACCCCAGGATCAATTGGCGGTCTACTACAATGCGGGTGATATCACTGTGGTCCCATCCTATTACGAACCATTTGGCATACCCGCCCTGGAAGCCCTGGCTTCGGGAAGCAGTGTGATCGCCTCCCGGGTCAGCGGATTATCTGAAATAGTTCAAGAGAACCTGGTAGGAACCCTTTTCGATCCCCGCAGCCCGGAAGGATTGGCAGACAAAATCAAGATCTTTTACGAACAACCACAGTTGATCAAAGAGTTGAGCGAAAATGCCCGCTCCTATGTCGAAGAGCATTATCAGTGGAAATCCATCGCCAAAGCGGTTAGCAAGGTCTACCAGGGCTTGTTGGCAAGACCACCCGCATAGCTGGTGGTCTTGCCTTACGGGCGCTTCGCGCTCTGCGTCCATGGAACTGCAAGCAAAAAGCGGGATCCTTAGGAGATCCCGCTCGCAAATTCAATATCCCCAAATTCTCTTGACTACTGCGGAGGCCAAATCCCTGCTTCGAAATCAGCCAAACGCTGGGTGATGATCTCTTTGTCATAGACCAGAGCAAAGACCTCATCTTTCCGGTAAGTATCCCAAACGACCATACTGATATCATCCACGACCTCACTGGGAACGATATTGTCAAATATCAAATCCTGTTCGGGGTCCAGATATGTGGCCAGGCAGGCCATCTGACTGATATCTGCGGCGCTTAGATCGGTCTTCACATAAATGCGCATCTGGGAGTAAAGGCCCGGTATTTGCGAGATGCCGCTGGGCGTTAGCATCTGATTTGCCAGGCCTTTGATCACCTGCTTCTGATTGTTGATCCGGCCAAAATCCCCAATATACACCCGGGCCCGGACCACTTCCTCTGCTTGTTTTCCATTGAGATTATGATAACCCGCGGTCAGGAACAAGCGGGGGGCAGGCATATAGTTGTGCTTGACATAGACATCCTCAGGCAGATAGACACTGATACCGCCGAGAGCGTCCACAATTTCCCGGAACGCCAATTTATTTACCGTTATGTAGTGGTCTACAGTAATGCCAAAATTCTGCTGCAGGGTGTCAGCCAGCAGGCCAGCGCCATATCCTGGGCCATCGAAATAACCCATTCCCTCAGTCCCGTAAAAGTAGGCCTGATTTAATTTTCCCTTGGTGATATCGGGATGGGTAGCGCCGGGTATATCCACCCAGAGGTCCCGGGGCAAGGAAACCATGACCACTTTATGGGTCTGGAAATCCACTCGCACCAATGAGATGGAATCTGCTAACCCGTACAGGTAATCCTCAATGTCGATCCCCATCAGCAGAATGGTCAGGGAGGTATCCTCTCCGCAAACCGGTTCGATGGTGGGAGTTGGTGTGTCCGAGGGTATGGGTGTCTCTGTGGGCGTGGGCTGGGATGTTTCTACAACCCCCGGAGAGGGCGTCAGCGTGCTCGATGGTTCGGGTGTAAAAGTCAAAGTTGGTAGAGATATAGCTTCGTCCAGGGGTTTATCCCAGGTGAAGTAAACAAACCAGCCAACCACATTGAAGACAAGTAAAACCGCTAAGATGATGCCTATTTTGACTGGTGATCTTTTAATCGCTTCCAACATTGAATACCTTCGCTTTTTTAACCTCGTGGTATCTTATCATAAAGGAAATACCCTGACAAGGAACGGGCATTTCGAGGGTAAATTGGCTGAAAAAATTGAATTCAGGGCCAGATGCCAGCCTGAAAATCACCCAGCAGCTCGCGAACCTGGTCTGGATCCACGATCAGGGCAGCGGTGTTTTTATCTAAACGGGGATCATAGACCCGCTGCTGTTCCATGAGCTCTGTGGGGAGGGTGAGGAAGTCGATATCTTCCTTATAATCCAGCTTTCCAGCCAGGCAGATCAACTGAGTGATATCAGCCGGACTGAAATCGGTTTTCACATTCGATTTCCATTGTTCGACCAGTGAAGGTACAGCAGCAATTCCAGCAGGAGACAACAATTTGGCTGCCACCGCTCTTAAGATGATCGATTGATGGTCGATCCTGCCAAAATCCCCGATGGTGATCCGCTGGCGTGCCAGGGTTTCGGCATCTTCTCCATAGAGGTGGTGATAGCCGGCAGCCAGATACAGCACAGGCTTTTCATTTACCTGCCGGTAGACATTATGGGGCAGATAGACATCGATGCCGCCCATGGCATCAATAATCCTTCTAAAGCTGCTGAGATTCACCGCCAGGTAATGGTCGGCTCGATAGCCATAATTTGCCAGCAGTGTCTCAGCCAGCAGCCCGGACCCATACCCTCCCGCACTGTAATACCCCATGCCTTCTGAGCCGTAAAAATAGGCCTGGTTCAATTTCCCAACAGTGATGTCCTCATGTGCCAAACCTGGGATCTGGACCCATAGGTCCCGCGGCAGTGCCAGTACGGTCACTTTTTTCAATTGAAAATCGATCCGGGCAATCCTGATCGCGTCAGCCAGCCCATAGCGGTAGGATTCAGAAGCCACGCCGGATATCAGCACCTGCATGACAGGCGGTCCTCCACAGACAGGGACAATCGTAGGGGTCGGCGTGATAGAAGGTGTTGCAGTTGGCTGGGTTTCATCGGTGGCTGTCAGCGTTGACCTGGGGGTCGGCATTGTGGTCGAGGTCGCAGGGGGAAGGGCGAGCGGTTGGTCAAGAGGTTGATTCCAGGGGATGATCAGATACCCCACCCCAACCAGCACTGTCAACCCTGCCAGGCTGAAGATGAGAATTTTAAAAAATCTTAAATGCCGATTGGTCCAGTTAATCATATTGATATCGTTAATGACAGAAAATAGGTTAGATTTGTTCCCGAGGGATGAGCTAATTTGCTCTGGTTGTTTGAGGGGATGAGCTCCTGCCATTCCAGATAGCCCTGGATAACAGCTTCAAACCGAGGGGGATGAATCTGGGCTGTAAAAGCGTTAATTTCCAGAAGTGGGACCGCATATTATCCCGATCGTGAACACTTAAGAAATTGGTGACCGCAGGGTTCAGCATGTCAATCAGATCTTCGTAATCCTTGGCTTCCATTTGATCCAACAATCGGCGGATGTAGTGATGCAGGTCCAGCTCCCTTTTGACATGATTATTCTTCGTACCTAAAATCCTGCCAACCGCATCCAGTGCGCCTCCAAATCCGGTGACGGTTCCGCCCACAGTGGTCACTTTTACCTGACCAGCCGCATCTCCCACCAGCATGACCGGCAAATTACCCACCGTGAAGTAGGTGGGAGCGTTTCTGTTATGAAGAGCGGCCTGACCGGATTGAAATGAGACGGGATTGAAATTCTGGGCAGCCATAAACCCATCCAGGAGGGATTGAATATCAGCACCTTGTTCAGCAATCAAACCCACCACGGCTTGGTTCCCATCTTTGGGTATCAACCAGAAAAAATAAGGTGTGTTTTCCACATCGAACCAGACCTTGGTAATCTGGGGGTTCCAGCCTTCCGGTTGATCAACCACAGCCTGGAGCAAGGGAACCGCAGGCACCGGGTCAAGCCCGAGGCTGTTCCGGACAGCACTGTTTACGCCATCCGCCCCGATCAAATACCTGGCCGATACCCTTTCGACCGCCCCCTCTTTTTTCAGCTTGATCAGAGTACGGCCTTCACTGGAATCAAAACCAATGAACTCATGGTTGTTGAGGAATACCACACCGGCAGTTTTTGCCCGGCTGGCTAATGTCGAAATCAATGCCGCTCGATCAATGATCAAATCTGGCGCGGAGAGATGAATATCCGCTTGTTTCTGTCCCGATTGAATCTGAAAACGATCGATCTCCTGCTGGATCAAACCAGCGGGAATGTCCTTCATCACCTGGTATAGTCCAGGAGTGATGATATAGGTCCTTTCCTCAGGATCAATTTCTGGAACACGCTCAACCACGGCAACCTGCTTGCCTTGCCTGGCCAGCAGCTCCGCAGAGTATAATCCCGCAGTCGAAGCACCTACGACAACGATCTCGTAATTCACACACCCTCCAGCTATGTAAGCTCAACCGCAATATTATAATAGAAAACCGGCAGATATTGAAGGAATTCATACTTTCAGGGCCCAGGCTCGAGGGCGATAAAGAGAATGGCCTCCTGTGGACAATCACTCTCAAAGATGTCCAGGGAAGTGTGTGCTAGATTTTTAAGGGAAGGAGTTATCGCCGGGGAACACTTCTCAGATCACTGTTAGGCCAGCAGTCTTACTGAGTGATATCTTCAACATACTCCAGCACCCAGGGACAGTTATCATCCAGGGCAATGGATACATTTTCCCAATCGAGATCCTTTTCATACCGATCAATGATGTTAATAGCGTTTGCCATACAGCCTGAGCCCCCATGGTAGTTGGCCAGTGTGAACCGCCAAAGATCCTCATAAGAGGCGATTTCTCCTGGAACCACGTCCATTCTATAGCTGATCATTTGACTCACCTGGGCACAATTCCCCAGCAGGGTTTCTGAAAATAAGGACACACTTTCCTCTAATTGAGTAAAGTCAGTGTCATTTAAATCAACTGGAAGGGAAATTTCCATTTCAGCCAACAATGCCCCCCGCAGCAAAGCCTGGTTGTAATCCTCCAGCTGGCTGTATCCCAGGGCACATTGCCCCACTTCAAGGACCAGGGGGCAAAATTGGTCATAAAATTCACGATTCCAAAGCAAGGTGGTATCAGCTCCCAACTCGGTGATGTGCCCAAAACCATATTCCCGGTAAAGGTCCTGGGTGGTTTCCGGCCAGAATTGGGATTCTTTGGCAAAGATTCGCTTCAGTAAACTGGCTGGAATGCCGGTTTCTTGGGCGGACTGGACGATGAATTTATCAAACAGATTCTGCCACATATAAACCAGATCCCGCGATACCTCCAAACCACACTGAGAGGCATAACCTTCTTCGGTCAGTCCACCATCTTTACAATGACTGGTATCAACATATCCTTTGTGGATCATCTGCCCAGCCAGGTAAGTGTAGGGTTCGCTGGTCTTCAACATAAAGGCATGCGAGGGATCCAGCAGCCAATCCGGCACTTTGCCCAACGGGGGGAAAGATTGCCAGATCCCGGCACATCCCTGTAAATTGCTTAAATCATCCAGACCACTGGCGATTTCCACTCTCCAGCCGGTGGCGAACGGGGTGTCGTTTGTCGCCTTAGAGACCCGGATCCTACCGAGATAATGCGCTGAGCTATCCCCATAACTGGAATCCGCCCAGAATTGAAGCGTGACTCCCCGCTCATCAGTTACTTGCAACGGCAGTTCACAGCTGTCGCCAGGGCAGTGGAAGACAGTTCCCGCTATGCTGCCCTGCACGCGGGTGATCTCCTCATTGGGAAGGGACTCCTCCGCAGAGATCACCAGCCCAGGAAGTTCGCTGCAGAGATCGGTCCCGGGCACAAGTTCGCAGTTGCTGAGTTCTATAGTGGCTGTAGGCCCTGGCAGGTCCAGGACAAATTCCCGGGTCACCTTTTCTGACCCCAAAGGATGAAGATACAAACCACTGCAAACCTCAGGATTAGACCCTGTGAAATCATAGCAGGGTTCTGTAGCAAACCACTGGTAATAGATCGAACGCCCACACTGGGAGTAGATCTCTCCTCCAGTCGGCTCATCAGCATGGTCCACTTTTATCTCGCAAACCAGGCTGGAATCCTCCCAAGCCAATAAACGCCAGGTATATTCAAGATAGGTGACCTCAATGATCTGTTCTCTGCCTGAGCCACCGTCTGCCAGCACCCAGGCAGGCTTACATAGACTCAGCAAGAGGAAGACCAGGATGAGTATTTTGGCAACGCGGGCTGGGAGGCGGCTTCGGTTCATATGCAGCTTCTGAGATCGACGAAACGCAAAGGGATGAAACTGCCCTGCTGTTGAGCAAGGTGGCGGAATCCAAACCTTTCCCTTATTTTACTGGTTTAATGGTGAAACACAATAGTTATCCCAAACGGAAAAAATGAGAGGTCCCGCTTTGCAGTGGGACCTCTCAGAGCTTTTTCCCGATGACATGCTACATGAATCTTTTTTTCTTGGCTAGGAGCAGAATCCCTAAGGCAGGGAGTTTCAAGAAGAAACCTGTTCCTATCAATGATTCTATGAAACGATACAGCCAGGAATTAGCCGGCGTGTCGCCCAAGTTTAGTTTGCTGTCTCCCATGATACCGGTTATCATCGGGGAGGGATTGGAACCATTGTGGTACCAGATCAGGTCCAGTGAGTAGGGCTCCAGAGTCAGCACCTGGAAGCTGATCTTGATGGTTTGTGATCCCCCAGGCTGGATCTCAATCACCCCGGCGGGTTCGATGATCACCTCGCGGAGATTGACCAGATTCTCAGGCACAACGCTGTCAATCACCAGAGGACTGGTTTGATTATGATTGTCGATCACGTAGGTAACTTCGACATAGCGGAAGAATTCATGGACCCCAATATAATCGACAGCACCGTCAAAGATAGTCACACCTTCCGGACGGTTGACGATCAACTCTGGCTGGTAGGTTTTCCAGTTCACCTGATAACTGTCGGTGATGACTGCGTCTGGCTGCCCTTCGATTGGGCAATCTCCAAGGGCCTGGTAAGCTACACTGATCTCATAATTCAGATCTGCGGGAAGCGACTCGACCCAATTCAGGTCTACTTCCAATAGCGAATGTTCATCCAAAATAGAGAAGCAGGTCTGCCCCATACGCTCACCAGAATCTTGTCGCTCCAAAGCAATTTCGATAACGCCAGGCGCTGATGGATCGATCTCTACTTGCACATTGACAGCTAAATTTTCACGGACAAACAATTTCACTGGAGAAGCCGGAGATACCGTAAGTCCTTTGAAAGGATTCTCAATCATGATGCCTGTCCCAAGAACAGAAAAGCCATAAGGGCTGGTGTTTGACCCCTGATGGGTAAAAGCGACATCAAAGGAGAAATTATCCATTTCGGATACTATGAAAGTCATACTGATTGGCAATTCTCCATCAGGAGGAATCACAACCGGGCCAACAGGATTGATCTGTGTTTCCTGGACATGATTCAAGTTTGATATCTGGAGGCTATTGATAGACAGTTCGGTAGTCGATGAGGTATTCCGCAGAATGTAGGTCAAAACCACCTCCCCATAAAATGCTTGATCACCGATCAGGTCCATACCACCTGCTTGAATAGTCTCTCCACTCTGCTTTTGGACCTCCAACGTGGGCGATTCCTCATCCCACATGATCTGGTAGGTTTGTTTTAAATCTACCTCGTTCTCTGCATTGATAGGGCAGGAACTCTGGACACGATACTGGGTGACCAGATCATACTCGCGTAGACCTGTGTTTGATTGCGCGGCAATCAGATTTAGCGTCCGGGGTTGATCCAATCGGTCAATCAACTGCTGGCAAACTTGATCAACCACATTCCCGGTACTCCTGTCCACCAAAGAAACCTGTAAAGCACCTTGATCGGGAGCATTCAATCCAACATCAACTGCTAGATCGTATGGCGTTCCAATCAAGGAATATCCAGGAGAAGAAGGATTGGGTACAACAAACTGTATGGGGTTATCTGTCATTATTCCTTCTCCCTGGAAGTGGATCCGATACGGAGATGAATTCGCACCCTGATGCTCCACAATCAGACTGAAAGAGAATTCACCCGGATTTCCTACCAGGAAAGATACCTCAAGTTTTTGTTTACCTGCCTTTCCTAGCACCAAACCCGAACCAGGAGAAACCTCAACCAAATTGAGATTACTAAGATTCTCATACCCTATTCCAATAATCTTTAACGGAGTGGTGGAAGATATGTTTTCTAATAGATAACTTAAGTTTACTTCCTGATAATACTCGTACTGTCCTAAATGGATGGTTTTTCCAGATGGAATCAATGTCCCCTCAGAATTATAAAACTCAAGCACTGGAGATTCTTCTTGCCATCTGATTCTGTAAATCTGAGATAATTCGTTCAGGGGCGATCCAGCAGCTGGACAGCCTTCTTGAGCATAAAAAGCAGCTTGAAGATTATATTTATTTAATAGCGGCTCGATCTCAGACCACACCATATCGTATGCCAATGTATCAGGACCTGGATCTGAAATAACCTGGCAGATAGGTTCCAATACAGGATCACCATCGGAATCAAGCAACTTTATTTCAAGCGCCCCAGCTATAGGGGCATCAATGGCAAGGTTGATTGATAATGAGAAATCTTCACCAATCAAGGACTGACCCGGGGACGCTGGCTGGGGTGTGAGAGACTGTATGGGGTTAGGAATTTCTTCCCCATTCCCTTTTATAGAAAAGATAAAGGGAGAAAGGTTTGAAGCAGTGTGCGTCAGGTTCAAATCAACCGAAAAGAAGCCAGAAGACACTACTTCAAATTGAACCAGTATAGGGACTTCTTCTCCTGGCCCAAGCTGGACCGGCAAACTAGTAAGACTTTCAACTTTTTTTAAGTTGACCAGATTTTTGAACTCAATCCCGTTAAGGTCCATTGGGTTGGTTGCGGAAGGATTACGGACCATGTATTCCTGTTCAATGACCTGGAATAACGGCACTGTACCCAGCCTATCCACCCCACCATGTTGGATCAGACTCAAATCTGAACTCAACAACTCCAAGAGAGGGGGATCTTCTTGCCAATCAACCTGATATCCTTGAGTGAGGTCGAGATTGGAGCTGTCAGTAATCGGACAGGATCCTGATTCTCTGTATCTCGCCCAAATTTGATATTTCTCAAGCCCTGTCATTTGCCGCACCCAGGAAAGATCATAGCTGTAAACTGCTCGATCTGTTGTTGGCACCGACTGACAATGTGAATCCAGTACGCTGGATCCATCCAGGCTTTCCAGGCTTACCTGCAGAACACCAGCCATTGGGGGATCAAGGTCGATATCGACGCCAAGATCATAGACCGAACCAACCCAAATCGATCCCGGTGATAAAGGCTGAGCGGTAATCGACTTAATGGAACTGTCCGATAAACCACCGGTACCCTGCACAGTAAAAACAAAAGGTGTGGGGTTGCTGGCATTATGGGTAAGGATCACATCAAAGGAATACAAACCGCTGGATGGCACTTCAAAATTCAATGGCAGGGCAATCTCTCCTTCAGGACCGACCACCACCGGGGCTGCAAAGTCAGCTTGCAAATTGACTACATTGACCAGATTATCAAAACTGACCGACAGCAGCTGAAATTCCTGCAGTGTTGAGGGATTAGTAACCACATATCCCACTTGATTGACCTGGAACAGCTCTGTCAGCCCCAGATCATCAATGCCGCCAGCGCCAAGCTCCACGCCAGCTTCATCCTGGACCGAGAGAATTGCCTTATCGTCCATCCAGTTGATCTTGTATGTCACTGTTTGATCATGTTCCGATTCATCTGTTATTGGGCACTCACCCTGCTGCCGGTAACGGGCTGAGACCGGATAATTCTTCTGACCGGTCTCCGATTCCACCCAGGTGAAATCAAAGGATTCCACACTTTCATTATTTCCGATCACCGGGATGCACTCAGAGCCCAGGACTTCTCCAGAGAGCATATCCGAGACGTTGACCTGTAGAACACCTTCAAGCGCTGTATGCAGGGTGACATCGATATTCAAGGTATAGGGGTCATCAATCACAGCCAGGCTCGGGGAGGCTGGTTCCCACACAAAGTAACGCAGGGGGTGATATGCAGTGATCTTATAGCGATCCTCGACCGGATCTTCCTCCCCCCGCTCGACAATCACTTTAGCCGTGTAATTTCCAACTTCCTCGTAAGTATGTTCAGCGATCTGTTTTTCGTTTTCCATACCAATGCAGCGCATGCCAACGTCGTTGGTCTCACATTCCCCTTCCTCGGGCACAGGCAGCTCGCCGCAGACCCCCTCGACAAGGGCAAGGTCCGCTTCTAAGGCAGTGCATTCCCACCAGAAGGCAAAATCCATTAAACCAGTTGAGTCGCCATTGACATTGCCGGTGATGACCGCTGAATAGGGAGCTGGTTCAAAATAACCATCACTGGTCAAAGATACCCAGAGTTTAGATAATGCGTCGTATTCCTGGAGCCCTTGTTCCACACCGTTGAAGATATTGAGATCGATATTGGTGGTAATACCGGGCACGTAGCCAACATTGGCGCCACAGCCGCCGGGACCATAATACTGCCAGAAAGCCCAATCCCGCCACATACCGGTGTTGGGATAGTAATAAGATGGCTCTGGTTCACAGGTCCAATGCGCCACCCACAGGTCATATTCTTTGACAGCCGTTGTCAGATAATAATGAATGTAATTGGGATTGGTGTAAATCAGCGGGGAAATACCGGTCCGGTTCTTGACGGTCTCCATCCACTCAATGACCCAGGCAGAAAGGGCGGCTTTGCCCATCGAAGCCCCGACTTCCAGGTCCAGCACAGGCCGCAGGTAGCCACTTTTCAGGTAATCCCCTACCTCATCCAAGAAATAGTTGGCCTCATCGGAGGCCTTATTCCCGAGGTCGGGCCGGGCAAAGTGGTAGATACCCATCATCACCCCAGCGTCATTGCCGTTGACGATATTTTCATGAAATTTTCTATCCGTCCAGTAAACGCCCTCTGTGCCCTTGGCAAATGTAAAGACATAGCCGGCATCGGCAACTTGAGGCCAATCGATCGTGCTCTGCCAATGGGAGACATCCAACCCGTCCACAAATTCCGAGGTCGCTTTGGACACCGGGTCGCTGATCCCTTTCGGCAGTGGATAGCTCAATTCTGGGAATTTGGGCACTACATTCAGGAAAGAGAAGGTGTTCAACACCTGGTCCAGTTCAGCCAGCACCTGATCATGATCGAATTCCTCGATCTCCTGATCATAATAGCTGTCCATATTCCGGTAATGAAGCAGCTGGGTGAGCTGATAGCAAGCTCCCTTCTGGAAGGTCCGGTAGCTGATGCGATGATAAAACTCACCCATCACACCTTCCAGGACTTCATCCACCCAGTATTGAATGCCGTTGATTTCAGTTTCCAGGAGAGATTCGCGGGCGTTGGCAGGTGATTGATAAATACTCCCAGGCAGGAAGGAGGAGCAAGCCTCTTCCTGGTCCGCTCCTTCCAAGACATGGATGACCAGAGAAGCGTCAACCAGGTTTGTGCCCTGGTAGTACGCAGGATCATTGAGGTGGAATTCCCACACCGGCGCCTGGGGGGCCAGCCCCACCCCGGTGTTCAGGGCTTCCTGGTTCAAAATGGATTTCTTGGCAATCTGATCCGGAAAGCGTATTTCAAAGGCATATCCCTCACTCCGGAATAGATTCCAACCATCGTTGATCAGGTCAACCATGCCGTCTAGACTACCATCACTCTCTAATTCCTCCAGGCTGGGGAGATACACATCTTCCATTGCGGGCAGCTCGGACCCTGTGATGCGGGCCAGGGCTGAATTGAGCAAGAATTCAGGGTCTACCAGGGAACCAACCAGGACGATGCTGATGATCAAACAAGTGCTGATCAGCAGGAAGAGAAAGATCTTTTCGGTTCTGAACATAAGATTACCCTTTTCTGAAAGGAATTAATATCATCTTTGCTGGAATTTCCCATTCCATGATCTTCTAAGTGCAATATTCGTACCAAGTTAATGATTGGGTTCTAATAATTGAATGTTGAAGGTTGAAGATTGAAGGTTGAAAATGAGCTCTTCACTGCGCTCACGACCGAAGACGGAGGAATGAAGGGTGTCGCTTGGCGACGGACCATCCACGGCGAGGTTAATCTGTCAAGGCCCGAGGATGGACGGTTAAGCGCAGAATTTCCTCCGCCTTTCTTATCCGCCCAACAATTGAAATTGTGGGATGAAGCTCTCAAGTCCCCCTGCGGGACTGCATTCAACTTGATCGAGATCACCTTGATAAATCATTCCCTTAACCGCTGCGGGGCGGTTTGCAGCGGTTAAGCAAAAAAACTTTTCTTCACCCAGCTAGATTGCTTCGCTTCGCTCGCAATGACAAGCGTATAAGTGTCCGCGAAGGCGGACACTCGGCGCAAGACAGCAGGGAGGACTTGAGTCCTGCGGATGGACAGACGAATTGAGAGAAGTTTTGCTAGATGTAATAATGTGATTCAATCAGGATATGGTTTGTCTCAGTCGTGACCAAAGACCACTTCGTTCCAGAGGGAAGCAAATCGGTCTGGACTAGAAGTGACCATCCCTCCATCCCCAGGCAATAAAGGTATAATCAACTTCAGTTCAAGTGAGAAAAGCAATTTTATGAAACCTATCAAAGTACTCTTTCTCAGTGCAGAAGCAGCCCCGCTGGTCAAGGTTGGCGGTTTGGGTGATGTGGCTGGTTCCCTGCCCACTGCCTTGCGTAAGCTGTCTGAAGGGCCGGATGTCCGGGTCTGCCTTCCGCTCTACCCACCCCTCAAAGATCAGGATTTAGATCTCACACCCAGAGCCAGTTTCCAGGTCGAGGCAGGTAGCGGCTCCATCCCGGCAGAAGCCTTCCAGGCCTCAGTAAATGGCGTTCCTTACTACTTGATCGACGGGCCTCCAATCGCTTGCTCTCAACAGATCTACAGCGGGTATAACCACCAGAACGGGGTCAAGTTCAGCTTCTTCTCACTGGCGGCTCTGGAATTGACCAAACACATCCAGTGGAAACCCGATATCCTTCACGCCCAGGATTGGCATACCGCGCCGGCTGTGTACAAGCTGTCCAGGATTCGGGAGGATGAGAGCTTCTTTAAAAATACCCGGTCCCTGCTCACTGTCCATAACCTGCCCTATCTGGGCCATGGAACCGAAAGGGCGCTGGCTGAGTTCGGGCTTCCAGCGGTTGAGCACTCCGCTCTCCCTGGCTGGGCTGAAGGGCTTCCGCTTCCCCTGGGCCTGCTGTCAGCAGATAAGATCAACACTGTCTCTCCGGGTTACGCGCAAGAGATGCTCACCCAAGAATATGGTGCCGGGCTGGAAGGGTTTTTACTGACCCGCGAGGCTGATCTGAGCGGGATCCTCAACGGCCTTGACCTTGAAAGCTGGGATCCAGGGGCTGACCCTGCATTGCCCCTCAACTTCAGCCCAGACACCCTGGAAAGGCGGACAGAAAACAAACTTAGATTGCAAGCAGAACTGGGTTTAGCTGTGGACCCTGGAACCCCGCTGCTGGCGATGATCAATCGTATGGACTACCAAAAAGGCGTCGACCTGGTGCCGGAGGCCCTGGGAGGACTTTCCCACCTCAACTGGCAGGCAGTGATCCTGGGGACTGGCGACCCGGAACTGGAGCGAGCGGCTCAATCGCTGGAGGATGACTATCCGCAAGCAGCCGCAATCCTTAAATATGACAGCTCCCTGGCCCGGCGGATCTACGGGGGAAGCGACATGATGCTGATTCCTTCCCGCTACGAGCCGTGCGGTCTGACCCAGATGATCAGCATGCGCTACGGCTGCGTTCCGCTGGCCCGGGCAACAGGCGGACTGCAGGACACCATCATCGATTACCACACCATCCACAGCTCACAAAGCACCGGCTTTCTCTTTCAGCAGGCTTCTGCCACAGCCCTGGCTGAAGCCATCAACCGAGCCCTGGGGGTCTACCAGGACCAGCGTCGCTGGCGGGGCCTGCAGCGACGAGGAATGCAGATCGACTTTTCGTGGGAGGTTTCGGCAAGGGAGTATCTAAAACTCTATAAAGAACTGTTTCATTCAACGGTGAACGTTGAACGTTAAAAGTTAAATGTTAAACACTGAACAGTACTAACTGTTCTTTTTCCTGGAGTTCGGTTCATACTTTAAGTACATCATGAACTTATAGACTTGGCTGCTGCACTTCTGGGTTAATTCAACCAGGAAATTAAACTGATCTTTGGAAATATACCCGAGATCATATGCAATAGATAGCTGGGAACGGACTTCTCCTGATGAAGCCTTTGCATAGCCGAGATATTTTATGAATAGGCCTTGCGTATTGCTCTCAAATCCTTCTGCGATATTAGGCATCACGCTGATTGCAGCTCTTCGAATCTGATCCCTGAAACCGAAATCCCGACCGAATTGCCCTTGATCGCTCAGCTTATATACTTGTCTTGTGATCTCGCGCGCTGTTTGCCAGGCGTGTATCTCTTCAAACCGCTTGATTGCCGCCATATACCTTTACCCCCTTTCAATTTCCCCAATATTCCTACAATATCGAATTATCTGATAGTTATCAATAAATAATGCCTTCATCCTCCATTCAATCCCTATAACACTAAACGTTTAACGTTTAACTTTCAACGTTTAACGCTATCCACACTGACCAATCTATTGTTATTAAGATAAAATAGCCACTGATATCCTGAACAAGGTTAAATATGAAATTCTCACGTTCTTCCGGAATCTTATTACACCCCACATCCCTTCCCGGGCCCTACGGGGTTGGCGACCTCGGTCCGCAGGCCAGGCGCTGGATTGATTTCCTGGCTGAGACCGGCACCAGGCTGTGGCAGATCCTGCCTTTGGGGCCCACCGGGTATGGGGATTCCCCTTATCAAACATTTTCCACGTTTGCGGGCAATCCGCTCTTGATCAGTCCTGCTGACCTGGTCCAGGAAAGGCTGCTGCATGCCGATGACGTGAGTGACCGGCCGGATTTCAATCCTCATGTAGTCGATTACGGCGAGGTGATTTATTGGAAGCTAGACCTATTGGGCCGTTCCTTCCTGCAATTCCAACAGAGACAAAGCCAGTACAAGAGGGACGCTGAAGCATTCTTTCTCGATCAGGAAGGCTGGTTGGATGACTACGCCCTGTTCATGGCGCTCAAAGAGCACTACGGAGGAAAACCCTGGACCCGATGGGAGACTGAACACCGAGATAGGGATCCAGCTGCCCTGGATGCATTCCAGAAAGAATACCGCTTTGCGGTTCAGCGCCAAAAATATTTCCAGTATGTATTCCATTCCCAGTGGGAAAAATTACTAGGCTATGCGAAAAAAAGGGGTGTGAAAATCATTGGCGACCTGCCGATTTTTATCGCCCATGACAGCGCAGATGCCTGGGCAAACCGCGAATTATTTCACTTAGGCCCGGCCGGCCAACCCACCGTGGTTGCTGGTGTGCCGCCGGATTATTTTTCAGAAACCGGGCAGCTGTGGGGCAATCCCCTCTACCGCTGGGAGATCCACCAGGAACAGGACTACAGCTGGTGGATGAAGCGGATGCGATCAGCTTTCAACCAGGTGGATATCGTCCGCCTGGATCACTTCCGGGGTTTTGTCAATTACTGGGAAATCCCAGCAGGTGAAGAGACCGCTGTCAATGGACGCTGGGTCACTGGACCGGGCGCTGAGTTCCTCAACCGGGTCCAAGAAACCTTCGACAGCCTGCCGATCATCACTGAGGACCTGGGAGAGATCTCCCCCGAGGTGTACCAGCTGCGGGACCAATTCAACCTGCCCGGGATGAAGATCCTCGTTTTTGCCTTTGACAGCGGCCTATCTAATGAATTCCTACCCCACCACTACCCCGAAATTTGTGTGGTTTACACCGGGACTCATGATAATGACACCGCGCTGGGCTGGTTTAAGAGAGTCGGGGAAGAAGAGCGGAACTTCGCTGTGAACTACCTGGGTTCCAGCGAAGAGCATTTTGCCTGGGACTTGATCAAGGCAGCCTGGGCATCCCGGGCTGTATTTGCCATTGCCCCCCTCCAGGACCTGCTGGGGCTGGACAACCGGGCCCGGATGAATTATCCTGGTCATCCTCAGGGGAATTGGCGCTGGAGATTTACTAGCGCTGATTTAACCGCTGAGTTGAAGAAGAGGATCAGAAATATTAATCGGAAATATGAACGGGCCAAATGACCATGGAAGCTCTTGACTTTGAAAATCAAAGAGAAGTTACCAAATATTTTTTTAACAATAATATTGTATAATTTGTCCATGCCTAAACAAAACCTCTCACATATAATTATCACTATCAGTATATTGCTGATTCTGTCAGGATGCGGATCAGAGCAAGACATTGTTGTTAATACTGACCCGATTGACACTGAAGAAACCAAACAAGCAACAGAAATTCCAGCATCACCCACCCCAACTACAACAGCAACTCCATCAAACACGCCTGCGCCAACAGAGATCCCACCAACAGCAACTCCCATTGTAGTCCTACCTCCGGAACCGATCGAGATCATGTTCGAAGCATCGGATGGGCAAGAGCTATCAGGGCTTTATTTCCCTGCAGAAGAAAACCCAGCACCGATCATCGTGCTCATGACCTGGTCCCGCGGCAACCAGAGTGAATGGGAAGAAGTAGCATATTGGCTGCAAGGCAGGGAATTGTTAATCAGGGAAATAAACGTAACAAAAACCTGGAAAAATTCCAGATGGTGGCCTGAACGAACTCTAGATATTCCCCTGGGTGTATTCACTTTCAATTTCCGGTCTTGCCCGGGAGAAAATGGCTGTGAGGCATATCTACCTGCAGAATGGCTGCTGGACGCCCAGGCCGCTCTGGAAATGGCATCCAAGCTTGAAGGAATAGACTCCAGCAGGATCTTGACAGCGGGCGCTTCCATTGGAGCGGATGGAGCAGTTAACAGCTGCGCCTGGTTGAATACAACGGATCTGGGCACCTGTCTGGGAGCCTTCACGCTTTCTCCTTCCTCATTTTTAACGATTGATTTTAGTGCAACCACGGATGCTCTCCTAACTCAGGAAAACCCGGCAATTGTGTATTGCTTGTATGGTCTTCGTGATGCTGCCGCACGAGAAACTTGTGGAAGCTATCCAGATATTCGGGCAGTAGACTATGGACTTATTTATGATCATGGTTTAGAGCTGATCTTACTCGACCGCAGACCGAATCCGCTAAACTTACTTCAAGAATTCATCCTCGAAGCGTTGGGAGGAGCCCAATGAGAAAAATCCTGCTCAGTCTGCTTATCGTTTCTATAGGAATGAGCATCGGTAGCTGCTCTACAACCAGTACCCCAAGTCCAGTCAGTGAACCATTAGCCACCGATCCACCTTCCATACCGTCCACAACACCACCCACTCTGGATCAGATCTCAGTTCCAACTGATACGCTTGAACCAACTCCGAGCCCAGTCCCACCAACAGCTACGCCAACCCCGAAACCGATTTGTAATGGTCCTGAAGACCCTTTGACAATACTAGTCGTCGGTACTGATTACCGCTATCTAAATTACCTTTACGGGATGGCGGATTCGATCATGATCATGCGGGTGGATTATGTCACCGGAGAGGTGGCACTGATGGGAATCCCGCGAGGGCTGTGGGTCGAGATTCCTGATGTTGAGGAAGATAATGGCCGCACCCATGGCAAAATCACCCAGGCATACTTCTTTGGAACAAAGGGGATGGGCTACTACAGCGGTTCTGGATTCGGCGCAGGATTGTTAAAGGAGACCATTCGCCACAATTATGGGGTTGAGATCGACAAGCATATCGTTGTCAGTATGGAGGCGTTCACATATATTATCAATGACCTTGGGGGTATCAAGATCTACAACCCATACCCAGTCTATTCATACCAGGAATCGGAACCAAAATATGAAATTGGTGGTTATGTGTTTTCTGGATATGACGCGCTGATGTATGCCCGGTACCGAGACCCCAGAAATTCCCTGGATAGGATAGATCGTCAGGCAATTATCATGGAAGCAGTATATGATGAGGTCTTTTCTTTGTCAGTTATCCCTGCGATTCCCAAATTAATTGGGAAACGTAAAGAGACTGTTCTAACAGATCTAACTCTGGTTGAGATCAGTCAATTGGCCTGCATGGCAGCCAAAACCGATCCAGATCAAGTGGTTTTCACTCGCATTCCCAAAGACTTATTATACATACCGGACTGGGAAGGCTCTCCCTGGGCTGAAAAAGAACCTGGAAGCCTGTCACAGGTGCTGCGAGATTTCTTTGAAGGGATCTATCCCGAACATTAGCGTATCCATCCGGCTCAAGCCGTAGGTGAAAGTATTAGATTTATTAGTCAAGCCACCCCTGAAGGGGCCTTCTGTTTCTATCTCATCCTATTCATAATCTGGATCAACTGACTGGCTGCAAGGATCAAGACATCGACCCAGGTCGATGTCCTCCTCTGCCTGGGGGAACGATTTCAATTGCACAGTTGAAAGTTACAGACACTTCCAACCGCAGGATCAGTCATTTCCTCAAGCTGCCAGACTGGCCCCGCATGGGATCCCTCTCCAGGGATGCCGGTGTCTTTCGAACCAAACCTGATTTCTTTTCTAGTAGTCCTATCCTTCCACCAGCATAGCTGGTGGTTTTACCTTTCGAGCGTTTCGCGCCCTCAACTCACTAACGGGTTAAGAAAAAAGGCGACCCTTTGGGTCGCCCCTACCTTAGAATTATGTGTTGAGGGGTTCAGGTAAATAGTCCTCAATTTGATTTGGAGTAATTCAGCTTTCCTTCCCCTCGGGCGTATACTCCCAACCAGGCGCGGCATGCAGGAGTTGTTCCTTAGATACCCGGTTGGCTTTTTTGCACTTCGGGCAGCGAAAATCGTAATGCACCAGGTCCTCATCGTGCACTATTTGCAAGGCTTCCTCGACAAAAGCCCTTCCGATTGAAATAGGCATTTTACAGCTGTAGCAGCGCAATTGCATAACTTCCTCTCTTGTTTGTTTTACCTGACTCAACTAAGGGTGTACCATTTTATCATATACGGTTGATTTCATTAATGAGATGGCGGCTGCCATCCTGATCAGCAGATTATCTGCCCCCCAACGAGAGGGAGTCAATCACAGTCCGCCAAAGAATATATACATCTAACCACAAGGATTGATGCTTTATATAATAGAGATCATACTGCAACTTTTCCAAGGCATCTTCTTTGGAAGCACCGTACCCCTGATGAATCAAACCCCAACCAGCCATCCCCGGTTTGGCAGCCAGACGCACCCGGTAGAATGGAATCTCTTCAGCCAACTGGCTGATAAATTCCGGACGCTCCGGGCGAGGGCCAACCACACTCATATCTCCTTTGAGGATATTCCAAAACTGGGGGAATTCGTCAAGATGTGTTTTCCGCAGCAGTTTTCCCACCCGCGTCACCCGGGGATCATCCTTTTGAGCCCAGACAGCCTGATCGGTTTCCGCATCTGCAACCATGGAACGGAATTTATAGACACGGAAGACCTTTCCTTTTCGACCCATCCTGTCCTGTGTGTAGAGGATCGGCCCCTTAGACTCTAACTTGATCGCCAGGGCGATAAAGGGAAATGCCAGGAGCAAAAACACCATACCTAAAGAAGACCAGAAAATGTCGAAGAGCCGTTTCACAGCGTGCCAGGCCATTTTAGTGCCTGGCTGCTCAAGGGGCATGGAGATCGACCAGTGATCGCCAATGTGTTCCACAGGCACTTTGCCGGTCAGCTGCTCATACATGAGTGGCATGGGAATCACCTCTAACTCCAGCTGCAAACAGTCTGTCAACAGCTGATAAAGCTCATCACCGATATCCCAGGTGATTGCCAGAACCAATGTGGAAACTCGCTGTTTTTCGATGATCTCCAGGATTTCTTGACTGGAACCTAAGACATCAGCGGACACAGGTTCCTGCAGCAAGCGGCCGCTATCATCCTCCTGAATGACAACTTCTTTTCCTAGCTTCTGGCGGTCATCATCAATAAAGCCCACCACTTTGTAAATCGTCTGGCCGTGTTCAACTAAGGCCTGGAAAATGGTCTGGCCTGCCCAGCCTGCGCCTAAAATGAGCAGTTTACGGCGGAAACGCCCCCGGGCAAAGACCAATACATATAATGCTCTACCTAAGAACAACAACAGCGTTGGTAATATGATTGCAATGAAAAGCGGCTGCCGGGAAAGGGGGAGTCGGGGAGGAATATAAGGCACGAAATTAAACAACAAGTTCACCAATAAACCAGCACCAATCACTGGAATTTGGACTGTACGGGGATCTCCAGCGCGTTCAATATCATAAAGCTGTAATAAAAAACCCAGGAAAAACCACAAGCCATTCAACAATAAAAACCACTGGGGATTATTCAGCAGTAATCGCCATGACAACTGATAATCCTCACGAAAAGCTAAAGCCAGCAGGAAACCCCCATTAATGGCCAGCGCGTCCAGCAAATAAAGCAGCCAGCGGCGCTCTGCGTAAGATATGGCAATGTGTGTATCCTGTTGGTTATGACCAGCCAATTGCCCTCCCAGGTATCATAGGATGCTTAACAACGATCATCCACTTGCTAAATCGCTATCTTTATCCGACTGGCTAAAGAAATTCCATTTTATGGTTCCCCACCAGAATCCTCCTCCCCAGGCAAACTGGATCGCCGAAAATATCACAGGCAGAACTGGCAGATATTTCCATTTTTTTTGCCTCCAGCTAACGTAAAGGGAAACCACCACTGTACCCAGGAAATAGACTCCTAGACCAATAGCATAGATCATCCTCAGAGATGGAAAGATCAATGCCAACAATGAAGCCACCACAAACCCCAAGACCAAGAGTGTGGGGGCAAAATGCCGGAGGCGAAACGCCTGGTGGGATTTTTGGGTCACCCGAACTTTCCAAACCCCATATTGAAAGTATTGGCTGATAAGAGCTCGAATGTTGGACCGGGGACGATAGTCCACCTTCAACGAAGGTAAATATAGGATCTTTCCACCGGCATTCCTCAATCGCAAGTTAAAATCATAATCCTGATGACGGACCAATTCCTCGTCAAAGAAACCGATCTCATTAAAGATCTCTCTGGGAAAAGCACCCAGGAAAACAGTATCCACCAGCCGCTCCTCAGGCCCATAACGGAAATAAGAGTTGCCAATAAATAAAGGAGAGCTGGTCGCGATAGCGATGGCCCGCTCCAGGTAGGTCTGACCTACTGGATGCTGCTGACCGCCCACATTTTGTATTTCGCCTGATTGCAGGTGAGATACGATCGTGCTCACATAATTAGAGGGAAGCTCACAATGACCATCAACCCGGATGATAAATTCCCCTGAGGATGCCTTGATACCAATATTCAATGCAGGCGGCACGATCTGGTGGGGATTATCAAGAATTTCAAGCTTCAAAGCGGGGTGTTTTGCTGCAAAATCCCAGACCACCTTTCGGGTGTTGTCAGTGGACATGCCATCCACAACCAGAACTTCCATTTGATTTACTGGATAATCCTGGATCACGATACTCTGAAGTACCAAATCTATGGATCCGGCCTCATTACGAACTGGCAATATCAAGGAAACTAGAGGAGCCATGTCAATTCTCACGCGAGCTGAGTAGAATAAAGGGCATAATCAGCTAATGATTATATTATAAATGTTTAACTAATGCGATTCATGCCTGGAGGAGAGCATGATATATCCCCAGCAGTTTCTTTTCCTCGGAGGACCAATTGTACTTTTCCCTGACAGCCATTAATCCGTTCTGTCCCATCCTGAGCCGTAGATCAGGATTCTCAACCAAGGAAAGTATCCTTTCAGCAATGTCTTCAGGAGACTCTGGATCTACCAGCACACCGCATTGGCAGTCTTCTATGATCGCTCTCCAGGTGGGAAAATCTGAGGCAACCACCGGTAAACCAGCAGCCATATATTCGAACATTTTCACTGGAAGAGACTTTTTATATCGCGGAAGGGGATGCAAGCAAACCAGACCGACATCGGCATTAAGTAAATGATCCGCGACCGCGCTATAAGGAACTCTTCCCAGGTGATTTACCCTCTCAAATCCTTTCAGAGACCTAAGAATCCCTTCTAAATCTTGTTCTGAATACCCCCCCACCAGGACCAGCTCTACAGCACTGGCAGGATCCAAGTATTCCATTGATTTGACAATTTCAACAATGCCGCGAACCCTGGTGAGGTCACCCACATAGATCAATTTGACGCTATCTTTTTGTAATGAGGAAACATCCAAATTCCTCTCAGGCTTCACCAGATCCAACCGGGGATAATTACGAACCAGGACCGCATGTCTGACATTAAATAAATCCTGGATATCTTCTGTGACAGCAACTATGCCATCAAGGCTATTGGCGAGGGCTCTTTCGATCAAGCTGATCCAGGTACTTAAAATCGGTCGGAGCAGCGCCGGCATCCAGGATCGGGATTTAATCACTTCAGCGTAATTTTCATGAACATCGTAGATTATCTTCGAAGGAGTAAACTTTTTAATGAACCAAGCTGCTGGAAGCAGGTCCGGATCGTGGATATGGTAAATTTCTGCTCCCTGCTGCAGGGCTTTCTTAATTAAACGGAAGGGTAGGATGATCATCCGGCTCACTCTATTCTTCGGGGGTGTGACACCAAGGATCTTGATCGTTCCCCGAGATTCACTCCGCTGATAAGGAGCAATGATCACCACCTGGTAACCAGCCTGTTCTAGTGATCTGGCTTGTTTATAGAATATTCGAGTGTCGAAGGGTGAATGAGCTGTGGTGAGAATGCAAACTCGACCTTTAGCCATATTCAATGTCCTGGGTGAGTTTTTTTATTTTCGTTACAAATTCCTGAAAATTGTGGTCTGCGTGAAAAGCCTTGTGCCAATTCTCCCGGCTGGCATTTCTCCTGTCTGCTGAATCATTGATCGCTTCGAAAATCGCTTTAGCGACCAGTTCAGGTTTGGGATGAGCTGGAAGCAGAACCCCATTCCGGTTACTCACGATCTCAGGAATACCTCCCACAGCGGCAGCTACAACCGGTATGCCGCAGCTTTGGGCCTCCATGATCGAAACCGGAATCCCCTCTGAAGAACTCAGGTTAAGAAACAGGTCAACGGGTTGGGAACGATAATACTCCATCACCTGTTGATGAGAAAGCTGGCCGTGGAACAGCCAGGGCATCTTATCAGCAAGTTTTCTGTGTGCCAGATCGATCATTTGTCCTTTTAGCGGTCCATCACCCAGATGGTCCCAGGCGATTTTCTGATCTGGGAAGTGGTCAATGAAGGCAGACAAAGACG
>Ga0207796_1000122_pt1 | contig 34318 bp, 31 predicted proteins | sample Pon1CUnioCityCA_6_FD_187274 | JGI IMG/M metagenome (GOLD analysis project Ga0207796, IMG submission 187274) | Marine sediment microbial community from Union City, CA, USA - Pond 1C Sediment 1 (SPAdes) | ecosystem: Environmental > Aquatic > Marine > Intertidal zone > Salt pond sediment ... | reverse complement strand
AACGTTTAGACGTTAGAACGTTAGAACGTTGGAACGTTAGAACGTTAGAACGTTAGAACGTTGGAACGTTGGAACGTTAGAACGTCAGAACGCTAGAACGTTGGAAGACCGGGGCGGCGGGCTGTACATACGGTTGAGCACGGCTTGGAGGCGCGGTAACGGCTTTGGTCGTCGGAGGGGCCAAAGCCGTTGTTGCCGCACGTTGATGGCGGAACGGACGGAGGTGTCGGGGGGCAATGCACCATAGCCTGGCCACGTGGACAGCGCAGCAGATATGATACGAGTGAACGACCGGCACGATGTGCCATGGGAAGAAGGCATGACTATATCGGATGTTCTGGAGCACCTGGGGTACACGTACCACGAGATCATCGTCAAGGTGGATGGCGAACTCGTTCGCAAAGCATCGTACGACACCTACACGGTCCCGGACGGGGCCGACGTGAAGGCGATCCATCTCATCGCCGGTGGATAGCGGTATGAATGGTCGACTGAGGATTCTCTGCGAGCGGATGCACGCTGCCGGCATAGACGCCGCGCTGCTGGTCCATCCCCGCGACGTGCTCTACTATGCCGGCACGGCCCGGCCTGCCAGCTTGCTTGTCGTGGGCGGCCGCGACGAGAGGTCGTCTTCTGGGGGAGAGGCCCGGCTCTTCGTGCGCCGAGGCCTGGAGGAGGCGCGCAAGGAGGCGACGGTCGATGCCGTCTTGCCTGTGCGGGGGTTTTCCAGCATCACGCGGGCGGTTGCGGAGCTGGGGTATCAGACGGGCGTGCTCGGCATCGAGCTGGATACGATGCAGGCGCAGCTCTACCAGCGGGTCGCGGAGGCGTTCGGCGGGTGGGATCTCGCTGATCTTTCCGGAATCGTTCTAGAGCAGCGGCTGATCAAAGAAGAGGGCGAGATCGTGGCGACACAGCGCGCCGCGTCGATTGCCGACGTGGGGCATCGGGCGCTGGCTGACGGGGCGTTAGCTGGTATGACCGAGCTGGAGCTGGCCGCCGAGGTGGAGAGAGCGATGCGGCTGGCCGGCCATGAGGGTTATCAGCCCCTGCGGGATCCTGGCGCGCGCGGCGGCGGCATCCTCCTCGCCGGCGGCCCGAACCTGTCCATCCGCGGCGGGCACGGGCTCATCGTGACAGGAAGGGGTTTGAGTGCTGCGTCGCCCTACGGGCCCTCGCGGCGGATTATCCAGCAGGGCGACTTGATCGTGCTGGACATCGGGTCGACGCGGGATGGCTACACGGGCGACGAATCGCGGACGTACGTGATGGGGGAGCCGACGCCGGCACAGCAGGCGCTCTTCGAGGTGGTCCACGCCACAGAGGAAGCTGTATTTGAGGCGGCACATCCCGGTGTGCCAGTTGCGGCGCTCTACGCGGCAGCCGAAGCTGTGGTGGACCCGGGGGCGGCGCCCTTCTTTGCCCCGGAGAGTCTGGTCCTGCCGGGCTTCGTCGGCCACGGCATTGGCCTGGAGCTGGACGAACCGCCGGTGCTCTGGTCTCGGGAGGACATGGCACTGCGAGAGGGCATGGTGCTGGCTATAGAGATCGAGATCAGCACGCCGGCGGAAGAAACGATGGTGAAGCTCGAGGATACCGTCGTTGTTCGCTCCGACGGCGTCGAGGTCCTGACGCTTGCGCCGCGCACGCTGACGGTGTGCGGCTGATGGTGCAGCCGAGGGGGCGAGGGGCGTGCGCTACGGAGGCGGGCCAGACGCGGTTGGCCCGTCGAGGACTGCGGAGTCTGTGGAATGCTGATGGGCCGGGGGGCCCATTTGGGACGTAGACTGGAGGTGTCGATGTCGCATCATATCATGATTGCGGCGGGCCCGGTGACCGTGGAGGCGGAGTTGAACGACAGTCCCACGGCCGAGAGGATCTGGGAGGAACTGCCCATCATTGGTCAGGCCCAGATCTGGGGGGATGAGATCTATTTCCGGATCCCCGTGCAGGTGGAGGAGGCTGCCGACGCCCGCGCCGATGTCGCGGTCGGGGAACTGGGCTACTGGCCTGTCGGTGAGGCGTTCTGCATTTTCTTCGGCCCCACACCGGCAAGCAGCGATGACGAGCCGCGGGCTGCAAGTCCCGTCAATCCTGTCGGCCGCGTGCTGGGCGATGCGGCGGACTTCCGGCGGGTGCCGGCTGGCGCGACGGTCATGCTTGAGAAGGTATAGGGCGCCGATGACGGTCGCATCTGCGCACGAGAATCACTGAGAAGCCGGCGGCTATCGGCGCGCTGCGCGTCGCGGAGAAGCGTTCGCCCGCATGCTGGTCTGCGTCCGTACACCGGTGGGGGAGGGGGCGAGGGGAGCACGCTCTGGCCGGGCTCGGGGCTCCCATCGGGTCCTTGGACCATCCAAGAGCAGATCGCACGGCGTTGGGCAACCACGGTGCGGCCCAGGTCATCACGCTCTGCGGTGTGATCTGCGCTGCCGGGCATCGGTTGGATTCGAGTAGTCCGGGCCTCTGCAGATCTGCTTCCTCTCATGACGTTTCCCCGGCGCTGTTTGCGAGTCAAAGGTCATGGGCACGGGAGTCATCGTCTAATTCAATGGTGGCTCTGCTGAAAGAAGGTGCTGAAAGGCGCGATAAGCCCGCACATCCGCCCACGAGGACGGGGGCTATGAGCACTTTCTTCAGGGGAGCCCATGGTGGATGTGTTGAGGGAAGGTCTAGAACGCGGGTCCGGGCCGGACAACCGCCTTCGAGATACGGGCTCGCAGCCTCTTTCTCAGGGGATGCAACGGTAGGCTCTTTTGATAGGAGAAACGCGGCGGTAGGTTCAGTACGGGCAAACAGGATCGTGCAAATCGCCGTGTTCTTGTCGCTTGATGCTCTCAGTGGGCTGCAAGATACAACGATGCGAGATTGAGCAACGCGGAAAGCTTGCGCCAGCAGCGACTAAGCGGTATACTAGTCGATTGGCAGAACAGGCCCGGCTGTGCTAAGGCCGCGCAGGGGACGTGGCCCCGGGCAACCGTCCGTGAGACGGGGCTGCAGTTCCTTTCTTCTGGAGATTTTGGTTTCTTGTCGCTAGACGGGTAGAGGAGATATGAAGCGAGAATTGCTGCAGGTGGAGGGGCTGTCGGTCCAGCGCCCGGGAGCAGAGGTGCTGCGCGGCGTAAACCTGAGGGTGGGGAACGCCGAGGTGCACGCGCTGCTGGGCCTGAATGGCTCCGGAAAGACGAGCCTGGCCCTGGCCTTGATGGGGGCTGAGGGCTACAGGGCTGAGAAGGGGCGTATTCTTCTGGATGGGCACGACATCACGCATCTTTCGGTGACAGAGCGAGCGCAGCTCGGACTGACGCTGGCCTGGCAGACGCCCGCGCGGTTCGAGGGGCTGCCCGTTGCCGACTATCTGGCGCTGGGAATGGATGAACCGTCTCGCGAGCGCATGGAGGAGGCGCTGGAGGCGGTGGCCCTGGCCCCGCGAGCCTATATGGGACGTGCCGTAGATGGGGCGTTGTCCGGTGGGGAGCGGAAACGGATTGAGCTGGCTGCGGTGTATGCGATGCAGCCGCGACTGGCTATCCTGGACGAGCCCGATTCCGGAATCGACGTGCTCTGCTTGGAGGATGTCATTTCTCTGGTCCGCCGCATGGCGGATAGTGGGACGTCAGTTCTCCTGATCACGCATCGGGACGAGATGACGAATGTTGCCGATCGGGCCTCTCTGATGTGTGCCGGGGCCGTGGTCAAGAGCGGCACGCCGGAGGACGTGCGGGACTACTTCGCGCGCCGGTGCCGGCCGCACGAGGATCTGCTCGGGAGCCAGCCCTGGGGCGCCGAGGCCGGTGGGACGTATCAGCGTGTAATTGCCGAAGGAGCCCGAGATGAGTAGCCCATCATCATCCGACGGGCGGGGCGTAGCCGAGGCGGAGCGCAGCCCTGCCTGGACGCGGGAGTATGAGGGGATCCTTGATGCGTACGAGAAGGCTGGCGGCAAGCCAGATGTGCTTCAAGTTCCCCGTGTTGCCAGTGCGGTCATCAGTGCCAGTAAAGTCCTCTCGGTCAACGAGATCGAAGGTATCTCCATCGAGGCCAAGGAGACGGAGCACGGCGTGCAAGCCCGTATCACGGTGGCGCCGGGCACCAGGGTTGAGCATCCAGTCCACCTGTGCTTCGGGATGACGGAGAGCGAGGGGCTGCAGGAGATCGACTCACAGTTCGAAATCGGTGAGGGCGCGGATGTTGGTTTCCTGGCCCACTGCACGTTTCCGAACGCGGTGAAGCTCAAGCACGTGATGGACGCGCAGATTCACGTGGGACCCGGGGCGACGATGCGCTATCGCGAGGCGCACTATCACGGCCCGGAGGGCGGCATCGAGGTGCTGCCTACGACGCACGCCCAGGTGGATGAGGGTGGGCGACTGGAGACCGAGTTCAACCTGACGGAGGGGCGGGTCGGGCGCATGGCGATCGCGTTCACGGCCGACGTGGAGGCCCGGGGCGCGGCGGAGTTGATCGCCAAAGCGTACGGATCCGGCGACGACGACATCAGCGTGAACGAGGTAGTACGCCTCAATGGTCAGGGCGCGCGGGGAGTGACGAAGACGAGGGTGGCGGTGCGTGATCGCGCCAGGAGCGAGATCACCACCACGGCAGAGGGGAATGCACCGGATGCCAGGGGACACATGGACTGCACGGAGATCGTACGAGGGGCAGCAGAGGCGCGAAACATCCCCATCGTTGTGGTGCGAGACGACAGGGCCCGAGTGACCCACGAGGCGGCCATTGGAAGCGTCAGCAAGAAGGAGCTGGAGACGCTGATGGCCCGCGGCCTGGACGAGGAACAGGCTGTCGACGTGATCATCAGGGGCATGCTGAGGGGCTAGGGTTGCGAGGGCAGCGATTTGCGTACCGTACAGTTGTAGGCTATGGATAGCGGCGTGAAGGCCGGCCTCCCGCGGTTTGAGGTCGGTCTTGGCCTGTCTCGTTCTTTCGTACTGTCAGGGTGCAATAGAGTAGACTACAGAGATCACATGGAGGTCAAAAGACGCGATGACAACAGGCTGGAGCGGTAGGTCGACGATGCGCGTGCTGCGGGTCGCGTTGCTGCTCGCGGTGATCGCGCTTGCCTGGAAAGCGACTGGCGTTCTGGTGGAGGCCCAGTATGGGCCCACGGTTCGCATGGTTTACTTCTATGCCGACGACTGTGCCCACTGCAAGGTTATCGTGGAGGAGTTGCTTCAGCCACTCCAAACAGACTATGGGGACCAATTGGCCATCAAGATGGTCGAAATCTCCGAACCGGAGAACTATGAGCTTCTTGTCGAGGCGGAGGAAGCGTTTGAGGTCCCTTCGGAGGAGCGCGGCATTCCGACGCTGGTGATTGATGGACAGGTGCTGATCGGTGAGGACGAGATCCGGAATCAGCTTCCCTGTCTCATCGACCCCTGCCTGGCGGCTGGGGGCACGTCGTGGCCCGACATCCCAGGCCTGGAGGTGGTCACCAAGGAATCAAGCCTGGACTTCGGCTCCGAGTTTGGGCTCGGCGAGGGCGCGGAGCCGTGTGGGCCGGAGGACGCGGCTGCCTGTGAGGGGCCAGATCCTATTTGGGTCGCCTACTTCTACCAGGTTGGCTGTCAGCAATGCAGCCGCGCCGAGTATGACGTGAAGTATGCCCAGAGCAAGTACCCTCAACTGGTGGTCAAGGAGTTTGATGTTCAGGAGCAAGCTGCGCTTGCCGAATGGCTGGGTGAGGGAGCGGGCGTGCCGGTGGATAAGCGGATGGCGACGCCATCCTTGTTCATAGGCGACGACTACCTGATCGGCGATCAGATCACGGCTGACGCTGTGCTGGAGCTGGCCGAGAAGTATGCGCCGACAGGGGCCGAGCGATTCTGGGCGGACTTCGACGCTCAAGAGGCCAGGCAGGGTATTGTAGAGCGTTTCAAGTCCTTTGGCCCGCTGACAGTCGTCCTCGCCGGTCTGGTCGACGGACTCAATCCCTGTGCCTTTGCCACGCTGGTGTTCTTCGTGTCCTATCTGACGATTAGCAATCGGAAGGGGCGGGAGATCCTGGCTGTGGGCGCCACGTTTACCGTGGGGGTCTTCTTGGCCTACCTCGCGGTGGGGCTGGGCTTCTACAAGGTTCTGGGTATGTTGGGGGACGTTCTGACGCAGCTGGGGCGCTGGGTCTACGGCTTGACAGCCGTGTTGTGCGCCGGGCTGGCGATTTTCAGCTTCACCGACTACCTGAAGGCTCGCAAAGGGGACATCGGGGACATGAGCCTCAATCTCCCCCACGCAATGCGGAAGCGCATCAATGCGGTGATTCGGAAGAGCCGAAGTACGGAGACGTATGTGGTGGGAGCTTTTGTCACCGGTCTGGTGGTGTCGTTCCTGGAGCTTGCCTGCACGGGACAGGTCTACCTTCCCACAATCATCTTTGTGACCAGCGTTCCGGAGCTTCGCGTTCGGGCGGTGCTGTACCTGGTGATCTACAATCTGCTTTTTGTGCTCCCGCTGATCGTGGTGTTCATATTGGCCTACTACGGCACCACGTCGAAAGAGTTGACACGTTTCCTCCAGCGGAATGCAGCGACGGTCAAGCTGGGCATGGTGTTGCTCTTCGCCTCTCTGGCGCTGTGGCTGGGGTCGTCCCTGATCTAGCCCGGGTACATGGCGCGCGAGGCACCTGAACGGGGCACAGGGCGCGGCGGGCGCTGCCGGGGAGGGCTGCAGCCCATCGGGTATAGGCGGGATAGCGGCTGCGGGAAGTGGGAGATTGTCTGTGCCACAGTCGCTGTGGGATGGTGTGGGTCGACAGCGTCGTTTGGCGCAGGAGTGTCGCCGTGGCGTCATTCTTGCTCCAGGGATACGGTTGCCGCTTAGGTAGATAGTGGGAGTTCGCTAGAAAGATGAAGAATATTGCGGTCGTTGGTGTGGGGTATGTCGGGCTGGTGACGGGCGTCTGCCTGGCCGACCTGGGAAACAGAGTCGCCTGCGTCGATATCAATGAGGAGAAGATCGAGAACCTCAATCGGGGCGAGATGCCGATCTACGAACCGGGTCTTGAGGACCTGGTCGAGCGGAACGTGAGGTCAGGGCGACTGAGTTTCACCACCTCATACGCGGAGGGGCTTGAGGATGCCGAGTTTGTGTTCATCGCCGTGGGCACGCCCGAAGGGGTGGACGGAGAGGCTGACCTGCGGTATGTTCGCATGGCAGCGCAGTCTATCGCGGATCACATGGACCATTCGATGGTGATCGTGAACAAGGCGACGGTCCCGGTGGGAACGGGCGACTGGGTGGCTGATCTGATCCGCCAGTATCGGAATGGCGACATCGACTTCTCAGTGGTGTCGAATCCCGAGTTTCTCCGGGAGGGTTCAGCGATCAGCGATTTCCTGCAGCCCGACCGGGTGGTCCTGGGATCGCTCAATCGTGAGGCAGCGGAGAAAGTGGCCCAGCTCTACTTGCCGCTGCGCACCACGATCATGATTACGGATCTGCGCACGGCTGAGATGATCAAGTATGCCTCCAATGCTTTCCTGGCAACGCGCATCTCGTTCATTAACGAGATTGCGAATATCTGCGAGGCACTCGGCGCCGACGTGAAGGAGGTAGCCACGGGCATGGGCTACGACGCCCGGATCGGCCACGGGTACCTCGACGCCGGCGTTGGCTACGGGGGCAGCTGCTTCCCCAAGGACGTCAAGGCCCTCACGTACATGGCAGAGATCAAGGGGCGCCATCCGCAACTGCTGCGGGCGGTGATGGACATCAACGACGACCAGCGTCGGCAGGTGGTGCGGAAGCTTGACCAGGCGCTTGACGGCTTGCGAGGCAAGACTGTGGGACTGCTGGGGTTGGCCTTCAAACCGAACACGGACGATATGCGCGAGGCCCCGGCAGGTTACATCGCTCGCATGTTGGCGTCAGCCGGGGCAACCGTACGCGGGTATGACCCTGTCGCGAAGGAGGTCGCCGAGCGCATGCTGCCGAAGGTCGCGTTCTCCGACAACGCCTATGACTGTGCGGAGGGCTGCGACGCCCTGGTGGTGGTCACGGAATGGAACGAGTTCAAGAACCTTGACCTGGCCCGCATCCGCGATCTGATGTCCGGCAATGTGATAATCGACGGACGGAACATCTACGAGCCAGAGGACTTGACGGCCCTGGGGTTCTACTACCGGGGCATCGGTCGAGGTTACGAGACGTGCTAGCGTGATGGCTTACGCCGCATGCTCCCGCGGAGGGAATTGATGGTTGTGAACGACGGCGTGATCCAGACGCAGCTTGATAACGGCCTGGCTGTCCTGCTGTTGGAGGCTCACGCTGCCCCGGTGGCGAGCTTCTGGGTGTGGTATCGTGTCGGCAGCCGGAATGAGCACGTGGGAAAGACTGGAATTTCCCACTGGGTGGAGCACATGCTCTTCAAAGGCACTCCGGAGTTCCCCAAGGGGACGGCGGAACAGGCGATCGCTCGCGACGGCGGTGTGTTCAATGGGGCAACCTCGCGCGATTTCACAACCTATTTTGCGACGCTCCCAGCCGGGCGGATCGACCTGTCGCTGCGAATCGAGGCGGACCGCATGGCGCACGCCAGCTTTGACCCGGAGGAGGTTGAGGCCGAACGCACGGTCGTCATCAGCGAGCGGCAGGGGGCCGAGAACAGCCCGGAGTTCTTGCTCAACGAGGAAGTGATGGCGGCGGCGCTGCGCGTCCATCCCTACGGGAGCCCTACGGTTGGACACCTCTGCGATCTGAGGGCCATCACGCGCCAACAGCTCCTCAATCACTATCGGACTTACTACGTCCCGAACAACGCAGTCGCCGTGGCCGTGGGGGATTTCGACGGGGAAACCATGCTGAAGCAGATCGAGCACCACTTCAGCTCCGTGCCGAGAGGCGAGGAGGTGCCGGCGGTGACAGCGGTTGAACCTCCTCAGACCGGCGAGCGCCGCGTCGTCGTGCGCCGAGAAGGGCAGGTTCCCTATGTGGAGATGGCGTTCCGGGCGCCACCCGTTCGTGACCCGGATTTCCTCTCCCTGGCGGTGCTGAACGCGATCCTCACCGGTGCGAGCTCCATGACGTTCATGGGCGGGGGGTTGACGAACAAGAGCTGTCGTCTATACCAATCATTGGTGTGCCAGGGCCTGGCGGTGAGCGTGTCCGGTTCCCTGCTTCCTACGGTTGATCCGTTTCCCTATATGCTCTCGGTGGTGGTGAGGCCGGACCGGGAGCCTGGCGAGGTAGAAGAGGCAGTCGAGCGCGAGCTTGAGCGTGTGATGGCGGAGGCCGTAACGGAGGAAGAGGTGGACAAGGCCATTAAGCAGGCCAAGGCCCAGTTCGCCTATTCAAGCGAGTCTGTCACGGGTCACGCGATGTGGCTGGGGTTTAGCGAGATATTCGCGGATCATACGTGGGCAGCCAGCTATCTGGAGGCGCTGAGTGCTGTCACCGTTGATGATGTTCGGGATGTGGCGGAGGCGTACCTGAGACCGTCGAATTGCACCGTCGGCTGGTACGTTCCCGCGAACAGCCGGGAGTAAGTAGAATCGTTGAAGACCGTGCCCAGCGATGGAAGAGCGGCGTCGAATGGTCGAGATGGGCCAGGGCCGGTGCGGGCGAGAAAGCGAGAAGGCTAGGGTCCCGTGCCAGGGACCTCGTGAGGTGATGATGGCTTTTCCGGGTGTGCACGACATAGCACGGTTCGAACTCCCCAATGGGATCGTCGTTCTGGTGCGGGAGAACCACGCCAGTCCAGCGATGGTCTTGACAGGGTACCTCATGGTCGGGGCGTATGACGAGGCTCCCGAGCGGGCGGGTCTCGCCGGGTTTGTCGCTGATGGTCTGATGCGGGGCACGGCGGAGCAGTCCTTCGATGAGATCTATGGGGCTCTAGAGTCCGTCGGGGCAAGCATGGGCATCAGCGGTGGCACACACGCGACCGGATTCGGTGCCAGGAGCCTGTCCGAGGATCTGCCCCTGGTTCTGGACACCCTGGCTGAGGTGCTGCGTGAGCCGACCTTTCCCCCGGATGAGGTTGAGAAGCTGCGAGGCGAGATCCTGGCTGATCTGGCGGAGCGGGCTCACGACACCGGGCGAATGGCGAACCTCACGTTCCATGAGTTGGCCTACCCCGACGGGCACCCCTACGCTGTGAGCTCCCTCGGGTACGTGGATACCATCCAGAGCATTAGCCGGGACGATATTCTCCGGTTCTACAGCGACGGCTACGGCCCGCAGGGGATGACGATCGTTGTGGTGGGCGGGGTGGACGGAGATGAGGTGGTCCGGCGGATTGAGGCTGTGCTCGGCGATTGGGTCGGGCAGACGTTCGAGCGTCAGCCGCTCCCCGATGTCGACCGGCTGAGCGGCGTGCGGCAGCGGAGAGTCGAGATTCCGGACAAGACCCAGTCGAATATCGTGCTGGGGTATCCTGGCCCGGCGCGCACCCATCCGGACTATCTGGATGCTCGGGTCTGCAACACCATTCTGGGCGTCTTCGGGCTCATGGGACGGCTGGGGAAGAACGTGCGGGACGAGCAGGGGCTGGCCTATACTTCGTATAGTAGCTTGAGCGGCGGCCATGGACCCGGTCCCTGGCGTGTGGTGGCGGGTGTGGATGCCAACCATGTCGAGCAGGCCGTTGAAAGCATCAGGGCGGAGATTCGGCGTATCTGTGATGAGCTGGTCAATGAGGATGAATTGTCGGACAGCCAGGCCTATCTGACGGGGAGCATGCCGCTTCAGCTGGAGACGAACGGTGGCGTTGCCGGTACGATCCTGAGTATGGAGCGCTACCGGTTGGGGCTGGACTACCTGCAGCGGTATCGAGGGATGATCGAAGAGGTGACCGCGGAACAGGTGCGGGAGGCTGCGAGACGGTGGCTCGATCCGGATGCATACGCCCTGGCCATCGCAGGGCCACCGGCTCGTGAGTGACGGCGTGTTTCGATGGGCCTCCAGGCCCGCCGATGTTTCGCCCCCCTTCTTTGGCCACGTTACCTACGGTTGGAGGACCCATGCTTAGCAGCGGTGTTGACCTGATCGAGATCGCCCGCCTGGAGCGGGTCCTGGACCGTCATGGGGATCATTTCCTCGATCGCGTGTTCACGCCGGCCGAAGTGGCCTACTCACGCCGTCGCCCTGGGGAGCTGGCGGCCCGATTCGCCGCCAAAGAGGCTGTGGCCAAGGCGCTGGGTGTGGGGATGCGGATGATCGCTCGCGACGGCATTGGCTGGCGGGAGGCGGAGATCCTGGGGAATCATCGAGGGCAGCCGCTCGTGCGCCTCCACGGTCGTGCGGCCGAGCGTGCCGAGGAGCTGGGCCTGACGGAGTGGTCGGTGAGCCTCTCCCATACGAAGGAGCACGCGATCGCGCTGGTGGTCGCGAGGTAGAGCCAACTGCCGGATCGAGAACGGAAGCCTCAAGGGTCCCCGAGACCTTTGGGGTTTTTGCATGGTGTATGGGGCGGACGTTCGGCGCAGGCATCTTCTGGGTCCGCGTGTGGGTGGCGTGAGCGCTCCCGCACGCGGGAGGCGTGGCCGCAGGTTCCTGAGCAGGGTAAGCTGGTGGCAGCGGCCGGCGCCGGCCTCTTGTCTGAACTGTGGCTCTATGGTAGACTAGTGCGGGTCTGGCGGAATCGTCCGTCGGATGCGGTATTCCTCCTCGCGACCCGGCGCATCCATTCGACTGGCGAACGGGAGGGGCAGGCGATTCTCGCGGGAGACGGCGTTACAAGACTCCAGAACAGTGGAAGACAGTGACATACGGAAGGAACCTCATAACATGACCATCAAGAAAGGCCGCGTCTTTTCGGGAGCCCGTCCGACAGGGCGGCAGCATCTGGGCAACTACCTGGGAGCCATACGGAACTACGTCGCTCTCCAGGAGAATTACGACTGCGTCTACTGTATCGTTGACCTGCACGCGTTGACCACGCTGGAGGACACGTCGAAGCTGCGGGAATGGACGTATGAGATGGCTCTCGACTGGCTGGCCGCGGGGATCGATCCTGAGGGGCGGGACACGATCCTCTTCGTGCAGTCTCACGTGCCTCAGGTGACGGAGTTACACACCATGCTGTCGATGGTGACGCCGCTGGGCCGTCTCACGCGGCTGCCCACGTTCAAGGAGAAAGTGAGACAGCAGCCGGAGAACATCAACTACGGGCTGGTTGGGTACCCGGTCCTGATGGCGGCAGATATCACGCTGTACAAGGCGGACACGGTCCCCGTGGGTGTAGATCAGGCACCGCATCTGGAGTTCACGCGGGACATCGTGCGGCGTTTCAATCATCGCTTCGGCGAGGTGCTGGTGGAGCCCAAGGCGAAGTACACCGACTTTCCCAAGGTGCTGGGACTGGACGGCGAGAACAAGATGAGCAAATCCATGGGCAACCACATCGAGATCGCCGCCACGCCGGCGGAGATCGAGGAACGGGTCATGACCATGGTGACCGATCCGCAGCGGAGACGGCTCTCCGATCCCGGCCGCCCCGAGGTGTGCAACGTCTTCACGCTCCACGGGGTCTTCTCGCCCGACGAGGTCGATCAGATTGAGGCTGACTGCCGGAATGCGGATATTGGATGCGTCCAGTGCAAGAAGCTCTTTGCCAAGAACCTGGCCGACTACTTTGCCCCCTTCCGTCGGAGACGGGCCGAGCTGGCGTCGGATCCAGACCGGGTGTGGGAGATCCTGCGGAACGGTGCCCGGGAGGCCTCTGAGATTGCGTCTGAGGTCATGGGCGGCGTCAGGGAGGCCATTCACCTTCCCTAGCCTCGCAGTGGCAAAGGGCTGGGTATCTCATCCCATGGCAGACGGGGAGACGACGCTGGCTGAGCTGCGCGAGGCCGTGGCTGACTTCATCGCCGAGCGCGACTGGGAGCAGTTCCATTCCCCTGACAATCTGAGCCAGGCGATCGCCATCGAATCCGCCGAGTTGATGGAGCACTTTCTGTGGCTGGCGAGGGAGGAGGTCGCGGCCGTGCTTGAGGACGAGGCGGAGCGGGCGGCGGTCGCCGACGAGCTGGCGGATGTACTCATCTACGGGCTGAGCCTGGCAAACGCGCTGGACATCGATGTGAGCGGGGCGATCCTGGAAAAGCTCGAGCGCAATGAGCGCCGCTTTCCGGCCGCGCTTTGGCGGGGCAGGGCGCGGCCGGAGAGGGGCAGTTGAGGCAAGCGAATGCGCGGTACAACCTGGATGACGAGGAGTTAGGATGCGGGCTCTGATACAACGCGTGAGTGAGGCATCCGTGACGGTGGACGGGCAGATCGTCGGCTCGATTGATCGCGGGCTGGTGGTGCTGGTGGGCGTCACGCACGGGGACACGGAGGAGGAGGCAGACTGGCTGGCTCGCAAGATTGCCGGCCTGCGGATCTTCGAGGATCAGGAGGGGAGAATGAACGTGGGGCTGCTGGATGCTGGCGGCGCGGCCCTCGTTGTCTCCCAGTTTACGCTGTATGCGGATGCGAGCAAGGGCCGCCGTCCCAGTTTCGTCGACGCGGCGCCTCCGGAGATAGCCGAGCCCCTGATCGCGACCTTCGCCGACGCGCTACGGAGACGCCGTGTGCCGGTCGAAGAGGGGGTCTTCGGGGCCATGATGATGGTGGAAATCCACAACGACGGTCCGGTGACCATCATGCTGGAGCGAACGTCTGGTGCCCAGAGGGGAAACGATGCCTGAACTGAGAAAGGATCCGGTGCTGGGCCGCTGGGTGATCATCGCCACAGAGCGGTCGAAGAGACCTTCGGACTTCGACGTGGTGAAACAGGAGCCTGAAGGCGACTCATGCGTCTTCTGCGCGGGCCGTGAAGGAGAGACACCGCCGGAAGTCTACGCGATCCGGGAGAACGGCTCGCGACCGAATAGCCCGGGTTGGCGCGTGCGCGTGATTCCGAACAAGTATCCCGCCTTGAACGTCGAGGGGGAGCTTGACCGGGAAGGGGTTGGCCTGTGTGATATGGCCAACGGGATTGGTGTTCACGAAGTGATCGTGGAGACACCGGAGCATCACCTGGATATGGCCGACCTGCCGGGCGAGCGAGTCGGCGAGGTGATGCGGACCTACCGGCAGCGCATCCTCGAACTGAAAGAGGACGAGCGACTCAAGTACGTGCTGGTATTCAAGAACCAGGGCCGGAGTGCCGGCGCGTCCCTGCATCATGCCCACTCCCAGCTGATTGCCACGCCGATCACGCCCAAGCGCGTCAAGGAGAAACTGGACGGAGCGAAGCGATATTACGAGTATAAACATCGCTGCGTCTTCTGTGATTACATCAAGCAGGAGACCGAGCTCTTCGGTGAGCGCCTCGTCGAGAAGACGGAGCACTTCGTCGTGCTATCGCCCTTCGCCGCTCGTTTCCCCTTCGAGACCTGGATCCTGCCCAGGCGTCACATGCTCGACTTCACGCTCGTGACGGAACAGGAGATCAAGGACCTGGGCGCGACCATGAAGCGGACCCTGATGAAGCTCCGCAAGGCCTTGAACGATCCTCCCTTCAACTACGTGCTCCATCAGGCCCCTTATCGACGCCCGCGCGGCGGCTACTGGACGACCATCGAAGAGGACTATCACTGGCACATTGAGCTCATCCCCCGACTGACGCGGGTGGCGGGGTTTGAATGGGGGTCGGGCTTCTACATCAACCCCACACCTCCGGAGGTCGCCGCCGAGACCCTTCGCGAAACCGAGGTGTAGCGGGCGCTGAAGCGGCCTGTGCCGGCCGGAGCCGGGTCCTACTCCTACCTGAGCGTGCCATCGCCCTTCGGCGCGCTGCTGATCGTCTGGCAGGAGGTCGAGGCGCGCCACCTGGTGTTCCGGGTGTTCCTTCCTCAGCCTGGGGCGTCGGCACATGACCTGGCGCTCGAAGCATTTCCCGGAGCGCATCCGCGCTCAAGCGCATCGATCAGGACCCTCGCGGAGCGGATGGACCGGTTCCTCCAAGGCGAAGCCATCTCATTTGGTCTCAGTTACCTTGCGCTGGAGAGCTGTTCACCTTTCCAGCGGCGCGTACTGCGGGCAGAGCACGCCATCCCCCGCGGCCAGGTGAGTACGTACGGCAGGATCGCCAGGCATCTTGGAAATCCTCAAGGGGCCCGTGCGGTGGGTCAGGCGCTGGCGCGCAATCCGTTTCCCATCCTCATCCCCTGTCACCGAGCGATCCGGTCGGACGGCCGGCTGGGGGGCTTTCAGGGCGGGGTGGAGATGAAGCGGGCGCTGCTGGCGCTGGAGGGGATTGAGGTGTCGGGGGCGGGGCGGGTGGTGACTGAGACGCTCTACTATTGACGTGTGCGGTCGGCGACCAGGGTACTGAGGTGCCGCATGGATGAATACGCGCGGCGGCCAGGTCACGCAGGCCGGGAGAGCGCGCTGCCCTTTCCCAGTTCCTTCGAGGGTCGGGCCGGTGGCTGATTGAGGGGAACTCGGTCTTCGTCAGCAGCCCGGGTGGACAGCCAGGTCGTGGATGCGGGGGTGGAAGTCAGCATGCCGGCAAGCTGCTACAGCACCGCCTCCAGCCTCTGCCGCAAGACGTGCTCGGGCTGGGCGCCGGTGACGCGGTCGACCTCCTCGCCGTTACGGAAAAAGACCAGCGTGGGGATGCTCATCACCCCGTAGCGCCGCGCTGTCGCTGGATTGGCATCGACGTCCAGCTTGGCGAATCGGGCGCGTCCGGCATAGGCTCGGGCGAGCGCCTCGAGGGTGGGGGCGACGGTGCGGCAGGGGCCACACCACGCCGCCCAGAAGTCGACCAGCACCGGGCGTTCCGCCGCGAGGACGATTTGCTCGAAGGTTGCGTCGGTGACCGTCACGGGGGACGCATCGGCCGTGGCCCTGCTTTTCTCCCGCTTGCCTGCCGTTTTTGGTCTCGGGCCGCGTCCTAGCAGATACTCGATCCAGGGGCGGAGCGCGTTCAGACTGGGCATGCCCTTCGCCCGCGCGATCAGCTTACCATCGCGGAGGAAGAGAAACTCGGGCAGACGCTCGACGTCGTACCGGGCGCGGGCCCGGGGCGCGTCGCGGACGTCCAGCCGGACGAACAGGGCCTCGCTTGCGTAGGCCTCGGCCGCCGGCTCGAGGACGTCGTCCAACCGGCGTCTGTTCGTCTCCTCGGGCGACCAGAAGACAGCGACTACGGGGAGCGCCGAGGCGAGCACGGCCCGATCGAAGCTGGCGTCTGTGGCGTTGATTGGTGTGTCGAATGGCACGATGGCGTCTCCTTGATGTGGCTGTCCCGAATGGTGGAGGAATTATAGACGCGTCGGGATGGGGTGTCCAGTTGGTGGCCTGGCACGCGTGCTCCCGTGTCGCGAACTGCGGCATGGAGCGGAGAATCGTATCCACGGATAGACGCGAAGCCGCCTGGCGGAGACGGACCCCCGGCAAGGCCGCGAAGACCGGTTTTCTTGATAGCCGTCCGGTTTCGTGTTATCATGAAGGGAACCGGATATGGATTCACGGTAGGCTCTAGACAGGAAGAAGACATGTACCCTGATAGCGAAATGCTCTTTGCGCCGCACTGCATTCCCGAACTGCGTGACCTTCGAGGGCCCGGATGGGCGAAACTAGTTGACCGGATTGCCTCCCTTCCCGATGGTCACATTGACGTGCTTGGTTTCTCTTTGATGATCGTTAATCTCTCCAGTTGCCTCACTTGCGACCTGGACAGCTACCGCGCTACGCTGGGCTGCTGCACGTGCGCACAGCGCTCCGTCTCCGGCTTCAAGGGAGATGACAGCGAATTGATCGCTCTGTTTGTGGAGAAGCGGGACGAAGTGCGGAAGTATCTCGGATCGGAGCAGGTTCCCGGTCCCATTGCTGCTCTGGCCCAGACGGCGGATCAGTAAGCACCGGCTCTGCTGAAAGAAGGTTCACAAGCCGGGCGCAGGCTGTAAATCGGCCCCCGAGAGTTTTCCCGATGCATTCGGGACGGACAGCGTGGCTGCGGGGACGTTCCTCGGGGGAGTCAACCACTTACGGCCCCACAACTGGCCGTTGAGCCATATCCTTCAGTGCGACAAATGCGTGCCCACCCTCTCGTCGTGCCAAGATCTCTTCGGCTCCTCTCCCTCCTGGGTGTGGTGCTCCTGACGGCGTGTGGCGGGCCCGTTCGGGACTGGCTCTTCGAACGGACGGGCGAGGAGCAGCTGCCCGGTCAGGCGCGAGGAATCGTTCAGAGAGCGACGGATTTCCTCCATCCACAGCCGGACATGGCGCCGTACGCGGCCATGCCGCACGCCGGTGTCAACCCTCTGGGCATCAACGTCTTCTTGAACCAGGAGGTGGAGGCGTGGAAGCGTGAGAAGTCCCTGCAGATGATCGCGGACGCGGGTTTCCGGTGGATCCGACAGGAGTTCCCGTGGGAGGACATTGAGATTCACGGGAAGGGAGACTTCGTCGACCGCCGTAATGATCTGGACGGCGACGGTGAGGTGGATCCTGTCGACGCCTGGGCCAAGTACGACAGTATTGTGACGCTGGCCGAGGATCAGAGCCTCGACGTCATCGCCCGCCTCAGCAATCCCCCGGCGTGGACCCGGGCACTGACGAACACCGTCGGCACGTACGCCCCACCGGATGATCTGACGGATTGGGGAGACTACGTCTATTCCGTCGTCTCGCGGTACAAGGGCCGGATTCGATACTACCAACTGTGGAACGAACCGAACGTCTATCCCGAGTGGGGCGAACGGCCGGTCGATCCGGAGGGATACACCGAGTTGCTCTGCGCGGGATATGGGCGCGCGAAGGAAGCGGATCCGGAGGCCGTGATCATCAGCGGTGCGCTGGCGCCGACGGTCTCGCTTGACCCGGGACCTGGCCCGGCACGTGGCATGAATGATTTCGTATTCCTGCAGCGCATGTATGACGCAGGGGCGGCTGCATGTTTCGACATCCTGTCAGTCAATGACTACATGCTCTGGTCCGGCCCGACGGATCATCGCCTGCGGCCGATGACCATCAATTTCTCGCGACCCATGTATATCCGCGATATCATGGTTGCCAACGGTGACGCCGACAAGCCCATCTGGATCGGGGAGATGAACTCGAACGCGGTGCCGAACGAGCCCGGGATCGCCAACATCGGCGCCTACGGTCAGGTTACGCTGGAGGAGCAGGCGCGCTATGCCCCGCTGGCCTACGATCGGCTGCAGGAGGAATGGCCCTGGGTCGGCGTGGCGAACTTCTGGTATTTCAAGCGCCCCGACGACCGGGAGCGGGATCAGGCCATGTACTATTTCCGAATGGTGGAGCCCGACTTCACCCCCATGCCCGTCTACGAGGCGATGAAGCGCTATGGGACGGATCTGTCCCCCACGCTGTATCCGGGCACGCATCAGGAAGACCACTGGGCACTGGCGTATGAGGGGGCATGGCAAGACGTCGGCGGCCCCGGCGGGCACACGACGGACTTTCGGAGCGCCACCGGAGAGGGAGCGCGGCTCTGCTTCAGCTTCAAGGGTGCTGTGCTGACGCTGGTGCCCGGCCCTGGCAGGGGTGAAGCGGATGTATGGGTGGATGGCGATGGGCCCGATCGTATTTCGACCGACGGCAGCCCGGTTCGGCTGGTGCGGGGTTGGCGCACGAGACGGCGGGACGTGGTGATCACCGCTGCGGGGAACGAACTCAGTGTGGACGCGTTGATCGTCAAGCCAGCGTGGAGGCCGTCGCGCCAGCTCATGCTTGGCGCTATCGGCGTGGTCCTTGTGGGGGCCTGGATGGCAACGTGCGTCCTGCGCCGCCGATGAGGGACGAGCCCGAAGCCAGGTCCAGTGAAGGATCTGGTGTAGCAGACGTATCTCCTCGTTTCTTCGTCGTCCTCCTGGTCGTTGTCCTCTCACTCGCCGCTGGCCTGCGGTTCTACCGTCTTGATGCTCAGTCGTTCTGGAACGACGAGGGGAACTCGGCTCGGATCGCCGAACGGCCGCTGCCCCTGATCGTCGAGGGGGCGGCAGGAGATATCCATCCGCCGGGCTACTACCTGGTGCTGCACGCGTGGCATGGCCTGTTCGGTCAGAGTGAGTTTGCGCTGCGGTCGCTATCGGTGGCGGCGGGTGTGGCTCTGGTGGCGCTCACGTCCCTGCTGGGTCGTCATTGCTTCGACGAGACCACTGGTCTCGTGGCGGCAGTCCTGAGCGCTCTTTCGCCTTTTGCGATCTACTACTCGCAGGAGGCGCGGATGTATGCCCTCCTGGGCGCTCTGTCTGCGGCCTCCAGCACCCTGGCGTTCCGCACGCTGGGCCAACTCTCTGAGGAAGCGCCGAGTGAGCGTGGCCTATCCAGGATTTTCCTTCCCGCTTCGTATGCGCTCGTCACTGCGGCCGGGCTATACACGCACTATGCCTTTCTGTTCGTCGTCCTCGGTCAGAATGCAGTCTTCGCGGTGTGGTGGGTGGGCAGCGCGGTGCGCGGCAGAGTCGATTGGCCGGCGCTGGCGAGCTGGGGCGCTGGGCAGCTGGGGGCCGGGATCCTGTACTTGCCCTGGGTCCCCACAGCCCTGGACGCTGCTGGCTGGTCATCCGCCGGCACAGACTATGACCTCGGTTTGGCCGTGGTGGATGTCGTGCGCGTGCTTGCCGTGGGGCTTACGCAGTCGCGGGGGGAGGCGACCGCTGCAGTGGTGGTCGCCGTCGGATTTCTGGTGGTTGGTGTCTGGCCCGGCGCTGAGGCGCGAGACAGCCGGGGTGCTCGAACGCTCCCCGTAAGGTGGACTATCACCGGTCTTCTCATCCTTCTCGCGGTTCCTCTCGGGCTGTTCTTCGGGTTCGATCTTTTCAAGCCAGCCTGGCTGAAGTTCCTGATCGTTCTGCTCCCACCATTCCACGTGCTGGTTGCCCACGGGGTGCGAAACGCCGCGATATGGCTGTCCAGGATCGGAGGGCTGTCCGGTTTGCAGCGAGAGATGGTCCGTATCGCGGTGATCGCGGCGATCCTGGTGGCGCTTTGTGCCCTGTTCCTGCCCTCCCTGACCAATCTCTATTTCGATCCATCCTACGCCCGCGATGATTACCGACAGCTCGCCAGGGACCTTGAGGATCGACGGCGCCCGGGGGACGCCATCGTGTTGAACGCTCCCAATCAGTGGGAGGTTTTCACGTACTACTACCCTGATCGGGATGTCTATCCCGCGCCATATCGACCCGGGCCTGAGTCTGCCTCCTCCTTCCTCGAACCGCTGATCGATCAGTACGAGCGGCTCTTCGTGCTGTACTGGGGCGACGCCGAGTCTGATCCGAAGAAGCGCATCGAATCGTGGCTGGCCCAGCACGCCTACAAGGCCGCGGATGAATGGTACGGCGACGTACGGCTGGCGACCTACGGAGCAGCGCCGCTGCCGCCGGCGCCAACTGTCTTGGCGGACGTCCGATTCGGCGAGCGGATTACGTTGAAGGGGTTCGCGATCTCGGATGGCAGCTTTGCGCCCGGGGACGTGGTCCCGGTGACGATCTTCTGGGAGGCCGCGGCTGCAGTCACCGAGTCGTACAAGGTGAGCGTGCAGCTGCTGGACGGAGAGGGGCGGCTGGTGAGCCAGATGGACACCGTGCCAGGGGACGGGCTGACGCCGACGACGGCCTGGGAACCCGGCTCGACGGTCGTGGACCGGTGCGGGGTCCTGGTGCCGAGGGAGGTGGCGGCGGGGCAGTATTCGCTGCTGGTGGCGATGTATGATCCCGGCACGGGGCAGCGGCTGTCGGCGGAGCGGGAGGGCGAGGTGGCGACGGACGCGCTTGTGCTGGGGGACATCGTAGTTCGAGCAGCCAACTAGGGGGTGAGGGGTGCCCGGTCGGGAGACCAGGCACATCATGTGTGGGAGAGGGGTGGCTTGACAGGCTCCTGAAGTATGATATACTTGCCCGAGGAGTCAAGATGATGATGAACCGATCTGCCGACATAGTGGTTGCCGACATAGTGGTTGACATGATGACTGTCAATACCCGCGACGATAATCAGCGCACCCTTCGTGTGGGAGGGCGGCAGATGGTTGTGTTCATCTAACACCGACGTTCGCAAAGCTAAGCCGCCCGATTTTGGGCGGCTTTTTTGTTGTGAGGGCTATCGTTCGAGTGGGTTCCGAGAAGTCTCTGAGCAGACGGGCGTTGGGCTGGAGGGTTCGGGTTGCCACGCCGAGATGGCTCGTGAAGCAGTTCTGGGCCAGGGAGCGGTCCAGCGCTGCGCCATACAGGCAGTGTGTCATTAGTGCACAAGGAGTCGCTCGATGCTGAAAACACGGAACTGTGGGGAGCTGCGCCAGGGAGATGCCGGTCAGCAGGTGACGCTTGCCGGTTGGGTCAATCGGCGGCGAGATCACGGTGGGGTGGTGTTCATTGATCTGCGCGACCGATCGGGCATGGTTCAGATCGTGGCCAATCCGGATATCGATCCGGAGTCTCACCGGGCTGCTCACGAGGTGCGCAATGAGTTTGTGCTGCAGGTGGAGGGCAAGGTGCGCTCGCGGCCTGAGGGCCTCGTTAACCCCGACATTGCCACCGGTAAAGTCGAGGTGGTGGCTGATGCCCTGACGATCCTGAATCCGGCCAAGACACCCCCGTTCTACATCTACGACGATCAGTCGGTGGACGAGGGCCTGCGGCTCCAGTATCGCTATCTCGACCTGCGCCGTGGACGGATGCAGCGGAACATCCTGCTCCGGCATGAAGTGGTGAAGACCATCCGTGATTTCCTTGCTGAGCGTGGCTTCGTGGAGATTGAGACGCCGATGCTCTTCAAGAGCACGCCGGAGGGGGCACGCGACTACCTGGTGCCGAGTCGACTCTATCCCGGTCATTTCTACGCACTTCCGCAGTCGCCGCAGCAACTCAAACAGCTGCTCATGGTGGCCGGCTATGAGAAGTACTTTCAGATTGCACGCTGCTTCCGAGACGAGGACCAGCGCGGTGACCGGCAGCCGGAGTTCACGCAGCTCGATCTGGAGATGAGCTTCGTGGAGCGCGAAGACGTGATGGCGCTGACCGAGGCCCTCATGGTGACGATAGTCGAGGCGTGCACGGACTGTGCATTGTACGGGTCTCCTTTCCCCCGTCTGAGCCATGAGGAGGCGATGACGCGGTTTGGGACGGATCGGCCGGACATTCGGTTCGGGATGGGGCTGACCGACATCTCCGATATCGTGGCTGAGAGTGAGTTCCGAGTGTTCAGTTCCGTCGTCAGCGATGGCGGGCAGGTCAAGGGGATCCGGGCCCCTGGCTGCGCCGACTATAGCCGCCGTCAGATCGATGAGCTTACGGAGCTGGCTCGGGAGGGCGGGGCAAAGGGCCTGGCATGGCTGGCGCTTCCCGCCGTGGAAACCGAGCATGGGTCGGAGGGCAGTGACGGGATGCGGTCATCTTTCGCGAAGTACCTGTCTCACCAGGAGGTTGAGGGGGTCATCGCGCGGCTGGAGGCGGAGCCCGGGGACCTGCTGCTGTTCGTGGCCGACGAGCCGCAGGTGGTCAATCCCGTGCTGGGCGCGCTGCGACTTGAGCTGGGAGAACGATTGGGGCTGCGACAACACACGGATCGCACCATGGCTTTCTGCTGGGTGGTCGATTTCCCACTGTTTGAATGGGACCCGGAGGGAGAGCGCTGGGATCCCAGCCATCATCTCTTCACCTCGCCAGCGACGGAGGATCTGGCGCTTCTCGATAGTGATCCCGGGGCGGCACGAGGTCAGCAGTACGATCTGGTTCTGAACGGCGAGGAGGTGGCAGGGGGTAGCATTCGTATCCATCGACGGGACGTGCAGGAACGGGTCTTCGAGTTGATCGGACTGGACATGGAGGAGGCGCAGGAACGTTTCGGTCATATGCTGGAGGCCTTCGAGTATGGCACGCCCCCTCACGGAGGTATCGCGCCGGGCATCGACCGTCTGGTCATGATCCTTGCCGGCGAGCCCAACATTCGTGAGGTGATTGCCTTCCCCAAGACGCAGCAGGCGAAGGATCTGATGGCCGGGGCGCCGTCACCGGTGGAGGAGGAGCAGTTGCAAGAACTCCACCTGCGCGTCGTTGAGTAGGATCGTTGACAACGCTGTAGCCAGCCGCCGCTTGACATCGAGCTGCTGGATCAAAGTCCGTTAACCTTAGCACCGAGGAGGTCCCTATGACAGACGATTTCTTGAGACGCGTGGAGGAGGACGGCGTTCAATTCGTGAGCTTGCAGTTCACCGACGTGATGGGAAGGATCAAGAGCGTCACGATACCGGTGGGACGGCTAGAAAGCGCCCTTGAGGATGGCGTCTGGTTTGACGGAAGCTCAATCGAGGGCTTTGCCCGAATATACGAGAGTGACCTGGTGCTCATCCCGGACGTAGACACGTACCGGGTGCTGCCCTGGAGCGCAGCGGAGCGGCGGCGGGCACGCATCATCTGTGATGTGTACGGGGCGCACGGAGAGCCGTCCCTGCACGTGCCGCGGCAAGTGCTGAAGCGCATGCTGACCCGCGCAGAGGACGCGGGATACATCTACAACGTGGGCCCCGAGCTGGAGTTCTTCCTGTTCAAGCGGGACGGGGAGCCGAACAGGCGTCACCCTACGCGTCCGGTGCCGCACGATGTGGGCGGCTACTTTGACTTCTCGCCGCGCGATGAGGCGCAGCAGGTGCGAAGTGAGATCATTCTGGCGCTTGAGGCGCTGGGGATGCAGGTGGAATCCAGCCATCACGAGGTGGCGACCGGTCAGCACGAGATCGACTTCCGATATGCTGACGCGCTGACGAGTGCGGACAACGCTGTGACGTTCAAGTACACGGTCCGCGGCGTCGCGGCGAGCCACGGGCTGTATGCCAGTTTCATGCCGAAGCCGATTTTCGGAATCAACGGCTCTGGTATGCATACGCACCAGAGTGTCTTCAATTCCCGCGGGGAGAATCTGTTCTTCGACGCGGATGACGAGTATCATCTCTCGAGGCTGGCCCGCAATTTCATCGCCGGTCAGATGGAGCACGCGCAGGCTCTGGCCGCCGTGGTGGCGCCCACCGTGAACAGTTACAAGCGGCTGACGCCCGGCTACGAGGCTCCCGTCTATGTGTGCTGGGCCCAGCTCAACCGGTCATCTCTCATTCGGGTGCCGGCCCACGGTTCGCTGTCCTCCGGGGCGCGTATCGAGCTGCGCTGCCCCGATCCGAGCACGAACCCGTACCTGGCGTTCGCGGCGATGCTCGCGGCCGGGCTCGACGGTGTGGAGCGGGATCTGATGCCCCCGCCACCCGTAAACGAGGACGTCTACGGCTTCGATGCAGGAGACCTGGAGGAACGAGCGATCGGGACGCTGCCCGGTACCCTGTCTGAGGCCCTGGATGCGCTGGACGGAGATGCGGTGATCCAGGAAGCCCTTGGGCCGGAGATCACAGACGTCTTCATGCGCGCCAAGCGGGCGGAGTGGGAGGCGTATCGAATCCAGGTGACGGACTGGGAGATCGAGCGGTACCTGGAGATGGCCTGAACGACCCCGGGTCTGGCGTCTAAGGTGATAACGGGGGTGGGTCCCGGGCCCACCCCTGTGTCTATGCAGGCCTGGCGTTGCGTACTGTCGGTGGCCCGTAGGAGGGGGGCGCGCCTGTCCGACGGAGACGCGTGGCTGGGCGCGCTGACGTGGTGCAGCGGTCTAAGAAAGTGAAGTACCCCCGCCGCGACTCGAACGCGGGCACCCGGCTCCGGAGGCCGGTGCTCTATCCATCTGAGCTACGGGGGCCTATGATGAGTTTATACCACAGAACGAGCCGCCAGGCAAGTTACCTAGGGTGCATCGATGGCGGGAAGTCCACGGGCTTCGATGCGTTGAAGGCCCCACTCCTTGACGGACGTCGGTGGCCTGGGCACCTGGCCGGCGGGGCGGCGCTCGAGGCCGAGCGCATCGGTGGGGCAGACGGTAGCGCAGAGCCCGCAGCCCACGCAGCGCGCGTCGTCGACCACGCAGACGGCATCGGGCAGCGATAGGGCGTCGAACTGACAGCGTTCCATGCAGTCGCCGCAGCCGATGCACAGCTCGGCATCCACCACCGCACGGAAATCGGCCTTGGCGATAGCTGTGGGGACGCCGAACTCGGACAGGCCACGCATGATGCCGCAGCAGCAAGTGCAGCAGTTGCAGATGTAGTAGTGGGGCTCGACGTAGTTCCCGGTAGAGTGAACGAGGCCCGCTTCCTCCGCCTCGTGGAGAATCTGCAGGGCCTCCTCTTTCGTGATGGCCCGGTCAACCTCGCTGTGGTCAAACGCCCCCTCCACCGGCGCGAACACCAGGCAGTTCTCCACCGGGTGATCGCAGCCTTTGCCGATGAGGCGTCTCTGAACCCGGCAGATGCAGTCGCGCACCCCCCAGGATTTCGCATTCTCCAGCAGCTCCGAGGCGCGCTCGTGGGGGAAGATCTCCAGCTCGAAGGGGATCGATTCCTCGACAGGGATTACGCGCTGGAGAGCGGGTCGGTACTGGGTGATGCCTGCCCCGCCGGTCTCCTGGAAGTATTGCTCCACGAGCATGGCCAGCTCTTCGTCCATCCGCGGCAGCTGCTCTTCGTAGAAGCCGACCGCAAAGGGCATGAGGCCGAATAGGAGCGCGCCCTGGCCCCGCTTGAGGCGAATCAGGCCCTTGCGCGCCATCTTCTTTAGATGGGAGTAGGCCAAGTCTCTGTCGATACCAGCACGCTCGGCGATGGCCTGGGCCGGCTCCCGCTTGAGGCGCATGTTCGCCGCCAATCTGGCTTCCTCCGGCTCGAAGAGCTTGGCCAACAGGCGCAGCTCGACCCCGCTGTCGGTCGCAGGGAAGCCGTTGGGCAGGGCATCAAGCCGTCGGGCAAGTTCTCGATAGATCTCGTCGGTCATTTGTGTATTCTCCTCAGTCGACAGGACTCCGTGGATCCAACCCGCGGAATAAAGCCAGTTTAGCACAAGCGTTCAGGGTTGCCAAGCCCTATGCGGACGCAGGCCCGGACGCGCGCCAACGCTCCGAATGCGGAGTCTCGGAGCGCGGTTCCTGGCTCTTGTCAGTGATGCGCGCCGGGGTAGAATAGGGTTATGAAAGCCCCGAGGCAGAGATCGGAAGAAACGGCGCGGGCTGGCAGCGGCTGCGTGTTGATTCGTGCCCTGGTTGTCGTGGGTTTGGCGATCCTTGTTGCCCTGTTTGTCCTGGTTCGACCTCTGCCAGAACTGAGCGTTGCGACGCCTACACCTGAACCCGCGGACTCCCAGGCAGTCGGGACGGAGGGATCCGGGGTGTCGGGAGCATCCGGGGCATCCTCCACGGTCGGCTCGGCGTCGAGCGGCGGCAAGGGGACCATCTCGGCCCCGTCACCAACCGCGCCGTCACCGACAGTGCTTCCCACGGAGACGAAGCCGCCCACGCCCATGCCGACGGACTCGCCGACGCCCACGCGCGAGCCAACGGCATCCCCGACCGCGACGCCCACGGGTACTCCGACTCATACGCCGACAGCAAGCCCAATCCCGCTGGTTTTGACGGAGATGGCGAGCCCCACGTCGCGGGAGCTGGTGGGCCGGGTGGAGGAAGGCTCTTTCTTCAGTCAGCTCACGGGACGGCAGGAGCCCTACCGCATCTATCTGCCGCCAGGGTACGACGAGCAGGATCGGCGCTACCCAACGCTGTACCTGCTCCACGGCTGGCCCTATGACGAGACCCACTGGGATCTCCTGGGCGTGGACGAGGTGGCTGATGGGAGAATCGTCGAGGGGGCACTGAGTCCATTTCTGATCGTCATGCCCGGGGGCGACGAGGGGGGCCTCTACGTTTCCACCAGCGGCGGCCCCGGATCCTACGAGGAGCAGCTGGTCAACGAGCTGCTGCCGCACATCGACGCCAGTTTCCGATCGGTGCAGACGCGGGACGCACGCGCGATCGGGGGCATATCCCGCGGGGGCGTCTGGTCGCTGGAGATTGCCTTTCGGCACCCGGATGCTTTCGGGAGGGTGGGGGCTCACAGTCCAGCGCTGTCGGCGAACAGGGCCCCGTGGACGTATGATCCCTTCAACCTGTTGACGGAGCCCGGTGTCGCGGGGCTGGGCATCTACTTGAGCGCAGGAGAGGGAGACTGGGCGCGGCAGGAGACGGCGGAGCTCCACGAGGCACTCCAGAATGCCGGAATCGCCAGCCAGTTCGTCCTGCATTCTGGCACCCACGTGGATGCGCTATGGGGGGCGCACCTGGATGAGTATCTGGCGTTCTACGCGGCGGGCTGGTGAGGATTCCGGAGCAACAGGGATCGATGCGGCGCACGGCGTGCGACGGCAACCGGCCGGATCCGGGCCCTCCCACGGCTTGACTCCTTACATCCTCTGGACATAATCAGAACGTAAGGAGGTGCGAGATGACCATTAAAGTGATGGTTTCGTTCCCTGATCAGTTCCTTGAGGAGGTGGACCGCATGGCGGAGGAGGAACTGCGCAGGCGGAGCGAGCTGATACGCGAGGCGCTGCGGCACTAATGGTCGCGCGCGAGGGTACGGTGGCGTCGATCAATGCAGTTGCGCAGGTAACGCCCGGCGAAGGGGAGGACAGGGCAGATGACGTGCCTCGCGGGGGAAGCGGCCACAACAGGGTTAAGCCCGTCACCGCCGCGCTTGCGCATATCCGGGGTAGAGCGCCCGGTAAACCGCCAGATTTTCCTGAATTCGCTTGAGATAGAGGCGCGTCTCGCTGAAGGTGATCTGCTCCAAGAACAGGTCCACATCGTCCTCCGTCCGCGCCAGCCACCGCTGCGCGTTCGATGGTCCCCCGTTGTACGCCGCGAGAGCGGCGTCGATCCTCCCGCCGAAACGATCGCGCTGCTTCGCCAGATAGTGGGTGCCGAATCGGAGGCTGACGTAGGGCAGATAGAGGTCCGCCGTGGTATAGTCCTCAGGCCACCCCAGATCGCTGGCGATTTCGGCGCCCGTGGGGGGGATGACCTGCATCAGCCCCTGGGCGCTGGCGGTTGAGGTGGCCAGGCTCTCGAAAAGGCTCTCCTGGCGGATGAGGCTGAAGACCAGCAGCGGATCGAGACCCGTCCTGGCCGCGTTCTCCAGCGCGAGGGACTCGTAGAAGGTGGGGTAGGCGAGGCGAAGGAGACTGCTGGGGGCTTTCAGTGTGTCCGTGAGCGGCGAGAGGTTGATTACCCGCTGCGCACAGAGTATCGAGGAACGATAGATGCCGAGGTCGCGGTAGGCGAGCGCCAGCTGGTACTGGTCCAGGGCATTCGAGTAGGTCTCGGAACGGAGGGCCTCCAGCTCTGTCCTGGCCTGCTGGAATCTGTCCAGCTCCCACAGCTCCCTACCCCGCTGGAGGCGACCGTCCGCGGTCAGGCGGGGCGACAGGTCGTCCAGGCCCTCCGACGTTTCCAGCTCCAGCCACCCGGTCAGCCAGGACGCGGCATCGTCGTCCTCATCCCCGCGCAGTTGAGGGTCCGGGCCGGGCGATGGCGCTCGCAGGGTGTCTGATACCGGCGTGAGCTGCGCGGCCCGGAGCCCATAGTACTGATCCGGCTCTGCGGTGGCCGCCGCCAGAAGGCATTCCTCTGCTGCATCGGACTCTCCCAGCGCCAGGTAGGCCTTCCCGCACCACAGAAGGGCCGCTGGCCCGTAGGGAGAGTCTTCGTAACGGTCCGCGAGTCTGATCCAGGCTTCGGCGGCTTCGTCGTATTCGCCCAGCCTGTAGCGTTGAAGGCCCCCGCGGAACAACGCCCTGGCAGCGATGTCTGCGTCCGGATAGGTGCTCTGGCACTCGAGGTAGGTCGCTCCGGCCCCGTCAAACGTCCCCGTCCTCTCCAGGAGCTGGGCGGCTTCCCAGAGGGCGGTGGCGCCCAGGGGATGATCAGGCGCCTCGTCGAGGAAGGCCCGGTACGTGGCGACCGCTTGATCCACTTGGCCCCGATCGCCCAGAACCTCGGCGAGCTTCAGCCAGGCGTCGCCCCGGCGCTGGCTCTCCGGATGGGTGTCAATCAGCAGTTCGAACTCGTTGATGGCCAGGTCGATGCTGTCAGCCTCCAGGAAGGAGAGGCCGGCGTACCAGTGCGCATCACCGGAATGGGTCTCCGGGAAGGCGCGGATGTAGCGATAGAGCGCCTGGACCGCCGGGCCGTAGGCGCCCCCGTAATAGTCGACCTTTCCCCGCAGGAAATCGTCCACGGGACGGCCTGCCTCCACCAGCTTCACCAGGGAGCGGTAGGCCGTTTCCCTGGTGGGGTAGCTCTCGACCACGTGGGTATGCCGCTCGTAGCCAGCCTCGAAGTCCCCTGCAAGGAGCCAGGTCTCGGCGGCTTGATGGTCGATCTCGGCCCGGTACTGTTCGTTCTGAGCGAAGCGGAGGATGGCGTCGTACTGGTCGACGGCGGCGGCGTAAGCCCCCCGGGCGACGTGCGCCAGGGCCAGCTTCTCTCTCGTTTGGGCTTCGAATACCCGTGCCGGGGAGTCCACGATGGCCTGCTCGTACGCGGCGACGGCGGCCGTATACACCCCGGCGGAACGAAACGCATCACCCAGGGCAGCGTTGAGATAGGGCGTGATGACCGTCCCTGACCGGAGGTAGCGGCTGTACGCGGTGGTTGCAGACAGCGGTTTGCCGGCACCTGCCAGGGCGTCGGCAAGCATGAAGGTGGCTGCATGGGCACCCTCGGCGCCGGGATGGTCTGTGAGCAGGGTCTGGAAAGCATCGATGGCTTGTGGATAGGACTGGTCCCGGGCGTGCGCTCTCCCCAGGTTCAGCAATGCGTGCGCACGCAGGTCCTCGTGCGGCGAGCGATGAAGGAGGGCGTCGTAGCTCTCAACGGCGGTCCTGTAGTCACCCTCGGTCAAGGCTCGCTCAGCATCCGAGAGGAGCTCGGCCGGGCTGGGCGTTGGGGTGGGCGTGGGGGTCGATGTGGCGGTGGGAGGGATGGCCGTTGGGGCTGGCGGTTCGTCGCTGGGCACCGGTGTCGTGGTGCCGGCAGGCGCCGCGGAGGGAGGCAGATTCTGGCTTGCCGATCTCCAGCACGCCGAGGCAGCCAGTAGGACGAACAGCAGGCCCAGCAACGCTCCCGTGACTCGACGCATGGACGGGATTATTGCCGGTCTCATCCGATTGTCAACCTGGTGACCGGTCGCCAACCTTGTTGCAGCGGTGGGACGGCCGTCGAGGCTGAGAGACCACTGCCCGTCCGAGGGACCGCGAGGAAGCCCGGCAGCGGGTTGACCAGTCCTGGCCCTGGCCTACAATATGTGCAGACTTGGCTCTACTGAAAGAAGGTCCTGAAAGGGGCGCTGAGCCCGCACATCCGCCCCCGAGGATCCCTCCGCTGCGGTCGGGACCGGCAGGGGGCTACGAGCACTTTCTTCAGGGGGAGCCAGACTTGGATTTGAGAAGGAGGTATCGAGCTGATGAAAGACGTTGGGCTTCGGGAAGCGCTCGAACAGGCTGCACGCCGAACTGGAAAGTACCCCACGATGGACCTGGAGCAGGTGCGTCGACTGGCCAGGGACTTTGGCCCGGTCCGCGAGATTGAGATCACGGCGCTGGAAATGGGGATCGTCCCGGAGCGGTATCTCCGCAATCTGGGGACCATCGGCCTGGAGGGGCAGCGCAAGCTTCTTCGGGCCAGCGTCGCCGTCGTGGGGCTGGGGGGCCTGGGCGGGTACGTCACGGAGGCTCTGGCCCGCATGGGGACGGGATCGCTGATTCTCATCGACGGGGATACGTTCGACGAGCACAATCTGAACCGTCAGCTGCTCTGCCGGGAGACAAACCTGGGCGTGGAGAAGGCGAGGAGCGCACGAGAGCGGGTCGCCGACATCAATTCTGCGGTGACGACCGTTTGCCACCACCAAGCGCTCACCCGGGAGAACTTGCCTCGACTGCTGGATGGCGCCGATGTGGTCGTCGATGCCCTCGACCGGTTGCCGACGCGACTCCTCTTGCAGGACGGGGCGGGCGAGCTGGGGATTCCGATGGTGCACGGCAGCATCGGTGGTTTTCTGGGGCAGGTCATGACCATCTTCCCCGGGGACCCGGGCCTGCACGCCCTCTACGGGAGCGGGGAGACCCTTCCCGAGCAAGGGATGGAGGCGACGCTGGGCACGCCGGCTGCGACGCCCATGGCCGTTGCGGCGTGGGAGGCGCAGGAGGTCGTCAAGATCCTGAGCGGCCGCGGGGAGTTGCTCCGAGGACGGTTGCTCGTGATGGACATGGAATCGGCCACGTTCCAGGTCCTCACGCTGGGCTGACGGACTGCGCTAGCCGCTGACCGCGTCGCAATCCGGGTGAAGGGACATGGCCTGAAAGAGCTCTATGCCAGCCACGGTCCCGAAGGCGGCTGCATAGAGCAGCAGGAACGGAATCATGCCGTGTCTACCTGCGCCGTATGCGATGACCGTCCCGGCGAGCGCGTACAGGGCCAGGGCCGCCTCGCCAATGACGCTCCTGTCGATGCCCAGCCTGTAGGCGCTGTGGAGCCACTGGCCCGCCTTGCCCACGACCTGAAACTTGGGCGTGCGGGCAAACGTGCCGCCCCATCGAGTGAGGCCTCGCAGGATGGCGATGGTGTTGTTCCAGGCGATGCCGATCCCAATCAGGGTCAGCAGCGGGAACGTCAACAGACGTCTGCCCCAGTCGGCGTACAGGGCGTGCTGGGAGAGGGCGTACACGAGGGGTGGGCCGAGGGCCAGGGCGAGGCCGAGATTCCCCAGGGCGGGCGGCTTGCCCCCCAGGAGCAGCATCGGCGGGGTCGCCAGCAGGAGCAGCACCATCAGCGCCTGGGCAAAGTAGCCGCTCAGGTGGAGGAGCGCCATCCCCTTCTGTACCGGGTTGAGCCGCTCGCTTTGAATGAGGGGGCCGACGAGCTTGCGGAGCGTCTGCACCGAGCCCTGCGTCCAGCGGGCCTGCTGCCGTTTGAAGGCGGCGAGCTGGGGTGGCAGTTCGGCCGGGGCGTCGATGCCTGGCAAGTAGAGGGTCTCCCACCCCGCCAGCTGCGCCCGGTAGCTCAGATCCAGATCCTCGGACAGGGTGGTTGATTCCCACCCGCCGCTGTCCTCGATGCACGCCTTCCGCCACACGCCAGCCGTCCCGTTGAAGTTCATGAAGAGGCCGGATCGGTCGCGCCCGGTCTGTTCGACGACGAAATGGCCGTCGAAGGCCATGGCCTGGGCGCGCGTTAGCGCGGAGTAATCGCCGTTCAGGTGGGACCAGCGGGTCTGCACCATCCCCCGGCGCGGTCTGTCGAAGAAGTAGGGCACGGTCTTGAGCAAGAAGTCACTGTGGGGCCGAAAGTCGGCGTCAAAGATCGCTACGTAGTCCCCGCGGGCTCGCTCCAGCCCCCAGGAGAGGGCCCCTGCCTTGAAGCCCTCCCGGTTCGGGCGGCGCAGGACGGTGATGTCCACGCCGCGCTGACGGTGAAAGGCCGCTCTCTGGCGGGCTATGGACGTGGTATCATCCGTGGAATCATCGAGGATCTGGATCTGGAGTCGATCGCGCGGGTAGTCGAGCGCGGCGACAGCGTCGATCACGCGCTGGATGACGTGGCGTTCATTGTAGACAGGGACCTGGACGGTGACGTCGGGAAGGGCCTCCCGGTCGACTTGAGGCTGGCCGGGCGTCCGTTTGCGGTAACGGAGGTAGAGGAACGCGAGGATGAAGGCGTTCAGTCCATACGCCGCCAGCCACAGGGCGGTGCCGGTATAGATCAACGTGAGAAGCATCACGAGGGGATACGGAGTCTGTGTCTGTAGGCGCGGATCGGGAACTCCGGCCTTGCTGTGCAGTCGAGAGCAGGAAGGCGGGGGATAGGCGGCATAGCCCGAGGGGACGTGCCGGGAGTGACGAATAGCCCACCTGGGTCCGCTGCCCGGAACGGGTCTGCCCGCCTGACGATTGGAGCGCCTGAACGGAGCGGTCGCGACTGTCGTCGGTGGGGGCGGATGTGCGGCCCACGGTCTCTTTCGGACCTCTCTTTCGGCGGCGTCATAATCAGTCCTGTGTTTCCGTATACTCCGTTTGCTGCAATCTGCTCGCAAGGGCACCAGCGGTTCGCCAACGGTGGCCCCCACGGCGCGCCCGGGGCTGGTGCTCCCGCGCCCTACGGTCGGCCAGCTGGACCGTCTTCCCGACTCCGTCAGTGCGCCATCAGTCGGATGGCCATCCGACCCGTGCGACGGGCCGCCAATCCGCTCTCGTGGTGGCTTGTCCGTGTCCGTGACAAGCATCCTGGCCACGCTGCACGCTCACTCGGCCGTCTTCTCGAGCGTGCTCGCGTGGAGCAGACGGTTTGCACCGGGACTATACATTGATCGAAGAGGCTCGTCAACCTTGCTCGTCCAAGCGCGGTCCTCGCACCGATGCCGGGGCGAGAAGGGGCGCGGCTGACGGGCCCAGTGACCGTTAGGAACCGGGTGTGTCGACCAGCAGGCTTCTGGTCGGCGGAGCGGGGGCCCGATCGGCGGCGCACGCTCGACGGCGCACGCTGACGGCGCACGCTGACGGCGCACGCTGACGGCGCACGCTCGACGGCGCACGCAAGACGTTCGCGCGGATCAACGGCCTCGCGCTGCGCCCATTCTACGCCGTGTTCAGGTCGTAGATGATGCGCAAGCCGTGAAGCGTCAACCAGGGATCCACGATATCAATGACGTCCGTCTCCCTGGCGATGATCTCGGCCAGGCCGCCGGTGGCGATCACCCGGGTCTCCGGGCCCAGCGCGGCCTTGAAGCGGGCGACCATGCCCTCGACCAGGCCAACGTACCCGAAGATGAGCCCGGACTGCATCGCGTGGGGCGTGTTACGCCCGATGACGGAGGGCGGCGGACTCAGCTCGACGCGCGGCAGCTTGGCCGTGCGCTGGAAGAGCGCCTGAGCCGCGATGCCGATGCCGGGGGCGATGGCGCCGCCCAGGTAGTCGCCCTCACTGGAGACGGCGTCGAACGTGGTGCCCGTCCCGAAATCCACCACGCAGGCGGGGACGCCATAGAGGGCCTTCACCGCTGCCGCGTCGACCACCCGGTCCGCTCCGACCTGGCGCGGATCGTCGTACAGGATGCGGACACCCGTCCTCACGCCGGCGTCCACCAGTAGGGGCTCCTGGCCGATGTAGACACGGGAGACCTCCTGGAACGCCGGGGTGAGGGGCGGTACCACGCTGGCGACGGCCACCCCGGTGATGTCATCAGGGCTGTAGCCGCGATGCTCGAAGAGCTGGACCATGAGCACGCCGTACTCGTCCGGCATCTTCTCGTGGATGGTTCGTATCCGCCAGCTGGGGCCCAGATCCTCGCCCTCGTAGAGTCCAAAGGTGATGTTCGTGTTGCCGATGTCGACAGTCAAGAGCATGATGCCTCCTTATGCGATACGCGGACAGGCCAGGATCAACCCGCACGCAGCGATCACGGCTAGCGTGTCCGCCAGTTCGGCGGCTA